>Ga0247738_10000324_pt1 | contig 19179 bp, 20 predicted proteins | sample UWRJL013104B2_FD_180936 | JGI IMG/M metagenome (GOLD analysis project Ga0247738, IMG submission 180936) | Plant litter microbial communities from Arlington Agricultural Research Station in Wisconsin, United States - UWRJ-L013-104B-2 | ecosystem: Environmental > Terrestrial > Plant litter >...
TCGCGTCGTAGGACATCAGTTGCCCGCCAATGCCGCGCGCATGTAGCTGAACTGCGAGCTCATGGCGTTCGACGCGAACTGGAAGCGCAGCACCGTGTCGATGTTGGAGAGGGTCTCGGTGTCGAGGTTGACGTTGTTGCCGTCGAGCCGGGTCGGGTCGAGCGATTCGCGCGTGGTGGGCGCGACGGCGCCGCTGCCCTGCTTCACGGATTCGGCAAGGGCGTCCTCGAACGAGACGCGCTGCGCGTGGTAGCCGGGGGTGTTCACGTTTGCGATGTTGTTCGCGATCGCGCGCTGGCGAGCGGACAGACCATCCAGAGCACTGACCAGTGCGTTGTTGGTGACCGAATCGAACACGGTATCCGTTCCATACGTGATGAAAAGAACGGCCTATCCGTGGCCTGAGAATGTGCGAGCTATCCGTGCTCTGTTGTACCTATCGACCGCTTCGTCAGCGGCGTTAGCAGTTGGAGAAAAAATTCACTCTCGAGTTGAAGGTCACCCTTCGATGTCGAGGTACACGGGGTTCTGCCCCCGTGCGGGCTCCGCGGCGCGCACGGCCGAGAGGTGGCCCGCCGTCCTGCGGCGCGCCTCCTCGAGCGCCTCGAGTGCGACCCGTTGGCGCTCGATGAGGTCGCGCACCGCGTGGGCGTACTCGTCGGGGAGAGGCCCGACGACCGTGGGGGGTGACCAGTCCGCAGAAACGATCCGGCCGCCTTCGTCGAGCACCTCCCCGGAGTTCAGGCGAGCGAGATCGTTCTCCAGCTCGGACAGGATGAGTCGCCAGGAGGCGTTGATGGCCTCGTGCTCAGGCAAAGCCGAGATCTCCGCCGCGACCCGTGTAGGTCGCCGCCGTCTGCTGCGCGACGATCGCCGCGGCCTCGTGCCAGGTCTGGCGCAGGGGCTCCATGATGGCGATGACCTCGCGCGTGCGCTCGATCGACCGCTCCACATTCGCGCTCACGAGCTTCGTGGACGAGAACAGGTAGAGGGCCAGCAGGTTCTGGCCGCCGTCCCAGCGCTCGACGTCGAGGCTGCCCGCGAGCTCCGCCACGATGTCTTGCGCGTGGGTGAGGTACGGGGATGCCCGGTTCCAGTCCTGCTCGCTCTGAGCGGCCTCGGCGCGCTGCAGGTCGAGCATGAGCCTGTCGAACAGCATCGTCAGCAACCGGTTGGGCGAGGCCGAGAGGATCGCGTCTTGGTTGTACTGGGCCCGCGCGAGGCGCGGATCGTGGGTCATCGTCATGATCAACTCGTGCTCGCGTCGAGGGCGGACAGCTGGGAGGTGAGCCAGCTGGATTGGGATTGGAGGTTGCTCAGCTGCACCTCGAGGGCCGAGTAGACCCGCTCGAGGCTCGTGCGCTGGGACGCCAGTCGGATGTCCCAGTCGCCGATCTGGTCATTGAGCGACTTGAGGGACGACTGCTGCCCCGTGATGACCTGCGTCACGGTGCCGGTGTACTGGTTCGACGCGCCGTCCGCGGCCGTGGCCACGCGGTCGGCGATCGTCTGCAGCATGGCCTGGGTGCGCTCCGGGTCGGCGGCCAGCGCCGCCGTGAACTTGGCCGAGTCGTACGTGATCGTGCCGTCGCGCGTGATCGTGATGCCGATCTCCGAGGGCGAGCGGCCGTCGACCGGGGCGGAGGCCGCCGCCATGATCTTGGAGTTGACCTCGCGCGCCACACCGTTGCCCGCGAAGACCCCCGCGGAGGTTCCCGCGGCGCCGGTGGACGAGGTGGTGGCCGTGACGGCCGACTTGCTCGCGATGAAGTTGAAGACCGAGTTGAGGTTGCCCACGAGGTTGGAGGCGAGCGTGCCGATGGCCGCGGTGTCCTTGGCGATGCTGATCGACACCGGGGCCGCTTCGACCTTCGACACGGTGACCGAGACGCCCGGGAGGATGTCGGCGAAGGTGTTGGTCGACGAGGTGATGACCTGCTCGGCCGAGGTGCCGGCCCACAGGGTGACCGACGCATCGCTCGCACTCGTGACCGTCGCGGCCCCCGGCGACGTGAGGAGGTTGGTCGCGGTGCCGCCCGTGACGGCTGCCGCGTCGCCGCGGAAGACCTGGAACGCCGAGTCGGCTCCCGTCTTGCCGGCCGTGAGCTGCAGTCGGTAGAGCTGTTCGCCCGTGCCGGCGTCCTTGCCGGCCGCGACGCGCGTGGCCTTGACGCCCGCGGAGGATGAGTTGATGGCATCCGCGACATCGGAGAGCGACGACGATGCTGCCGTGAGCTCGACCTTGGTGCCGTCGGCCTTGACGATGGTGAACGTCGCGGGGCTGTCCGGCCAGGCCGTCATTGCGGCGGACACGGAGACCTGGGCCTTGGCCACCGAGGTGACGTTGATGTCGATCTGGCCGGCCGAGGCGCCGGCGACCGCCTTCGCCGTGACGCTCGATGCGCTCGGCGTGGCGGTGAAGAGCTGGGTGGAGGCGGGCTTCGCGGCGTCCTTGGAGAACGAGGCGAGCGAGGCGACCGAGGTGTTGAGACTTTGGAAGGCCGAGACGACCGACTGGGTGCTGGTGACCTTGGCCTTGAGGAGCGTCTGGGGGGCGGCCTCGACGGCCATGAGCTTGTTGATGAGGTCAGTGGTCTGCAGGCCGCTGATCAGCCCGTCGATCGCTAGTGATCCCATGGTGTCCCCTCCGGTCTAGGTGGAAGCCATCCGCCGGGCGGTACCGGTGGGGGCCCGAAGGCCTCCACCGGCACCACCACGGAGGATGTGCGTCAGTTCAGTTGAGTTGCGACCGGTGACTAGCGCAGGAGCTGCAGGATGCCCGAGGTGCTCTGGTTCGCCTGGGCGAGCATCGCGGTACCGGCCTGCTGAAGGATGTTCGCACGCGTGTACTTGACCATCTCCTCAGCCATGTCGGTGTCGCGGATACGCGATCCAGCAGCCGACAGGTTCTCCTTCGAGACCGCCAGGTTGCGGATGACGGACTCGAACCGGTTCTGCTGCGCACCGAGGTTTGCACGAGCCGTCGAGACTTCCTGGATCTTCGTGTCGAGCAGCGTGATCGCGTTCGCAGCACCGGTGGCGCTGTTGAAGTTGAGTCCGCTGCCGCCGGCGATGTTGGCGCCGGTGCCGACGCCGGTACCCGACGAGGCCTGCACACCAGCGGTGCTGGTGCCACCGACGACCGTGCCGCCCGAGAGCGAGCGCACCTCGAGCTGGTTGGTCGCGTTGACCGTCGCGCTGAGCTTCGCCTTGAAGGCGGTGTCGGCGTTGAGGGCGTTGGCCACATCCTGCACGGTGTTGTAGGTGCCGGCGAGCGCCGCGGTGGTGACGCCCGTGGTGGCCGTTCCATCCGTGATCGTGAAGCTCTGCGCACCCGCAACGGTCGACGGCGTGAGGACGTCGAACTTCGCGCCCGCGCCGCCCGTGGCCAGCGAGGTCGCGAGGCCCTTGATGTCGGTCAGGCTGACGGAGATGCGGCTGCTGGCATCCGCGTTCGCGCCGACCTGGAAGCTCAGCGAGCCACCGGCAACCGAGCCGTCCAGCAGCTTGGTGCCGTTGAAGTCGGTGGCGGAGGCGATACGGCCGAGCTCGGTCGTGAGCGCCGTGACCTCGGTCGCGATCGCCTTGCGGGAGTCCGCGTTGTTCGAGTCGTTACCGGCCTGAACAGCGAGGTCACGCACGCGCTGCAGGATCGTGTGGACCTCGGCCAGCGAGCCTTCAGCGGTCTGGATGACCGAGATGCCGTCCTGGGCGTTGCGGCTGGCGACCGTGAGGCCACCGACCTGCGACTTGAGGCCCTCAGAGATCGCGAGGCCTGCCGCGTCATCCGCTGCGCGGTTGATGCGAAGACCGCTGGAGAGCTTCTCCAGCGACTTGGACAGGTCGTTCTGCGTGTTGGTGAGGTTGCGGTACGAGTTGTTCGCCGCGATGTTGGTGTTGATTGACATACCCATGGTGATTTCCTCCGTGATTGGGCTTTGGTGAGCCGGTCCATCCGTGGTCCGGCACTGGTGACATTCGGTTGTTACTGGAGTGACGTTAGTTAACTTCCCGAAAGGGGGGTCAGGAGACGGCAGACTCCGCCCACCCGGTATCGAGGTCCGCGACCATGCCGGCCTTGGCGTACTCGGCAACACGGGCAAGATAGGCGGCGCGGCGCACGGGGGCGATGCGCGATTCGGCGGCGGCGGTCGCGGCGCGCTCGTCCTCCGAGTAGTGGGTGGTGAGGCCGTCGCGGATGAGGCGCACGGCCTCCGCCCGCTTCTGGGACACGGCGGAGTGCGTGAAGCCCAGCTCCTCCGCGATCTCCTTCACCGTGCGCTCCTCGAAGTAGATCTGCTCGATGATGTAGCGCATGTCTTCGGGGAGGGCGGCCACGGTCGACCGGACGAAGACCGTGCGCTCCTGGGTGATGACCGTCTCCTCCGGGGTGGAGTTGTCGGCGATGAGCAGATCGGTGTTGATCTCGTCGAGGGTGCTCACCGTGCGCGAGGCATCGGTGAGGGCGTCCGTCGCCGACTGGCGGTCGACGCCGAGAGTCGAGGCGATCTCGTCCACCGACGGCGAGCGGCCGAGCGACGCGGTCAGCGCCTCCTGAACGGCCAGGGTCTCGCGGATGCGGCGGCGGGCGCTGCGGGTCGCCCAGTCGTCGGTGCGCAGGGTGTCGGCGAACGAGCCGATGATGCGGCGGCGGGCGAAGGCGCCGAACGGAACGCCGAGAGTCGGGTCGAAGGCGTCGGCGGAGGTCACGAGCGCGAGGGCGCCGGCCGCGGCGAGATCGTCACGCGAGAGGTGCGTCGCGCGTGCGCAGAGGTCGCGCACGAGGTAGCCGACCAAAGGCAGGTTGTCCACAACAAGTTTGTTGCGTTGGTCTCGATTCACCGGTTCTCCCCAGAAGTCACCGTCATGCGTTTACGGTCCACAAATGCGTACCGCTTTGGTAATTTCGTCGGGATACCGGGGTGAGGAGTGGGTGCTGGGTAAGCCCTCACCGGTGACAATTCATTATTTTCGGGGGTCGCCACCCCCCTCCGCACCCCCCACTACGGGAGCGCGTGTCTACTCGGGCTTGCACCCCGAAGGCGTGATATGGCGATTTCTTCTAACGGGTGGCGCAGACCTGCCGACAGTTCTCTGTATGCCCAATCGAACGCTCTATGCGAAGATCGAGCCGGAGAGGGTCTTCGAGCTACCGGAAGGAGCCCGCTCTATGGGAGCACACGAACTGTCAGCGCTCCTCTGGCGTGAGCGCGAGATGCTCGAACTGCTCATGTTCAAGCTGGAGGAGGAGCAGCTCCTTCTCAGCGCCGGGCGCACGCGCTGGCTCCCGTTCGCCACCCGCGAGGTCGAGCAGGTTCTCGGCCGCCTGCGCCAATCGGCCCTCGAGCGGTCGCTCGAGGTCTCGGCCGTCGCCGCCGAATGGGGCACGAGCGAGGATGCCACGCTCAAGGAGATCATCACCCACGCCCCGTCCGAGGCGTGGAAGGAGACCTTCCAGGCCCACCTGCAGGCCCTCAACGAACTCGCGAGCGGCATCGCCGCCCTGCGCGACAGCAATCTGCAGTTCCTCCGCGCCGCCTCGCGCTCCACCCAGGAGACGCTCGCCCACATCGTCACCGACAGCGGCACCTACGACGCCACGGGCGCCGCGGACATCCCGAGCCCGCGCGCGCGACTGCTGGACAACGACGCATGAGCACCTTCGGCGGCCTGAGCGCGGCCTACACGGGGCTGAGCGCCGCCCGCGCCGGAATCGACACCATCGGCCAGAACATGGCCAACGTCAACACCGAGGGCTACACGCGTCAGCGCGTCGGCCAGTCGTCCAACGGCTCCCTCGCGGGCATCGGCCCGCTCGACACGCTCTTCCGGGGTGGCACGGGCGTCACCGTCGACCAGATCCAGCGCCTCGGCAACGCCCTGCTCGAGAGCCGCGTGCGCACCGCCTCGTCGGGCAGCGGCTACGCCCAGATGACGTCGCAGGTGCAGACCTCCCTCGAGACCTCGCTGCACGAGCCCGGCAACACCGGCCTCGCGGCCACCCTCAACAGCTTCTGGGCGGCGTGGCAGAACCTCGCCAACCATGCCGGCGAGCCCTCCGCGTCCGGAGTGCTGCTCTCGGCGGCGAGCGTGCTCAGCAGTCGTATCGCGACCGGCTACCAGGACGCCGTCGACACCTTCGACGCCACCCGCAGCCAGGCCCAGGGGATCGTCACCCAGGTCAACGCCATCGCCACCCAGGTCGCCGGCCTCAACGACCAGATCCGGCAGGCCACCGCCGCCGGCCAGTCCCCCAACGAGATGCTCGACGCGCGCGCCAAGCTCACCACGCAGCTGGCCGGCCTCACGGGCGCGACCGTCATCGACCGCGCGGACGGCTCGGCCGACGTGCTCGTGGGGGGCAACCCGCTCGTGAGTGGCTCGAAGACCCACACCCTGGCCCTGACGGGCGCGAACAGCCTCGCCGACGCCAACACGAACCCCGTGCAGGTGGTCTGGTCGCACCGGCCCGGCGAATCCGCGGGCCTCTCGTCGGGATCGCTCGCCGCTGCCGTCGCCGCCATGGCGCCCGGCACGGCCACGTCGGGCGGCAGCATCGTCTCGGCGGCCGAGAACTACAACGCCCTGGCCACTCAGCTGGCCACCCAGGTCAACGCGATCCACTCGACGGGCGCGACGACGACGGGCGTCACGGGCCTGAACTTCTTCTCGTTCGCGGCGGGCAAGCCCGCGGCCCTCGGCCTCACGACCATCCCGACCGACATGAGCGGCATCGCCGCGGGCATCCCCAACAGCGGGGCGCTCAGCGGCGGCATGGCCGACAAGATCGCGGCCCTCGGCACCTCGGCCACCGGGCCGGACGCGGCGTGGTCCGACTTCGTCGTGCGCGTGGGCATCGACACCCGCCGCGCCACCGACCAGGCCGCGACGGCGACGCGCGCGTCGTCATCCGCCACGGAGAAGCTGCTCTCCGAGACGGGCGTGGACATGGATGAGGAAACGACACAGCTCATCACCTACCAGCACGCGTACCAGGGTGCTGCGAGAGTGATGACAGCGATCGACGAGATGCTCGACACCCTCATCAACCGCACCGGACTCGTGGGGAGATAACGATGGTCCAGAGGATCACCAGCCAGATGATGCTGCACTCGGCGCAGCTCAACATGCAGTCGTCGAAGGCGACGCTCGCGGCCCTGCAGAACCAGGCCAGCTCGCAGAAGGCCATCGAGAAGCCCTCAGACAACCCCGCCGGCGCCGCGGAGTCGATGCGCATCCGCTCCGACCAGCGCGCGCTCACCCAGTACAGCACCAACATCAGCGACGGCCTCTCCTGGCTCGCCACGGCCGACGACGCCCTCTCCGGCGCGACCGACACCCTGCAGACCGTGCGCGACCTCGTGGTGCAGGGCTCGAACACGGGCGTGCTCAGCGCCGCCTCGCGCGAGGCGATCGCGACCCAGCTCGACTCGCTCAAGGAGCAACTGCTCGCGCAGGCCAACACCAAGTTCGCCGGTCGCTCGATCTTCGCGGGCAATTCGGACGCCGCGGGCGCGTTCGATGCGACCTACACCCACTCCGGCGTGGCCGGCAGCGTCGTGGAGCGCAGGATCAGCGACACGGCGACCGTGCGCGTCGACGTCGACGGCACCGCCGCCTTCGGCTCGGGTGCAACCTCCGTCTTCGCGCTCATCGACACGATCTCCGCCGACCTGCGATCGGGCGCGGACATCAGCACGCACCTCACTGGCGTCGACACTGCCCTGTCGTCCATACTCGGAGAGCAGTCCCGCGTGGGTACGCGGTACGCGCAGCTCGAGACCGGCAAGGAGTTGAACATGGCACGCTTCGGCTCACTCGAGAGCCAGCGGGCCGACGTGGAAGACGTCGACCTGAGCAAGGTCATCCTCGAGCTCAAGTCGCAGGAGATCGCCTACCAGACCGCCCTCGCGGTCACGGCGCGCGCGCTGCAGCCCACGCTCATGTCGTTCCTCTCATGAGCGGCCTCGTCACCTTCATCGCGCCCCCGCCCGGGCTGTCGCCGCTCGTCGAGTTCGACCTCGAGCCCGTGGACGACGCCGACGGCCTCTACACGCTGCGCTCGCTCGTGGCGCCGGACATCCGCCTGTTCGTCATCGACGCGCCCGTGTACCTGCCCGACTACCACCCCGAGGTCAGCGTGCAGCAGCTCGAGTCGATCGGCGCGAACGAGACGGCGGACGTGCGTGTTCTCGTCGTCACCACCCTCAACGAGGGCGGTCCGTCCGCGAACCTCATGGCCCCCATCTTCATGCACGCCACGAGCGGCGAGGCCACCCAGGTCATCCTGGATGGCGCGGACTGGCCGCTCAGGATGCCGCTGGGCGCCTGAGATCCCACACGCCCAGGTCGACCTGGGCGGTGAGGTAGGCCTGCAGGCGGTCGGAGAGGCACTGCTCGAGCACGTCCTCGATGTCGGCGGCGTGCAGCGCGAGCGTCTCGGAGACGGCGGCGCGGGCGAGCAGCGCATCGCCCGTCTTGCCCTCCTCGTCGTAGGAGGCCTGCACGTCGGCGATGACGGTGGTGAGCGTCTCGACGAGCACGTGGATCACATCGTGCGGCCACGCGGCGACGTCGATGCGGCACGCGAGCGCCGATCGCGTGCACTCGAGGCAGATGCCCGTGAACCCGTCGCCCGGCGGCTCCCACTCGGCCACGATCGTGTACCACGCGTAGAGCTTGCTGGTGACGTGATCGTCGATGGCGGGTGCGCGCATGGGTAACTCCAGGGTCGGGAGATTCTTCGGGTATCCCGAATACTGACAGAACTGTCTACCCTCGGGCAGTAGTCATTTCTCGTGACACCCGTAAGGGGGGCAGGACGACCGGTTTTGCCAAGTCGCGCGCGGCGTGAGATGGTCTGACTACCCGAAGCCCTGATCGAGAAGAGGCCGTCACCCGTGGAGACGATCAGGATCGCCCATGTCGACGACCACGAGACCGTGCGTCTGGGCTTCGCGTCGCTCCTGGCCCACGAGCCTGACCTGGTGATCGTCGCGGGCGGGAGCACGATCGACGACGTGCTCCCCGCGCTGCAGGGCGTCGATCTCGTAGTGCTCGACATCAGGCTCTCCGACGGCTCCACCATCACGCACAACGTCGACGTGCTGCATCGGCACGGCGCGCGCGTGCTCGCCTTCACGGCGGCCGACAACTCGGCGGACCTGCGCGCCGCGTCCAAGGCAGGGGTGCTGGGCGTCGTGCGCAAGTCGGATTCGCGCGAGGCGATCCTCGACGCGGTGCGCCGGGCCTCGCGCGGGGACGCGATCGCCACCACCGAGTGGGCCGCCGCCCTCGACTCCGACCCCGACCTCGCCTCCGCGCGGCTGAGCCCCAAGGAGCAGGAAGTGCTCGCGCTGTACGCGTCGGGCGAGAAATCGGTCTCCGTCGCCGCGCGGGCGGGCCTGTCGTCGAACACCGTCTCCGAGTACATCCGGCGCATCCGCTCCAAGTACGCGGTGGCGGGGCGCCCCGCGCGCACCAAGATCGACCTGTACAAGCGCGCGGTCGAAGACCGGCTCATCCCCGGGCCGGAGTCGTGACCGCGGCGGAGGCCGACGGCCCGCAGGCGGCCACCCGCGTGCTGCGCACCGCCACGAGGGTGTTCGGCCTCACGGGCGCGGTGTTCTTCGGCCTCACCGTGGGGCAGATGGTCGAGCAGGCCGACTACGTCTCGTCCGTGTGGCAGGTCGTCGCGGGCATCCTGACGTTCGGCGCGCCCCCGGCGCTCGCGATCGTGTGCGGACGACTCAGCTACTCCGCCCTGCAGCGTGCCCTGCGGGTCTACGCCGTCGGGTTCCTGGTCATGGTGCTCAGCTGGCTGCCCGCCATGACTCAGTACCCCATGCCCCCCGCGCTCTCGCCGTGGCCGCTCGGCACCACGATGCTCGGGTCGGTGGCGGCGGCACTCGCGTTCCCGCCCGCGCTCGCGTGGGCGGCGATCGGCCTCGACATGGTCCTGCTCCTGGTCGTGCGCTACGCGGCGTCCGGCGGAGCCAACCTCGACGTCGCCCTGCAGGACGCCACCTACATGACCGCCTTCGTCTCCATCTTCGCCGCGCTCGTGATGGTGGCGCTGCGCGGCGGGCGGTCGCAGGATGCCGCGGCCGCACTCGCCCGCACGAGCGCCGCCGGGGCCGCCTACGCCACGGCGCGGGCGCGGGAGGAGACGCGGCTCGACGCGCTCGTTCACGACGAGGTCATGACCGCCCTGTACTACGCGGCGCAGGACCGCCCCGAGCTCGCACGCTCGATCCGCGACCAGGCCGGGCGCGCCCTCACCGAGCTCGCCCGCATGGAGGGGGTTCGCCCGACGGAGGTCGTGCCCGTGCCGCCCGCCGCGTTCGTGAGCCGGATGCGCGCTGTGGCACTCGGAGTGTCGCCGGACGTGGTGTTCCACACCAGGGGCACCCGTACGGAGCCGATCCCCGCCGGCGTCGCCGCGGCCTTCGCGGAGGCCACGGCGGAGGCCGTGCGCAACAGCCTCGAGCACGCGGGCGGCCCCGACGTCAGCCGCTCCGCCACCGTCACGTTCGGGCCCGGCCTCGTGACCGTCACGATCACCGACGACGGGGCGGGCTTCGATACGCGGCAGGTGCGCCCCCACCGGCTGGGCATCTCGGTGAGCATCCGCGGGCGGCTGGAGGCCGTGCCCGGCGGAGCGGCCACGGTGACGTCGAGGCGCGGCAGCGGCACGCGCGTCATCCTCACCTGGCGGTCGGCGTGACCGCCGCTCTCGCGGGCCTCATGAATCTCACGGGGGCCGGAGCGCGGGCCGTGATGTGGTTGTACTTCGCCTCCATCGCCTCCCTCGCCCTCTCGACGCTGGGCGGCATCCGCGAGCCGTGGCGCGTGGTTCTGGCGCTCGTGCTGTTCGGTGGGCTCACCCTCGCCGCGACCATAGACCGGTCTGACCGGCTCTCGCTGCCGGTGACCGTCTTCGCCCTCGCCGTGGGTCCGGTCAACGCGGTGCTCATCGCGTGGCAACTGCCGTACGTGGGGTACAACACCTGGTTCATCGGCGCGGGCGCGACGTCGCTCTTCCTGCTGTGCCTGCGCGGGCGCATCGGCCTGGCCTGGGTGGGCTTCGCCCTGCTCGCGGTGGTCGTGCTCGTGTGGGGCGCCACGACGCCGTGGCTGGGCATCCTCGGCACCGCGGGGATGCTCGGCCGACAGGGCCTCGTGGTGGTGGTGGGAACACTGTTCGCGCTCGGGCTGCGCCGCAGCGCGGCCGAGATCGACCGGCTCACCGCCGCCACCGCGGAGCGCGCCGCCACGGAGGCGGCGGAGCTCGCCGAGACCGCCGAGCGCGCGCGCCGGCACGCCGAGCTCGCGGAGACCGTCGAGCCGCTGCTGCGGCGCATCGCGAGCGGCGCCCCGGCATCGGCGGACGACCGGCGGGAGTTCGGCCTCGCGGAGGCCGAACTCCGCGACAGCCTGCGAGCCAAGGGCCTGCGGATGCCCGCCGTCACGGACGCCGCGCGCGCCGCACGGCGGCGCGGGGTGGATGTCGTGCTGCTCGACGACAGCGGCGCGGACGGCGGCCGGGCCGGTGCGGGCAGCGAGCTCGAGTCGTTCGCCACGATCGTCGCCGAGACGCTGGACGGCACAACGGACGGCCGGGTCACGGCACGGCTGCTGCCTCCGGGGCGCGCGATCCTGGGCACGGTGGTCGCCGACGGCTCGACCTACCGCAAGCACGAGGTGCACCGCTCCAGCACCCCGTAGGGCCGCAGCCCACCGCGCTGGTCAGGCGCGCACGAACCACACGATCACCGCGACCACTCCCACGACCGAGACGGCGCAGGCCACCGCGAACGCGAGGAGCGTGGCGACCGCGGCCCGCCGCGAGCGCCGGCGCACCGAGGGGAGCGCCGTGGACGCCCGGCCCCGGGCATCCTCGCCCCGCAGCACGAGCGGGGCCGGGGTGGGCAGTAGGGGCAGGGCGCGCGCCGGATAGTCCTGCACCGTGCCCGCGGCCCGCTCGGGGCCGGGGCCCGCCGGCGGATCGGGGATGGTGCGGACGGACGGGGGCTGCGGACGGGACGGCCGGCGCCGGTCGATGACGACCGTGCGGTCGATGACCTCGTCGCGCTGCACCACGACCGTGCGGTCATCCTCGCCGGGGACCAGCGTGTCGTCGTCCTCGTCGGTCACGGGCGCACCGGCACGGTGTCTTCGTCGATGTCGCTGCCGGGCACAGCACGGGCCGCGGTGGTGCCCGTGTCGTCGCCCGGCAGCGCGCTCCCACCGGAGACCACGTCGACGACGATGACGCTGATGTTGTCGCGCCCGCCCGCCTCCTTCGCGAGCTCCACGAGGGTGGCGGCCGCCTCCTGCGGGCGTCCGGACAGCGTGAGCGTCGCGCGGATCGTCTCGTCGGTGAGCTCCGAGTGGAGGCCGTCCGAGCACAGGAGCAGCCGATCGCCGTCGATCACCGGCACGAGCCAGCTGTCCGCGGTGCTGTCGGCCGCGCCGATCGCGCGCGTGATCACGTTGCGGTCGACGAACGTCGCCAGATCCTCGCGCCGCAGCTCCCCGAGCTCGATGAGCTCCTGGCCGAGCGAGTGGTCCACGGTGAGCTGCACGAGGTCGCTGCCCGCGTGGCGGTAGACGCGCGAGTCGCCCACGTTGAAGACGAGCCAGTACGGCACTCCCCCGTGCTCGACGAGCATCGCCCCCGTCACCGTGCTGCCCGCGCCGCGCCGCGTGCGGCCCGCGACGGCGGCGACCGCGGCGGAGGCCTCGACGAGCGAGCGCCGCACGCCCGCGAGGTCGCCGTACCCGTCGCCCTCGAGCCCGCGGAAGGCGTCCACCACGGCCGCGCTCGCGAGGTCTCCGGCCTCGTATCCGCCCATGCCGTCCGCGACGACGAAGATCGGCGCTGCCGCGAACAGCGAGTCCTCGTTGACCGGACGGGAGAGCCCGCGGTCGGTGAGGGACGCGACGGCGAGCACCACCTCGGTCATCTCGTGGCCTCGAGGTCGTCGAAGGCCACCCGCATGGCGACCTTGCCGAGCATGAAGCGCCCCGGCACCGCGGCCGAGCCGCCCGGCGGCAGCAGCGTCTCGGAGCCGTCCGGCGCGATGATGATCACGCCGTTGGTGGAGTCGAGGTCGAACACCGTCCAGGTGTCGTCGTCGCCGAGCTCGAGGCGGGCGTGGTTCTTGGAGAGCGTCTTCGTGCTGTCAGGTACCGTGACGACGGCGATGTCTGCGGTGGGCGCCGTCGGCTTGCGGCCGAGGATGATCGTGCGCGTGCGCAGCGGGATGACGTGCCCGTCGTCGGTCACGAGCCGCCAGGGGATGGCCGGGCGCCGGTCGATCACGATGGTGCTGTCGAGCTCGTCATCCTGGTCCGGTCCAGCTGGCTCGTCGGGCTCAACGGGCTCCGGCGGCGAGATGACGATGGGCTCGCGGACGGCGGGCGGCAGCACGGGCGGCCGCAGGGGCGCGGTCGCCGGCCGGGGCACGGGCGGGGCCTCCGCGGGCGGCGCCGCGACGAACGCGGGCCACGGCGGTTCTGACGAGGGGGCGAGCGACGGGAACGCCACGGGCACGGGGGCTCCGGGCGCGGCCGGCGGGCGGGTCACGTACGCGGGGCTCGAAGGACCCGGGTCGGTGATGACCTCGGGGGCGAGGAGACCGGACACCCTCCGGCCGTAGTCCCCGGGAGCGGGCATCCTGCTGCCGGCCAGCAGCGAGGCCCACACGGGCGGCAGGAATATGCCGAGCACGGTGAAGCCGGCGCCCCTGCCGAAGCTCTCGTTGATGCGATGGACGGCGAGCGCCTTCAGGTACAGGCCGTAGAGCTGCACGACGGGGAGGAAGTAGTAGACGACCGACCACCCGGGCACCCCGCCCCGCACGAGGATCTCGACCTCGTTGAGGATGGGAACCCACCCCTTCCACCCCGCGCCGCCCAGCTTCGGGAACAGCAGGGAGAGCGCGAACCCGTACCAGGCATAGAAGCCCGCGACGATGAGCACGCTCACGATCGAGGAGACGGCGATGGCCGCGTCGAACTCGGTGGTCATGCTGTGTCCTCTCGGCCGAGCAGGGCGCTCGGCGATGCGGGCCGCAGAGCCGCGCGCATCCTCTCAATTCTGGTGCTCGCGCGTCGCAGTTCCCGCCGCTCACCGTCGACGAGCGCCCACGCCCTGTCCGCGAGCACCGCGCCGGGCGGGTTCTCGGCGAACACGGCGCGGTCGACGACGTCCGCGAGGTCGACGGCGGCAGCACGGCCGACGAGCGCGGCGACCGCGCCGCGGGTGACGTGGCGCGGGATGCTCGCCCCGCTGTCCGTGTAGGCGTCGACGAGCTCGTCCCAGGCGCCGACGATGCGCACCTCCGGCTCGCGGGCCCTGCGGCGCCCGCGGCGGCGCAGGGCCTTGGCGGCGACGAGCACGATCGCGGGCAGCAGAAGCAGGGCGACACCGAGCAGCCCCATGCCGATCCGCGCGAGCACGGGCAGCAGGGCCTCCAGCCACCCGGGCGCGGGGGCGGGCGGCGCATCGGCGGCGGGGGTGTCGTCGCGCTGCGCCACCGGCGGCGTGACCACGTCGGTCGTCACCTGGTCGGGCGCGGTCGGATTCTCGGGCAGTTGCTCCCCGACGGTGATGGTGGTGGGCGGCACCGTGAACTGCGGGCTCGCGTCGAGCGGCACCCAGGTGCCCGACGGGGTGCGCGCCTCGGCCCACGCCGTCACGGTGGCGCCCGTGCACACGCCGTCACGGCACGGCGCGACCGACGATCCCGCCGGGGCGGTCAGGCGCACCCCCACGACCACGCGCGAGTCGAACCCGAGGTGGCGGGCGAGCAGGGCGGCGGCGGTCGCGAACTGCTCGTCGTCGCCGACCGCGGCCACGAGCAGGTCGTCGGCCACCCCGGGCCCCGCGAGCCGCTGCTGGTCGCTGAGCGCGGCGAACAGCTCGTCGACGCGCGCGCTGCCGTGCCCGGCGTAGCTCGGCAGGAACGTGTACGGCGCGCGGGCCGCGAGGCCGGCGATCCAGCCCCGGGCGCCGTCGTCGTCGGTGAGCGAGTGGCTCAGGTAGCCGCGCGCCGCGAGCCGGGAGACGAGCTCGAGCAGTCCCTCACCCGAGCGAGGAACCTCCTGCTGGTCCACCCAGGCCACGAGGGCGGGGTGCGACTCGACGGGCAGCAGCGACCGGCCGCCCGTCGCCCCCACGAGCGACTCCCCCGCCGTCGCTCCCGCGGAGACCCGGTACCTGTCACCGGCCCGCAGACCGTAGGCTCCGGTGCCCGCGGGTGCGGTGTCGAGCGCCGTGGCATCCGACTCGCCGAGGTAGAAGCCGTCGGCGAGCGGGTCGGCCCGCTCCCCCTGGAACACCGGTGCGGTGCTGAGTCCCGCCGGTACGGGCACCCACGGGCCCCGGTACCCGTCGCCGATCGTCACGGTGATGGAGTCGCCGTCCGCAGACGCGCGCGGCAGGCGGGTGAAGCGCGCACCGTCGCCCACCTCGAAGACCTCGCCGTCGTAGGAGTCCAGGGTCGCGATCCGCAGCCGATCGACCTCGCCGGCGCCGCTCACCGTGAACAGCTCGGCGTCGTAGGCGTCACCGGCGAACCACGCCCGGTAGCCCGACAGCGGGCTCGACTGCTCGCGCAGCACGACGAGCGGTTGGGCAGTGTCGCGCAGCGCCTGCCGCGGCACGAGCGCCGCGGTGACGGGCGCGAGCGCGAGCCCGCCGACGAGGGCCAGGGCGAGCATCCCGGCCGCGAGCGCGCCGCGCCGGGCGGTGCCCCGCAGCGACCGCGGGCCCTGCGACAGCGCGCCGGAGCTCGCGCGGGCGACGCGCAGCGACTCGGTGCGCTCGAGTCGCGCCCTGCCCACGAGCCACACGAGGCTCGCCACGACGAGCAGGATTCCCAGCAGCACCTCGCGCGCCGCGGGCAGCAGCACGGGGCCCACTCGCAGCGGCGCACCGGTCGCGCTCGGCCCGAATGCCGCCCCGAAGACCGTCATGGCGGCGACGACCACGATCGCGAGCGCCGCGCGGCGGGGGAACCTCAGGATGAGCGACAGCGCGATCGCCGTCCCGAACAGGATCACGACGAGCAGGGGAACGAGCACGGCCTGGTACTGGCCGAGCGGCAGGCTGAGGGTGAGCAGCTGCTTCCAGCCGAGCACCACCCCGAAGACGCCGTCGCGCAGGGCGCGCGCGAAACGCTCGGGCGAGCCGAGCCCGGCGGGAACGGCGAGCGGAACCACCAGCACGACGAACGCGCCCGCAGCGAGCGCGAGCGCGCGCCAGAACGGCCAGTGGCCGCGCGCGCCCAGCAGCGCTATCGCGATGCCGGCGGCGGCGGCCACAGCGGCCACGAGCGCCACGCGCGGGCTCTCATAGATAGGCCAGGCCGAGGTCGCGGCAACCGCAGCGCCCACGAGCACGTAGCCGGCATCCCACGCCGTGCGCTGCGGGGTCACGACAGCGCTCCGCGGGCGATGAGCTGGGGAAGGTCGTGCAGCGCGCCGATGGTGAGCACCGTGAGATCGGAGGTCGATCGCAGGGCGGGCTCCGCGCCGGGCTCCACCTGCACAGCGACGGTGACGACCTCGGCCGGGAACGCGAGCGCTGCCGTGCGCAGGCGGGCGAGGCTCGGGGAACCGCCCGTGACCACGAACGCGAGTGACAGGTCGGCGTGCCCCTGCGCGAGCAGCGCGGTAGCGCTCTCGAGCCGAGCCGTGCGCACGGAACTGCGCACGCCCGCGAGGGCGTCGAGCAGCGCGCGAGGAGTCACGGTCGGCAGCTCCCGCAGCGAGGGAACGGCGGCACCCGCGAGTTCGGCCAGCTCGTCGCTCACCGCCACGAGCACCTCCCGCCCGTCGCGCACCCCCTGCACGGCGAGCGACGCGGCGGCGCTCACGGCGAGCTCGAACGCGTCGTCGTCCGCGTACTCGTCCGGCCGCAGGTCGAGCACGACGGCCACCCGCGCGCGGCGGGTCTCCTCGTACTGCCGCACCATGAGCACGCCCGTCTTGGCCGTCGACTTCCAGTGCACGTGCCGCCGCGAGTCACCGGGCGCGTACTGCCGAATCGCGTGGAACGACAGGTCGGCGCTCACGATGTCCCGCGTGGGAGACCCGTCGAGGTCGGGGATGTTCCCGGCGGAGGTGGAGGGGATCGGCACCGTCACGGGATGCACGAACACCCGCTCGACCTGAGGCCAGGCCACCTCGCGACGGAGGATGCCGATGGGGTCGCCGCGCGAGACCGTCAGGGGCCCGACCGTGATCACGCCGCGTCGCCGCGCCCCGATCACGAGCGGCTCGTGGTGGAGGGCACCGGCGGCCAGCAGGGGCACGTGCGCCTCGACGAGCCCGTCGCCCACCGGGATGTCGACGACACCGGGCAGCGACAGCCGGTGCGACTGGTTGCGGATCTCCAGCCGCCCGCCCACGTCCCCGCCCGCGACGACGCGGTCGCGGTCGAGCTGCAGGTGCACGCGGTAGTCGTGGGCGCCGAACAGGAACGGGATGCACAGCACGAGCAGCAGCGCGGCGATCGCCGCGGCGACCCACGCCTCCACCCACCCGAGGGTGAGCCCGCCCACCACGCCGATCCCGACGGCCGCGAGGAGCAGCCAGCCCGCCGTGGTGACGGTCTCCGAGAGCCCGGTCACCGCGTTCGCGGTCCACGAACGGAGGCCGCGCCATGCGCGACGGCCCCGGTGCGCTGTTCCCGCGAGACGGCCCTGCCTCACGCGGTGCCGTTCTCCGCTGGCGCCGGCACGTCGAGCAGGATCTGCCCCACGACGCCCACGGCCGTGACCCCGTCGAACTCTGCCTCCGGCACGAGGATGAGGCGGTGGGCGAGGACGGGGATCGCGAGCTGGCGCACGTCGTCCGGTGTCACGAACGTGCGGCCGTGGGCCACCGCCCAGGTCATCGCCAGTCGCGCGAGCGCGAGCGCGCCGCGCACGCTCACGCCCAGCTTGACCTCCGACGCGAGACGGGTGGCCCCCACGATGCGCATGATGTAGTCGAACAGGAGCGGGTTCACGTAGGCGCCGCGGGCGATGTCCGCCATGGTGACGATCGTGTCCGGGTCGACGATGCCGGGCACGGGCTTCTTGGCCTGGGCCACGCCCTGCAGGATGCGCAGCGTCGACGCGTCGTCCGGGTATCCGATCGACGTCTTGATCATGAAGCGGTCCAGCTGCGCCTCGGGCAGGCGGTAGGTGCCGGCCTGCTCGACGGGGTTCTGGGTGGCGATGACGAGGAACGGCGTGCCGACCGGGCGGGTGACCCCGTCGACGGTGACCTGGCCCTCCTCCATGACCTCCAGGAGCGCGGACTGCGTCTTGGGGCTCGCGCGGTTGATCTCGTCGGCGAGCACGATGTTGGCGAAGATCGGCCCCGCGTGGAACTGGAACTGGCCGTTCTTCTGGTCGTACACGGTGATGCCGGTCACGTCGCCGGGCAGGAGGTCGGGCGTGAACTGGATGCGCGTGTTGACGCCCGTGATGGTCTGCGCGAGGGTGCGCGCGAGGGCGGTCTTCCCCGTGCCCGGCACATCCTCGAGCAGCACGTGCCCCTCGCTGATCGCCGTCGCGAGCACGAGCTCGACCACGGTGCGCTTGCCCAGGATCGCCTGCTCGACGTTGTCGGCGAGCAGCGCGAACGTGTCGGCGAACCAGGTCGCCTGCTCTGGGGGGATCGTCATGGGGTGTCCTCTCGAAGGATCAGCGGTCGAAGAATCACGGTGTGCAGCTGTGGCTGGCGGTCGGCAGGGCGGAGAACAGTCCTGTGAAGGTCACGGAGTAGGTCAGGGTGGCCGGGTCGAACGCGAGCGTGGCCGACCCCTCGGCGGCGGCACTCACGACGATGTCGTCGACGCCCGGCACGGCGGGGCACGTGTCGGGGAAGGTCACGCGCACGAGCGTGGGCGGGGTGCCCGCCGCGTACGCGAGGGGCTGGGCCGACCCGCACAGGCTCGTGAAGAAGTTGTTGCAGTAGCGTGCCGTGACCGTGCTCACCCTGTCTTCGGTGAGGATGAAGTCGGTGGTGCGCACGCCGTCGATCGTGTACTCGAGGTGCTGGCCGGCGGGGGCCGGATCGATCCCGGGCGCGGCGCGGTCCCAGAGCCAGACGTCCGCGGAGAGTGTTGGCGCGGCGTCGACCGTGTAGCTGTAGGCACCGGTCACGTCGCCGGGGCGC
>Ga0247738_10000325_pt1 | contig 19012 bp, 25 predicted proteins | sample UWRJL013104B2_FD_180936 | JGI IMG/M metagenome (GOLD analysis project Ga0247738, IMG submission 180936) | Plant litter microbial communities from Arlington Agricultural Research Station in Wisconsin, United States - UWRJ-L013-104B-2 | ecosystem: Environmental > Terrestrial > Plant litter >...
CGGGCTCGCGTTGCCTCCTTTTCCTTGACGAGCAGCGCTTGACGCGCGGCCAGCCACTCCTTTGGCGATACGACGGCATGCTCCATGGCTCATTCCTCCCAGACTGATGCGATTTTGCTTGACAATTTAGGTTGATATCAACATATCTCGATAATGTCAAATCCGATGGCGATTCCTTTTTCCACCACCCTGCACGTCCGCGACGCCTGCCTGTGTCTGCACGCGCAACGCGCCGCCCGGGCACTGGCCCGCCGTTTCGACATCGCCCTCAAACCGTGCGGCCTGACCAACGGGCAGTTTTCCCTGATGATGGCGCTGAACCGACCCGAGCCGCCGCCGATGGCGCCGGTGGCGGCCCTGCTGGCGATGGACCGCACGACGCTGACGGCGGCGCTCAAACCGCTGGAACGGCGCGGACTGGTGGCGATTCTTCCCGACCCAAAAGACCGGCGCGGCCGGCTGCTGGCGCTGACCCAGGATGGCATCCTGGCACTTGCTGCCGCCTTGCCGATCTGGCGCGACACCCACGCCGAGGTCGAAGCGGTACTGACCTCCGGCGATGCCGACGGGCTGCGGCGGGACTTGCAGGATATGTCACGATAGAAGAACCGATCGCGCCCTTACTCGAAGCGCGACGCCAGCCTTTCGTCCGCGGCAAAATCACCGATGGAAAAGCCCAGGCGCTTATGGGGGAAATCGCACAGCGCCTGTATGCCGGCGTCGCCGAGGTGAATGCGCCAGCTCTGGCGTGCGACCGGCGCAGGGGCGGCAAACGCGCCGGCGGCCAAGAGCGCCAGGTTGCGTCCGCCGAACGGATCGCGGACGGAGCGGTAGAGGATGGCTTCCACCGCTGCCTTGCGGGCCTGGTCGGCGAGCGCCTGACAGGCGCCATAATCGGTGCGGTCGGTCCACAGTGTCGCGTCCCTGTCGAGCGGTGGCCGGGTCAGATCTATGGCGCGGTCGGTTTCGACCAAGGCGGAGAAGGCCGTGTATTCGGCGGCATTGGCGGGCATCGGGGTATCGGGCGATTCGGCAAAGAACAGCAGCCGATAAAACACCATTTCGGCCAGCGCCGTCTCCACCGCAAGGGCTGCGTAGAACACGCCGAGAGTGCGGCCGGCGCGGCGGAAGCGCGAACCGTGCGGATAGACGGCGCCGTAGCGGAACGGGGTGGCGAGCAGGTAATCGAGGCCGACACATTCGGGCGGAAAGACGGGCTTGCTGTCCTCCAGCAGGGTTTCGAGCAGCACCTGTTCCGCGACGCTGTCGACGAGTTTCATCGTCGATACCTGGTGCTGGGCCTCGACCAGCCGCCAGCAGGGGCCGGAAAAACGACCTGCCTCAGACGAGAGCGCGGCGGGCGTCCAGATAGGCAAGAACATCGGTCAATCCTGATATGGTCGCAATCTTTTCCGCCGGCACGCCGCCGAGCGCGGTGTTTTGATGGCGCAGCCACTGGCGCGCCACCGTCTCATCGCCGCCAGCGATGGCATCGAGCGACCGGAACAGGCGGATGAACAGAAGGGCCAGTTCGAACGGCTTGGTCGCCGGCTCAAGGCGGTAGTCCGCCCGCTTCATGCGCGAGACGCTGGCCTCCGAAACGCCGAGCACGGTGGCGAACAGCCGGGCGTTGACCCCCAGCCGGTCGGCAGCGTTGACGGCAGCCTTGGTAACCACGGCGGCCTGGGCACTGCCGTCGGCTCTGGCGCTGGACTCAATGACGTTCAACATGGCAATATCCTTTCCTTGGAGAGAATATAGCACATTTATTTCTGCAGACAAGGTAATTGCCGGTGTAGGTCCGCAAGGAGCAGGCCGAACCGGAATACGTCCGGCTCGGAATGATGAGGGGGCACCGGGAGGTCGATCGGGATGCCCCCTCACCCGGTCCATGCACGGCAGGACAGAGCATGGACCGTCTCTCCCTAAAGGGAGACGTCAGCCATCAAGCAACCGTGACCGGCACTTCGGTCGAGGTGCGCATGGCGTGGCTGTAGGGGCAGACGATATGGGCCGCCGCCGCCAGTTCTTCAACCTGCGCCTTATCCATGTCAGGAATATGGACGGACAGGGCCACCTCGATGCCGAAGCCTCCACCGTCCGCGCGCGGGCCAATGCCAACGGTGGCCGAAACCGTCGAGGCCTCGGGGATCTTGATCTTTTTCTGGCCGGCGACGAATTTCAACGCGCCGAGGAAGCAGGCGGAATAGCCCGCGGCAAACAACTGCTCGGGATTGGTGCCGGTTGCACCGTCGCCGCCCATTTCCTTCGGGACAGTGAGGGTGACGTCGAGGACGCCGTTGTCGGATACGGCACGGCCGGCGCGGCCACCGGAGGCAGAGGCTCTTGCGGTATAGAGAATGGGCATTGCGGTCTCCTTGGCTGGGTGTATGGTACCATATTTACATAGCGTACAATTTCATTGTGCGCAATTTATTTATGCGCGTCGCTTGTCTAATCTTGCATGCCCGCCCTATATTGGGTTCCGGCAGCCCGGCACTTCCACCCGCGGGTTGCATGCGGATACGGATCATGAACAACAGTATTCCAGACACCGAACTCGCGCTAGACCGCCAGCTTTGCTTTGCCGTCTACGGAGCCGCGCACGCGCTGAACGGGACCTATAAGCGTCTGCTCGATCCTCTCGGCCTGACCTATCCGCAATACCTGGTGATGCTGGCGCTGTGGCAGCAGGACGGATTGTCGGTCAAGGCACTGGGAGAACAGCTGGGGCTCGACAGCGGCACGCTCTCGCCGCTTTTGAAGCGGCTGCAGCAGAGCGGCCATGTCGGCCGTCGCCGTGACGATACCGATGAGCGCAAGGTGCTGATCTCGCTGACGGAATCCGGCGCGGCGCTGAAACAGCATGCGTCCGGCGTCATGCTCTCGCTGGTCAACGCGACAGGGTGCACCGTTCCGGAAATGATAGACCTGCGCGATCGGCTGCAGGTGCTGCGGGATAACTTGCTGGAAAATGCGGCGGACTGAATGGGGACGCGCGGTGGGCCATCTAGCCGCGTTCGCTCACGGCAGTGATTGCCCAGGCCTTTCTATCGCCGTTTACATACCGCTCGCGTCATCCTCGGCCTTGAGCCGAGGACCGATGCCGCATCGGGGGCGGGTGATGGCCGGGCCGGGCCCGACCATGACGATGTTGTGCCAAGCAAGACCCTACTGGCGCACCAGGATCTTGGCCTTGTTCGGAACCCGACCGTACAGGTCGATGATGTCCTGGTTGAGCAGGCGGACACATCCCGAGGAAACGGCCTTGCCGATGGAGTTCCATTCCGGCGAGCCGTGGAGGCGGTAGAGCGTATCCTGGCCATCCTGGAAAATGTAAAGCGCGCGCGCGCCGAGCGGGTTGAGCAGGCCTGGTGCCATGCCGCCATTGGCGATCGAATACTGGGCCAGCTCCGGGCGGCGGGCGACCATTTCGTCGGGTGGCGTCCATTTCGGCCATGTCTGGCGCCACTGGATGACACCGGTGCCCTGCCAGGCAAAACCTTCCTTGCCGATGCCGACGCCGTAGCGCATCGCGGTGCCGCCGGATTCGACCAGATAAAGGAAGCGCGACGGCGTATCGACGATGATGGTGCCTGGGGGCGCACCGGTCGGGTCCATTACCCGCTGGCGATAGAAGCGCGGATCGATCTTGCGATATGGCACGGCGGGGATGACGAAGCCGCCATCCACCATTTCTCCATACATGGCGTCGAGCTCAGCCGAGCCGACGCCCATCTGCGGCGCATTGAACGCGACAGGCGATACATACGGCGTGCCGGAACTGGTGGAGGCGCAACCGGCGAGCAGCGAGGCCGCGCCGACCCCGGACAAGGAGAGAAACGAACGGCGGGACAGGGATGGTGTGGTCATGAAATATCGGTGATCCTAGTGGGGCTGGCGAGCAAATGCTGCAACGCCTGAGAACGGTTTCCGTTCCCTGTGCAGAACCTATATCGCGCCGCACCATGAATGGCACCCCACACGGACGCTCGCACCATCACAATTGTGCGAGAAGCAACCCGTTTGCAACAGCCGCCAACGCCGAAATTCGATCAGATCACCACGATCGGCGCCTTGTCGCCGACCCGATCGAAAAGGTCGATGACGTCCTGGTTGAGCATGCGCACACAGCCCGATGACGTCGCCTTGCCGACCGACTGCCAGTCCGGCGTGCCATGCACCCGGTACAGAGTGTCCTTGCCATCTGCGAAGATATACATGGCCCGGGCGCCGAGCGGGTTGTTGAGGCCGGCCTCGAGGCCGCCGTTGGCTATCGAGAAACTCTTGATGTTGGGCTGGCGGGCGACCATTTCATCGCTCGGAGTCCAGTGCGGCCATTTCTTCTTCCAGGCGATGACGCCGCGCCCCTGCCAGGCGAGCCCCTCGCGGCCAATACCGACGCCGTAGCGCACCGCCTTGCCGTCAGCCTCGACCAGGTAGAGAAATCGGTCCCTGGTGTCGACGACGATAGTGCCGGGCTTTTCGGTCGTCTGGTAGGAGACCTGCTGGCGCAGATAGCGGCTCTCGATGCGGCTATAGGGTATCGCCGGCAGCGTATGGCCCTCGTCCTTGATGACGTCATACATCACCCGGTGGACCGGATTGCTGACGGGCAGACCATAGGTCTGGTGGAACTGGGTCTTGTAGAGCTCACGGGTCTGCGGCACAGGCTGCACCGCGGACGGCTGGACGCGGGCCGGATCGTAATAGACCGGCGCCACCTCGTCCTGGAAGACGTCGATGTTCATCCGGCTGGTATCGGTGACAAACAGGCAGCCGGTCAGGCCGGCGAGCGCCAGTCCGGACAGGGAGAACCCGGCAATCCGACGGAGTATCACAAATCTTGAAAACATCTTGAACCGCTTCATGCCGATGAGACCTGAACGGCATCCTGCCAGCCGCGGCTGGCGCGAAGCTGTCGCCTGCGGACTTGCGCGGCAGGCGACACGCGGTTTTCAATCCTATTCCCCGCCCTTGGCGCGTGCCACCGGGAGCTGGGTGTTCTTCAGCAGCAGGGCGGCGAGGAAGCCCAAGCCGATGATGCCGGCGGCGGTGACGAAGACGGCGAAGAAGGCGCCGGAATAAAGTGTGGCCACCGCGTGGCGGCTGGCTTCCGGCAGGGCGGCGAGCATTTTCGGCGTCAGCTCTTCGATATTGCCGACGCCGGGAATGGCGACCGTGGTGTGGCCGAGGGTGGCGGCGAGGATGGCGCCGTAGATCGAGATGGCGATCGCCGCGCCGCCCATGCGGGCCAGCGTTACCGTGCCGGTGGCGGCGCCGACATCGCGTCCAAGCGCGGCGTTCTGGACACCGAGCACCGGCACCTGCTGGCCGATGCCGATGCCGATGCCGTGAAACAGCATGACACAGGCGATCAACACGATCGAGGTGCCCGGCTGGATCTGGCTGAACATCAGAAGCGCGCAGACGCCCATGCCATTGCTGGCGAGCGTAAACGGCTTGTAGTAGCCGCTCTTCGAAATCAGCCGGCCGGCCGACAGCGAGCCGATGGCGATGCCGCCGGTCGTGGCGACGAACAGCAGGCCGGCCATCGACGGTGACAGCCCGGTGGTGGTTTGCAGGAACAGGGCGACATAATTGACCGATCCGATGCCGATCGCGCCGCTGACCACCGAAATCACCAGCAACAGGTTGATCGTGCGGTTCTGGAACAGCGACAGCGGCACCACCGGCTCGGCGACGCGGCGTTCGATCAGCACCCAGCCGATCAGGCAGAGGATGCCGAGCCCAACGATCGTCAGGCTCTGTGCCGAGACAAGCGAACCGAACAGGGCGCCGCTGTCGGCCCAAAGGACGATGCTCGACACGGCACCGGCCAGGAGCAGGGCTCCGGCGTAATCGATTTTCGGTTTGCGCTGCGGCTTGCGGTAAGGCAGCAGGACAGCAAGGCCGGCAAGCACCAGAATCCCGATCGGCAGGTTGACGAGAAAGATCGAACGCCAGCCGAACCAATCGCTCATGGCGCCGCCCAGGACCGGGCCGATGGCGCCGGACATCATCAGCACAAGGCTGGAATAGCTCTGGTACTTCGCCCGCTCGCGCGGCTCGAACAGATCGGCATTGATGGCGAAGATCGATACCATGATGCCGCCGCCGCCAAGGGCCTGCAGCACGCGGGCGGCAATCAGCGTGTTCATCGAAATCGCCAGGCCGCAAACCAGCGAGCCGACGGTAAAGATCGTCACGGCGGCGATGATTACATATTTGCGGCCGAACAGGTCGCCGAGCTTGCCATAAAGCGGCATGACGGCACTGGAGGCGAGGAGATAGGCGGAACCGATCCAGCCAAAGCGCTCCAGCTGGCCGAACTCCCCGACGATGGTCGGCAGCGCCGTGGCGACGATCTGGTTGTCCAGCGTCGCCATGAACATCGCCGTCATCAACAGCAGGAAGACGATCAGCCGGCGGCGGGGATCGGCCACCAACGGCACAACGGGGGGCGCGGCAGCGGCGGCTGCGGATTTGGCCTGAATGTCCATCATCACTATCTCTGAAATTAATGCTGGCGGATTTATGTGCCATCAGCATATAAATGTCAACGGCATGAATATGCGAACAACAAAGAAGACTTTGCGGCCGCTCGCAGCCCTGCTAGAATGGGATGGAGGATGGAGAGATGATGGATAGCATGAGCCTGCAGCACCCCCTGCCCGACGGCGGCGACGATGATCTCGGCCGCATCGGCCGCGCCTTGACACGCATGCGGCTGATGATGGGCCGGCGGGTGATCGGCCGGCTGGCGCTGTCCAAGGTGGCCCCGGAACTGGAAATTTCCCATCTCGACGTGCTGAGCGTGGCGCGCCAGGCCGCCATCGACGGCGAGGCGACGGTCGGGAAGATTGCCGAAATGATGCGGGTCGACCCGTCGCGCAGCAGCCGGATGATCGCCGAACTGGTACAGCGCGGCGTGCTGCGCCGCGACGTCTCGCAAACCGATGCCCGGCGTGCCGTTGTCGAGCTGACACCGCGCGGCGTGTCGCTGTTTGATGAACTGCATGCGGTCAAGACCCGGATCATCACCGACATCACCGCTGACTGGGAACCGGAAGAACTGGCCGCCTTCGGCGTGCTGTTCGAACGCTTCGTGACCCGCTTCGAACAGGCGGCGCGGCCGGCAGGGAAAGACATCGAAGACGCCGGCTAAGCGGTCCCGTGCCGGACGCATCGTCTGGACGATCGGCCGGCACGGGACGCGGTTCAGGCAAGTCCCCTACCGCTGGCGATACAGGACCATCCCGGCGTGATGGAGGACGCCATCGACGAAATCTCCGTCGGCGGTAAAACCGGTATCGTCCCAGTATTCGATATGGTCACCCGTCACCACGTACCGTCCCTGATAAGCGCTTTCGCGGGTGCCGCGGGCTTCGTCATAGCGGCCATCCGGCAGCAACGCATGGCGAATGTGGCCGTCCGCCGTGACCCACAGGCCGACATATCGGTCCGGGCGCTGCACGGCGGTCATTGCTGCTTTCCCAACAGCGGCTCGATGGTCGCAGGCTCCACCACCCAGGCATAGTTGATCTCCTGGCGGATCTTCCAGGCACCCTCCACGCACTTCCAGGCAATCTGCGACCGCGCGTCGAAGGCGACGATCTCGCCTTCAAGGGGTTCAAGTCGGCCCACAAAGCCCAGCGTTGTCGACGACACCGTATCGCCGATCACGGCATCGCCGTCGCGTACGCCGTGGCGCACGGAACGCGCCGCATCCTGCAGGCCTTTCCAGTTGGCGCCGTAGCGCGCGGCGTCATCGAAAAGCTGGGTCCCGCCTGGCGCGAAATTATCCCAGAAGACGCCCCGCGAGTCTTTGAGGTCATAGAATTTTCCGAGCTTTTGGACAAAATCATATTCTCCGTCGCCTTCGTGGCGTTCCCAGCCCTTCATGATCCATTCGGTATGGAGCGCGAGCGGCGCGGTGGGCCCTTCCTGCGGGCATGACGCCGCCCGGGCAGAGATGGGAATGGTGAGCGCGACCAAGAGGAGGCTGGCGAACCGAAGTGTTGCGTTGCATGTCATGGTGTTTTTCCCTGGCTATGAACTGGACACAGGGGAAATAAGCGCGGATGGTTGTCGTGTATATCCCCTTCTTCGTAACCGCAGTGGTTAGCAAGGCTCTACAATGAAACTCGACATGAATTTGCTGCCGCTGTTTCTGGCCGTCGCCGAAGAGAAGAACTTTCGCGCCGCCGCCGACCGTCTCGGCGTGACCCGATCGGCCGTCAGCCAGGGAATCCGGAGGCTTGAAGACAGCTGCGGTGCCGCTCTGGTCGCGCGCACCACGCGGTTCGTTCACCTGACCGAGGTCGGCGAGCGCCTTCTCAATGCGCTTGCGCGCCCGGTTTCGGAGATAGCCGATGCCTTCGACTTTGCAGCTGCCGACAGCGCACCGCGCGGCCATCTGCGGATCGCCGTCACCTCGATTGCAGAGGCATTCCTGTCCGGCCCGCTGATCGCCTCCTTCGCATCGGCGCACCCGCACATAACCGTCGATATCACCGTCACAGACGAGGAATTCGATATCGTCAGCGGCGGCTACGATGCGGGCGTGCGGCTTGGGGAGGTGATCGAGAAAGACATGATCGCGGTGGCGATCACAGGCAACCAGTGTGAGGCAGCGGTCGCCTCACCGGCCTATCTGGCCACGCACCCGGCCCCTCTGCATCCGCGTGACCTGGTCCGCCATCGTTGCATCAACTGGCGACCGGCGCCCAATATCGCCCCGCATCGGTGGGAATTCGAGGAAGCCGGCGTGCCGTTCGACATCGCGGTGCAGCCACACATCACCACCAACGATTTGCGCCTGATGCTGCGTCTTGCGCTCAGCGGTGCCGGCATCACCTTCGCCGTGCGGGATACGTTCAGTCCCCACATCGAATCAGGCGAGCTCGTTGCGCTGCTCGAACCCTATCTGCCGCGTTTCCCCGGCTTCTTCCTGTACTTTCCGCAGCGCCGCAACATGGCCCCCAAGCTGCGGGCTCTGATTGATCACGTACGCGCGCAGCGATAGCCGCGGAAAGTCGGCGCGCGGCGCACCGCGCGATGGCACGTCGAGGACGTCAGCGCGTCGGACCCGTCAGGATCGCGCTGGTGATGATGCCGAACACATGATCGGCCCGGGGCACCAGCGGCGGCTGGTCCGCCAACCACGCCAAGGCGCTGATCAGCGCGAAAAGGTCATTGCCATCCATGTCGGGCCGCGCCAGGCCCTCTTTCTGCGCCCGGTCAAGCAGCCGCGCGCCGGCAGCCCGCAACCCGACGCAGGCGCCATGAAGCGCCGAGTTCTCATCGGCGATGGCGGCCACCATCGGTGCGATCACGCCCTTGTGGTCGTGGGTCATCGCTATCGCCTCGCGCAGCCAGCCGACCAGAGCGGCCGCGGCGTCGTTGCAACGTTCGAGCTCGCCCGCCCTTTCGGTCAGGCCGTCGAAGCCGGTGCGTAACAAGGCCTCCAGCAACACTTCGCGCGTAGGAAAGTGGCGGTACAGCGTGCCCAGTCCAACGCCGGCCTTGCGGGCGATGTCGCGCAAGGACGCGTCGGCGCCCTCCTCGGCGATCACCTGCCGGGCGACCGAAAGGAGCTGGTCGTAGTTCTTTTTTGCGTCGGTTCTCATCATATTTCTTGACAAACGGGTCACCGCTCCGTTTATACGGGGCAGTGCTCCGGTTAAAGCGGGGCGGTGCTCCGAATTCGATAACACGTCTGATGCGAAGGAGAAAGCGATGTCGAGTGAAACCATGAAAGCAGTGCGGATCCATGCCTTCGGCGGGCCGGAAGTCCTGCGCTACGAGGATGCCCCGAAACCTGTCGTGAAACCCGGCGAAGTCCTCGTTCGCGTTCACGCCGCAGGGATCAACCCGCCAGACTGGTATCTGCGCGAAGGCTACAGGGCACTGCCGCCGGAATGGCGGCCGCAGGTGGCGTTCCCGATCATTCTGGGAACGGATATCTCCGGCGTCATCGAGGCGGTCGCCGACGATGTCACGGACTTTTCCGTCGGCGATGCGGTGTATTCGATGGTCCGGTTTTTCAGCGTCGGCGAAAGCCGGGCCTATGCCGAGTATGTCACCGTGCCGGCCTCGCAGGTCGCGCCGAAACCGGCCGGCATCGATCACGTGCAGGCGGCGGCGGCGCCGATGTCGCTGCTGACCGCCTGGCAATTCATGGTGGCGCTGGGCCACGACGAACCCAACCCGCTGCAGCCGAACAGGCATGCGCCGGTGCCACTCGACGGCAAGACCGTTCTGGTCAACGGGGCAGCGGGCGGGGTGGGACACTTTGCCGTGCAGGTGGCCAAGCTGAAAGGCGCGCGCGTCATCGCCGTCGCTTCGGGCCGGCACGAGGCGCTGCTGCGCGAGCTGGGCGCCGACGTGTTCATAGATTACAACCAGACCCCGCCGGAGGAAGCAGCCCGCGACATCGATCTCGTGGTCGATGCCCTGGGCGGACCGACTTCCGCCCGCTTTCTGGCCGTCCTGAAGCGCGGCGGCGCCCTGTTTCCGGTGTTCCCGCTGGGCTTTTCCGGGGCCGACGAAGCCGAGAGGCGCGGCATCACGGTTTCGGCCACCCAGGTGCGCTCCAGCGGTGCGCAGCTCGCGGACGTCGGGGCCCTCCTCGATGCCGGGACGATCCGCGTCATCATCGACAGCACCTATCCGCTTGCAGACGCCCGCAAGGCGCATGAGCGCGCGGCCAGGGGCCATATCCAGGGCAAGATCGTGCTGACGGTGAACGCATGAAACGGTCCCGGACGACCAGCGCCCGTACCCCGTCCCGGCCGCTGACCCCGGCCTGGCGCACGAAACCAATGGTAAGGTCGACGCGAAAGGCCTGGGCGAAATGATCATTCTCACCGGGTATATCAGCGTCGACCCTACGGATGTCGACGTCTTCCTCCGCGACGTCCAGGCGATCAGCCTTGATACCAAAGCCGAGGCGGGATGCCTGTTTTACGGTATCGCTTTGGACGACCGGTCCTCCGGCCGCTTCCTCGTCGCCGAACGCTGGCGGGATCAGCAGGCTTTGACTGCGCATCTTGAACGAGCGGAGACGCTTTCTTTCCTGCAGACCTGGACGGCCAGGATGCGTGCCGAGCTCGACACGGCCGAGGCTTGACGCGGCGGCCCTGCCCCAATCGAAAAACATCATTTCCGGCTATGGCGCGTCATAGGACTGCCGTGACTCCTCTATTCGCGGCCAATGCTCCCTTATCCAGGACGTGAATCCTTCGAGGGCCGGGAGCATGCTCGCACCCATGTCCGTCAGCTGATACTCGACACGAGGCGGCACCTCGGGGAAATAATGGCGGGTGAGAAGGCCGTCACGTTCAAGATTACGCAGCGTCAGCGTCAGCATCCGCTGGGTGATCCCCTCGATGCCGTTCTTGAGTTCGGAAAAACGGAGCCGGTGGCCGTGCGCCACCGCCAGGTGCGACATCACCAGGATCGTCCACTTGTCGCCGAGCCGGGCCAGGACGGAATGGGGTGCGCAGGGGCGGAAGCGAGGGCCCGCGTCCGTCGTCTCATACGAGCGCCCGTGAATCGATCCGTTCAAGAGTATCATCCTTGTGCCTCGGGCTTGGAAATGTGCTGTCTTCCGGCTGCTTTCCAATAGTATATATGGATAACCCTTGTGCAAAATAGGGGTTCCCCAATGCCTGACAACAAACTTCCCATACTCGTCTTCGGCGCCACCGGCCAGCAGGGCGGATCGGTCGCCGCGGCACTCTTGAAAGCGGGCTGGCCGGTTCGCGCCATGGTCCGCGACCTCGCCGCGCCCAAGGCGGTCCGCCTTTCCGAGGCAGGCGTCGAGCTTGTGCCGGGCACGTTCGACGACCCGGATGCGATGCGGGCCGCCATGAACGGCGTTCACGGCGTCTTCAGCGTCCAGCCGAGCTCGCCCGGCGGCACGGTGAGCGACGAAGACGAGATACGCTACGGCATGACAATTGCCGATCTTGCACTGGAAAGCGGCGTCCGGCACCTCGTCTACACCTCCGGCGGTGCTGTCGGCGACAGGCCGACGGGCATGCCGCATTTCGACACCAAGGCCCGGATCGAGGCCCATATTCGCGGGCTTTCGATCGTTGCCACCATCGTGCGGCCGGCGGCTTTCATGGAGCTGCTGGTGATGCCGGGATTTGGCCTCAACGAAGGGCGCTTTACCTTTTTTCTGAAACCCGATCAGGCGATGCAGGTGCTGGCCGTAGAGGATATCGGCAAGCTGGTCGCCGCGATTTTCGCGGACGTCGGCCGCTTCGCAGGCCAGACCTTCGAGATTGCCAGCGACAGCGTCACCGGGCGCGACCTGGAGGCCCTGTTTTCGCAGGCGGCGGGCCGTCCGATCGCCTATGCGCGGTTTTCAAACGACGTGCTGGCGGCCAACCCGTTCCTGGCCAAACTGACGGCCTTGCTGGATCAAGGTCCGCTAGCCGGCCATGCGGATCTCGAAACGCTGCGCGCCATCAACCCGGAACTTCAAACCCTGCGCACCTGGCTTTCGGGAAGCGGGCGGGCGGCGTTCGAACAGGCGCTGGGCGCAGGCGGGGGATGGGAATACAACGCCTAGGCGGCGCGGCGCATCTTTGGCGGGCGACGTTCCGGCACCGACCGTCGCCCGTTTATGCTGCCGTAGGCTGATCATCCCGTCCGGGTCAGCGCCTTTCTTCCCGTGCGCCGGACGATGGCCAGCACCAGAACCACGGTCGTTGCGGCCGACAGGCCGAGAAGGGCGAGCAGCGTGGCGGGGTCGAAGCGATCGAGCAGTATGCCGCCGAGCGAGGGGGCGGCGGCCTGGACGATCAGGCTCGGAAAGGCGAGCTTGCCCATCACCGCGGCATACTGGCTTTCCGCAAACAGGGCGAGTGGTACCGAGCCGCGAGCGATCGAGAAAATGCCGATGCCGGCGCCGTAGATGAGCAGCGCCAGCGCTGTGATCGGCAGCGCCGACCACAGCAGCACGAGCGCCACGGTCATCAGGGTGACCGCCGTCAGCATGGTCCACAGCGGATGGTGGCGCTTGCCGACGACCATTTCGATTACCCGTGCCCCCACCTGGGCGGGGCCGACAAGGGCACCGAGCGCCACGGCGGCCGCGAGTTCTGCGCCGCGCAGCTGAAGGATCGTCAGAAGATGCACCGCGATCATCGAATTGATCAGCCCGCACAGCACGCTCGTTGCCGCTAGCAGCAGGAACAGCGGTCTTTGCGCCGGTGCCAGCACATGCGCCTTGGATTGTCCGGCCGCAAGTGCTGCCGGTCGGTCGATGGACGGCAACGCCAGCAGGTGCAGCGGCATGCACACCAGAAGCTGGATGGCGGCATAGGCAAAGCAGGCGCTTCGCCAGCCGATCTGTTCCACCATGAAGGCCGAGAGCGGCCAGCAAAGCGTGCTGGCGAAGCCGCCGAAAAGAGTGAGCGTGGTGATGGCGCGGCGCGCATCCTTGCCGAAATAGCGCCCCAGCGTGGAGAACGCCGCGTCGTAGAGACCGCAGGACATGCCGAGACCAACCAGCAGCCAGGCGGCGAAATAGACGGGAAGATTAGGCGCAAGCCCGACCAGGCAAAGGCCGATTGCCAGCAGCAGCGACGAAACGGACATCACCGGCCGTCCACCATACGCCTGGATCAGGCGGCCGACGCGCGGGGCACAAAGACCGGAGACCAGAAGGCCGAAAGACAGGCCGCCGACGATCCAGGCGATCGGCCAGCCGGTATCGGCCGAGATCGGCCTGGCCAGCACCGCCATCAGGTAATAGGTCGATCCCCATGCCAGGATCTGGGTTATGCCAAGCGCGGTAACGACGCGCGGACGGCTGACCGGGCGACCGGAGGCGGTGGCGGTGGCGGTGGCGATCATATCGACTGCAGTTCCACGCGCTGTTCCAGTTTGGCGGCATCTTCCTTGCGCTCGCTGTAGCGCTCGTTCAGGTAGGATGAACAGTCGCGCGTCAGCAAGGTGAATTTGACCAGTTCTTCGCAGACGTCGACAACCCTGTCGTAATAGGCGGATGGTCTCATGCGGCCGTCGGCGTCGAATTCCTGATACGCCCTGGCCACCGAAGACTGGTTGGGAATGGTGATCATCCGCATCCAGCGGCCGAGAATGCGCAACTGGTTGACCGCATTGAACGACTGGCTGCCGCCGGAGACTTCCATCACCGCCAGCGTCTTGCCCTGGGTCGGACGGACGGCGCCGATCGACAGCGGTATCCAGTCGATCTGTGCCTTCATGATGCCGGTCATCGCGCCATGGCGCTCGGGGCTGACCCAGACCTGGCCTTCCGACCACGCCGACAACGTGCGCAGTTCCGCGACCTTGGGATGGTCGACGGGTGCGCCATCCGGCAGCGGCAACCCGGTGGGGTCAAACACCTGCACCTCGCAACCGAATTGCTCGAGGAGCCGACGCGCCTCGTGGGCCAGAAACCGGCTGTAGGACACCTCGCGCAGCGAGCCGTACAGGATGAGAATGCGCGGTTTGTGGGTGGCAAACGCGGGCCGCAGGGCGTTGATATCGGGATTGCGGAAATGCGCCGGTTCGGCCGCCGGGAAAGTGTCAGACAATGCGTTGCCCCTTCTCGTCCAGAACCTGTTGGCCATCTTCCTTGACGAATGGCCCCGCGTGGGTGTCGGGGAGAATTTCCAGCACCACTTCCGACGGGCGTGCAAGGCGGGTGCCGAAGGGCGTGACCACGAACGGCCGGTTGATGAGAACGGGATGGGCGAGCATGGCATCCAGCAGTTGCTCGTCAGACAGACCGGGATTGTCGAGGCCGAGTTCGGTATAGGGCGTGCCCTTTTCGCGCATGGCGGCCCTCACCGTGAGGCCGGCATCGCCGATCATCTTGCGCAGCAGCTCGCGGTTCGGCGGGGCCTGCAGATATTCGACCACCTTGGGCTCGATGCCGGCGTTGCGAATCATTGCCAGCGTGTTGCGGGACGTGCCGCAATCGGGATTGTGGTAGATGGTGACGTTCATGATCGTGTGCCCTCAGTGCCCATGTTTCCGGAAACGGCAGGGCCGGCCTCGTACCAGCCTTTCGAGCGGTTGACGATCCAGACGACCGACAGCATCACCGGCACCTCGATCAGCACGCCGACCACGGTGGCCAGGGCAGCCCCCGACTGGAAGCCGAACAGCGAGATGGCCGCGGCCACCGCCAGTTCGAAGAAATTGCTGGCGCCGATCAGCGCCGAGGGACCGGCGACGCAGTGCTTTTCCCCTGCCATGCGGTTCATGAGATAGGCAAGGCCCGCGTTGAAATAGACCTGGATCAGGATCGGCACCGCCAGAAGGGCGATGATCGTCGGCTGGGCGATGATCTGCCCGCCCTGGAAACCGAACAGCAGCACCAGCGTCGCCAGCAGGGCTACCAACGACATCGGCTGCAAGGTACCGAGCAGGCGCTCCAGCCGTGCGGTGGTGCCATTGGCGATCAGCACCATGCGCAGCGCCTGGGCAATGCCGACCGGGATGAGAATGTAGAGCGCCACCGAGATCATCAGCGTGTCCCAGGGCACGGTGATCGCCGACAGGCCCAGCAGCAGGCCTACGATCGGCGCGAAGGCGACGATCATGATGGCATCGTTGAGGGCCACCTGCGACAGGGTGAAATGTGGCTCGCCCCTGGTCAGGTTCGACCAGACGAACACCATGGCGGTACAAGGCGCGGCAGCCAGGATGATCAGACCGGCGATATAGGAGCCGATCTGGTCCGCCGGCAGATAAGGCCGGAACAGCCAGCCGACGAACAGCCAGCCGAGCAGCGCCATCGAGAACGGCTTGACGGCCCAGTTGATGAACAGGGTGACGCCAATGCCGCGCCAGTAGCGGCCGACCTTGGACAGCGAACCAAAGTCGATCCTCAAAAGCATGGGGATGACCATCAGCCAGATGAGGATGGCGACTGGAATGTTGACCTTGGCGATTTCGGCCGCCCCGATCGCCTGAAAGACGCCGGGCATCAGGTGGCCGAGAGCGATGCCGGCAAGGATGCAGAGGAGCACCCAGACGCTGAGATAGCGCTCGAAGGTTGACATCAGCCGGCCCGTTCCTGGGTATTGGTCGTGCCCTCCATCGCGCCGATCTGGCGAAGCCGCGTTTCCAGCGCCAGCTTGTCGATGGAAGAGAGCGGTAGACTGAGGAAGGCCGAAATCCGGTTCCTGAGAAAACGCGCGGCCTGGGCAAAGGCGCGCTGCACTTCGATTTCGCTACCCGTGACGGCGGCCGGGTCCTCCACCCCCCAATGGGCGGTCATCGGATGACCGATCCAGACCGGGCAGGCCTCGCCGGCGGCGCTGTCGCAAACGGTGAAGATGAAGTCCATTTCCGGCGCGCCGGGGCGTGCGAACTCATCCCAGCTCTTGGACGAAAAGCCCTGGGACGGATAACCGAGAGCCTCGAGTTCCTTCAGCGCATGCGGATTGACTTCGCCTTTCGGATGGCTGCCCGCGGAAAAGGCGCGGAAAAGGCCCTTTCCTTCCTGATTGAGGATCGACTCGGCGAGAATCGAACGCGCGGAATTGCCCGTGCAGAGGAACAGGACGTTGTAGATGCGATCGCTCATTGCAGGTTCTCCTTTTCTGGCGCGCAGCACGCGGCAACGGCAAGCGCCGGGGCACAGATTTCCGGGTGACCGGAGCAGCAGTCTTCGAGCAGGAATGTGACCAGGCCGCCAAGGGCCAAGAAATTGGCGCTGTAGATGATCGACCGCGATGCCCGCTGCTGGGCGATCAGGCCGGAGCGCTCCAGCTCCTTGAGATGAAACGAGATGTTGGATGGCGACACCCCGGCCTTCTCGGCCAGCAGGCCCGCCGCCATGCCGTCAGGGCCGGCGACCACCAGCAGGCGGACGATCTGCAGGCGGGTTTCCTGCGACAGGGCGCCGAAGGCAGCGAGGGCTTGACGTTCGTCCATATTTCAACAATCCTTTAAGTGTTGAAATGGGAGATAGCGCAAATGAACATTGCCGACAAGCCGGAAATCCGCACGACCGACATCGATCTCGGCGAACTGCTGAATTTTCTCGCCACGACCCGCGATATGCCGCTGATCTTTCACTACCAGGGTAACGCTGTGCGACCCGGCTACCATGTGACCGAAGTGAAGGCCGGATCGTTTTCCGCACTGGATTGCGGCGCCAACCCGGAGTCCTGGTCGGAAATCTTCGTCCAGCTCTGGGATATCGATGAAGGCGAGCGTACGCATATGCCGGCCGCGAAATTTTCGGCGATCATCCGCAAAGTGTCCGAGCATGTGCGCCTGGCGGATACCGCCCGCCTGACCTTCGAGGTCAGCGACGGCATAGAACCGATGCGGCTGTTCTGCGCCGCCCGACCTTTGGTCAGCGATGGCGCGGTGCATATCGACCTCCTACCCCGGGCGGCAAGCTGCAAGCCGCGGGACCGCTGGCTGGCGGAGAAAAACGCCGAGGTCACCTGCTGCGGCCCTTCCGCCAATCCGTGTTGCGGCCAAGGCTAGAGCACCACCGCCGAAGCCGCACTCTCGCAGCCGTGCTGCCGAATTGCGCTTGATGCCAGCTTTGATTCTCGGTTACAGATTGCCGATGATCCGATCATCCCGAAACATCGATTGCTGGTGGCTGCCCTTCTGACGGGCGGCCTGGGATGTGTCTTGCACCATGGCCGCTGCATCGAGCGGCCTTTTTGTTTTCTCCGGCTCGATTGCGGCGACCGAACCCCGAACGGAGAAATCCATGGAAAGCGCCATCCTGCCTGCCCTGCTTGGCTTCGTCTTCGCGGCGACGATCACACCCGGGCCCAACAACATCATGGTGATGGCATCGGGGGCGAATTTCGGCTTCCGCCGCTCGATCCCGCACCTGCTCGGCGTCTCCACCGGGGCAGTGGCGATCGTTCTGCTGGTCGGCATCGGGCTGATGGCGGTGTTCGAGGCAGCCCCCTTTCTCGAAACGGTCCTGCGGATCGTGTCGGCGGCCTATCTTTTGTGGCTGGCGTGGAAGATCGCCAATGCCGTGCCGCCTGAGGCCCGGGCCACCGACACCAAGCCGCTGACCTTCCTGCAGGCGGCGGCGTTCCAATGGGTCAACCCAAAGGTCTGGGCCACCGGCCTGTCGGCGATCGCCCTTTTCGCGCCAGACCGCTCGCTGCCGTCGGTGCTGGCGGTCGGCGTGGCCTTTGCGGTAATCGGGCTTGCTGCCAATGCCACCTGGACCTGGATGGGCACCGTGCTGCGGCTGTGGCTGACGGTCGGGCGCAGGTTGCGGATCTTCAATATCACTATGGCGATCCTGCTGGTGGCTTCGCTCTATCCGGTGTTTTTCCATTAGGCTTTTGGCGACGGCGCTGGAATCTGTGCCGTTTCGGAACGGAAAAACTGGCATGCTTCCTGCACCCTGGATGACAAAGGAGTGCTGCATGCTGAAAAGGCGCACATTGTTAACCACGACGCTCAGCGCCGTCTGCCTGTCGCGGCCAGCGTCCGCATTTGCCCAGGCGTTTTCCGAAGCGATCACGCCGGTCGAGCTGCGTGGCGCCATCGACGCGACGACCATGGGCCTGGTGCCGGGGGCTGCCGACAACCAGAGCCGGGCGCTGCAAACGTTGATCGACCATAGTGCGGCGCGCGGCGTTCCGGTCTTCCTGCCGGCCGGCCGCTACCAGGTCTCCAATCTCGAACTGCCGGACGGCGCGCGACTTTGCGGCGTCGCCGGCGCCACGCGGCTGGTCTATGGCGGCGACGGCCATCTTTTGCGCGCCGACGGGGTGGGTCGCGTCGAGATCGCCGACCTGGTCATCGACGGCGCCAACCGCTGGCTGGCCGACTATGCGCCGGCACTGGTGTCGCTCAGCGGCGTCGGCACGGTGGCCATCGAGAACTGCGAGATCATCGGCGCTTCCAAGCACGCCGTGCAGTTGGAGCGTTGCGGCGGAAGCATTGCCGGCTCGCGGATCTCGGGCGCGGCCGATGCGGCGATCTACGCGGTGGAAAGCGCGGCACTGTCGATTGCCGG
>Ga0247738_10000326_pt1 | contig 18932 bp, 19 predicted proteins | sample UWRJL013104B2_FD_180936 | JGI IMG/M metagenome (GOLD analysis project Ga0247738, IMG submission 180936) | Plant litter microbial communities from Arlington Agricultural Research Station in Wisconsin, United States - UWRJ-L013-104B-2 | ecosystem: Environmental > Terrestrial > Plant litter >...
CCGAAAAAATGTTTGTTTCTCCGGATACGATAAAATATTATAGAAGAAAAATTTTTGAAACTTTTGAAGTTAAAAATTTCACCGAAGCGCTGTCTTTTGCTTTAGATAATAAGATTATTTGAAATTGATTTAGATTGCGTTGACGAGCGGGACGCTCGCGCTAGCGAGGGATATATCAACTCAGATATGTCATATATTTGAAAATAGATTTATTTTGCCTAATACATTATTGGAATCAATAATATTTTGATAAATAGTTTCTGAAAATGGGATTGTTCTTAGATTGATTTGCTGGTGTGTAAAAAAAAGTTTTAATGAATTTCTAGGATAAGCAACAACGTGAAATGACTTATCATATGGATCGTAAATATTAGATTTATCAAAACTTACAAACCCTTTACGAGCCTTGTCCACAAAATCTTCAATATAAAGCTGGCGATGATAAGATGATTCGAAAAATTTGATTTCATCTAAATTTGGATTGATTAAATATTCAAACTGCTGTTTGTAAGATTTAAATTGTGCGGCATTATAATTTAGAGTATTGTCCAATTCCATCAACTTTTCAGGTAAAATCCCCCCTGCTGTAGCTATATGTACATGGCATATTCCATTAATTGGGAAAAAAAGATCCATGTCAAAACTTAGCTGCTCTTCAATAGTAAATGCCATTAATTAAAAATTTTTTGACAGTTTTGACAAGTTTCGATTATCTCTGATGTTCTTGGTCTGTAGGGACGCGTGAATTTTATTTCCGAAGGTTCAGCCTTCTTTTTTAATAATAAAAGGTAATTTGAAGAATTTACTTCAGCGCATTTTCCAACAACATTTATTCCGTTATTTATTCCAATTTTTCCGATTGTATTTAATTTTGCTTCCAGTTTTTTTGCTATAGGATATTTTAGATAACGAGTAAAATCTACCTTAAATTTATTACCTAAAACGGCACCTATAATTACCGGTGGTAACAACATTGCTTCTTTGTCGGAGATATTGTTCTTTCGAATAAAACTTTTTATTGGTTTACAACGTAAGAAAAGTTCTCTGTCGAGATTTTTTATGTTGCGAAAATTTTTTATTAAAACTGCTCTTCGTAATAATTTTTGTAGATTCCTCATTTGTAAATAGTATGTGTTCTTTGTAGGTGGGGTTTGTGATTCATACATGTAAGAATTTATTATTGAAAATATTCGCTATTAATAGGTGAAATAAATGTATTTTATTGTTAGCTAATTGTTTCGCTTGCAAATACTGCGGGTCTGGAGTTCAGAGGTGTCATCAATATTGGCCACCAAAATTCTGCATCTCTCCAACCATTTATTTTTAAACCATTTTGTTTAAGAATAATCAAACAAGCTGTTTCGTTGGCAACATTTTTTGCAATTATTCTGTCAGTATTACCATCATCAGGTGCATCTGAAAATGTTAAGCCATTATTTTTTTTCCGACTCATATTTCTATTCGTTTGTACATAACAATAAATTTTTCCTTGTAAATCTTGATTTATGATATTTACCTGAAGTCTTTTAAGTATTGTCTTAAATGTTATATAATCCCATTCAAGACCTTTGTTTTCATGTTTTTCTCCATATTCAAATGTTGAACTTATTAAATCAATAATTTTGTAAACTTTTTCAATCTCTAATAAAAATGGTTGTTGAAAATTTCCATTTGAAGCTTCTTTTAATATATTATCAATATCAGAAATTATAGTTTGAATATGGGTTCTAGATTTTGTCTGAAATCCTACTGGAAGAAATCGAGAATGTGGTCTTATAGTTTGTGTGGATGTTATAAGAATTTTATTTGGTGCGCATGGTCTAATTGTTCCATGGGCATCTCTTTCCACAAATACGACACTATTGTCGCCATTATGAATGCCGTTTTCAAAAGCATCACGTAAAGCTGAGTCAAATTCATGCATAGAGATTAAAGCATTATATATTCTATTTGAAGTGTAAAGTCTCGTAACTGACATGTCTTTTGAACTTCTTGCACCATACATTCTAGAATGTTGTAGAACAGTATCTTGTTGGAATGTATTTGGATTTCTTCCATAAAAAAAACCTATTAGATTGTCAATTGTAATACCTCTATCGAGGATTTGTCCACCTATAAAAATGTTGAATGGATTATCGAGTCTTAATTGGCCATTTCTATCTAATAAAGCAGCAATCTGATTTTCAGAATTAATTTTTGTAACTCCAACATATTTGTTATTTAAAACTTCTATAACTTTTGTAGAAACTTCTTGAAGAGTTAAGAAATTATCTCCATTCATTGCGATTGATTCGGCTAGATCCGAGTAGGATATTTCAATTAATTCCTTTAATTCTTGACTATTAGTGGATGCTAATTCAGTAAGATTAAGTAATAAGGCTTCAACAAGTTCAATCTGCCATTGATGTATGGTTTTTGTTGTTGCTGTATGAATAATAAAGCTGCATTTGTATTTTTTATGATTTAATTCATTTTGTAAAATTCGAATTGTACCTCCAACTAAAAAATTTATAATTGCAGTTCGAAATACAAAAAGATTAGGTGTTGAAATAATATTGTTTATATATCTTTGATCTCTTCTATTTAAAACTGCAATCTCATTATCAGGTACCCTGATGTAAAGTTTAGAATATGGAGATTCTATATTTTGTGATTCTTCAAAATATTGTTGTCCACCAATATAGGCATCGTGAATTGGAACCAAGGATGTAAATGCAGGTTTTATCGGTTCAAATACATCACTATTTAATTCTAATTCTCCTTGAGGTTGCAAATAAAGAGAATAAGGTGTAGCAGTTACTTGTAAAAAACTATAGTTATTTTCAAATCCTTGTCTTATTGCGCTTATTTTTTGTGCTAGTATATTTATAGAAATTCCACTTTGCGTATTTTGGTCTCTTTTAAAACCAACGCTTGCAAAATCTGCTTCATCATCTACAAATAGTACCTTTTTTTGAGATAAGTCAGGGTTATTGATAAATAGGCTTACTAGGTGATCAAGATTATTTGTTTCTTTTTTTACTATAAAAATTAAGTTCTGTTGTTTAATATATGAAGTTAATGGTGGTAAACTCATAATATCATAAACTTTTAATTCGTCATTTTCAATGAATTGAAAAAAATCATTGTCAAGACGTTTTATGGTTTGCTCAGTAAGTGCCTTTGTTCCTTTTGTGAATATTACGCAAATATTATAACCTCTGTCAAAAGCTAAAGCGATAATTCCAATAAATGTTCTTGTTTTTCCACTTTGAATTTTCCCAAGCAGCATCCCTGGATCATTAAAATTTGTTTTTCTATTTGTTAATTCATCAACTGTTTTCTCAATGCATTCTTGTAAATCAGTTGAGTAATCTTTTGACTCTATAAAGGTATTATACATTTGACTCATAATATTTGAATTTAGTTATGCTTACATTATTTTCAAAAAAAATAGGATTACAAATTTGAACTATCTCAAGTGAATATATGTCTGTTCAATCTGGATTGTTTAGTTCGTCATTTTTTATTTTATAAAGCATATTCAATAATTGAATTTGACAAAAAACAAACATCGTGTTTAATTTAAATTATTCACCAAGTAAAAACACCTGATTTTTTTGCTAAAGTAGATCCTCTTAATGAAATAATTTTACGGAAAACCGTAAACAATCTTATAAAACCCGAAACCCCCTAGCCTTGATAGGAGTGAAAATCCTTTTTGTGAAGCTTTAGCGTAGCAAAAGATTGTAACGGATAGCATGAAACAGCTACAAAAAAACATCATAATTCCACCAAAATATCTACCTAAAAAACTCAAAAAGTTAATGATAGAATTTTCAACAAAAATTTCGTAAATTTGCACTCCAATAAAAGGAATTAGAAAATGTTAGATAGACTTCAAATAGTAAAACAGCGTTTTGACGAGATTTCAGATTTGATTATCCAGCCGGATGTTATTTCTGATCAGAAACGTTATGTGCAATTGAATCAAGAGTACAAAAACCTGAAAGCATTGGCTGAAAAGCGTGATGAATATGTGCTTTTGATGGCTAATATAGATGAGGCAAACGAAATTATTGCTGATGGAAGTGATGCAGATATGACCGAAATGGCCAAAATGCAATTGGACGAAGCAAAAGAAAGATTGCCGGAACTTGAGGAAGAAATCAAATTTATGTTGATCCCTAAAGATCCTGAAGATGCTAAAAACGTAATGGTCGAGATTCGTGCCGGAACGGGTGGGGATGAAGCAAGTATTTTTGCCGGTGATTTATTTAGAATGTATACTAAATATTGTGAAAATCAAGGCTGGAGAACTTCGGTTGTAGATATGAACGAAGGGACTTCTGGAGGTTTCAAAGAGGTTATTTTTGAGGTTTCGGGCGAAGATGTTTACGGAACTTTAAAATTTGAAGCCGGTGTTCACCGTGTACAGCGTGTTCCTCAAACAGAAACGCAAGGTCGTGTGCATACATCTGCAGCGACTGTTATGGTTTTACCGGAAGCGGAAGAATTTGATGTACAAATTGATATGAACGATGTTCGTGTTGATTTCTTCTGTTCATCTGGACCTGGAGGACAATCGGTTAATACAACGAAATCTGCGGTACGTTTAACGCACATTCCAACCGGATTGGTGGCACAATGTCAGGATCAGAAATCACAGCATAAAAACAAAGATAAAGCGTTGAATGTTTTACGTTCTCGTTTATACGAACAGGAATTGGCTAAGAAAGAGGCTGAAGATGCTACAAAACGTACATCTCAGGTTAGTTCTGGTGACCGTTCGGCTAAGATTCGTACTTACAACTACGCTCAGGGTCGTGTAACAGATCACAGAGTTGGTTTAACTTTATATGATTTAGGAAACATCATGAATGGTGATATTCAAAAAATTGTTGCCGAATTACAGTTGGTAAACAATATGGAGAAATTAAAAGAAGCTTCGGAAGTTTTCTAAGTTACTGAGGTTCTGAGATGCTGAGGTTCTAAGTTTTTTTAGGGCAAAGGTTCAGAGGAATATAGGAAAGGATTCTATAGATTATAAAAAAAGACTGTTTCACTTATTGTGAAACAGTCTTTTTTTTATGGATAAATTTATGAAAGAAAAATTATCTCTCTTAATTACCTCTTAAATTTTATCGCATTTAAAACATAGCCCAAGGTTTCAACCTTGGGACACGTATTGTGAAAAATTATTATAAAAATTATTATAAAATTGGATTGTAATATATCGTGAAAATGGATTGCGTTCCAACGGTTGACACCGTTGGCTATGTTCTTATATAGATCATCTAATCTTTGCTTGATAGATATTTTTTTGATAAAGAACAAACTTAGCATCTTAGAACCTTAATATCTTAGAATCTCGCAACTTAGAAACTAAAAAAAGAGACTGTCTTCACTATTGTGAAGCAGTCTCTTTCTATTTAAAATTGAGGTCAAGATTTAGATTTCTGTTAGATGCGATTTCTTAGCATCTCAGTAACTTAGAATCTTAGCACCTTAAAAATATATAGTGAAGGATATTAACTGACTAACCGTTGTTATCTATAAAAACGTATAATCAAGTTAGATACCTAAAAATACTCTCGTAAATTCAAAACATTTATATAGGTTAGAGTACATGTAAACACCATTTTTTATAATTATTTCATTTAACTTTTCCATGATACATAATTTAAGGTTGTACAATTACTCTTGTGATGGTTCGTGTTGTGATGGATCTTTATCTTCATGTGAGGATTCAGATTCATGAGGTTTTGAAACTAAATTGGTTATAATCAATTGTATTACTGATCCGAATATGCTTTTAAACGCCGAATCGGATTTTCCTACTACTAATCTTTTTGCGAGATAACCAATTCCGATACTGATTGCCGATTGTGCCAAATGGCTTTTAACGCCAACTGCTTCATTGATTTCTTCAACCGTATTTCTAATCAGATTTAGCGGTTTCAGATTGTGCTTAATTTCTGCAACTTCATCTTTAATAGCGATCCAGTCCTGTTTTTGTTGCGCCTTTGTTTCAAGAATCATTTGTTCTAATCTGTCAACAGTAAAAATGTTTTCTTTAATGGTTCCCATAACAGTTTAATTTAAGGCTTTGTCACTTTCGTTCGAATCAGTTTTAGTTTCTTTTAAAATGCTGGAAATAATCATATTTCCAATTGGTGTTTTTATTAGCGAATGTTGAAATGTGTTTAACACAATGGCAACAATCAGGTAAAATAACGCCAATATAAAAAAGCCATAAGAATATTCTCCAAGTTGTTTTCCAATCCATAAACTTATCCCGATATTAAGAAACAAGGTAAAAAATGCAACAACAGCACCAACGGCAATTTTAGATGTTAATGTAGAAAGAACATCTGCTGAAGCAGATACCGTTTTAAGTTTAACTAATTCAATACTTGTTCTGGTATAATTTTCAGCTTTTTCAAAAATGTTTTCGTCGTCTCTTGTTGTTGCATTTGTTTCCATGATAAAGGTATTTTATGGTTTAAAAAATTCACTTTTTTAATAGTTCGTTTTTACAGCTTTAGCTTCATCTTTAACAGTGTTGAAGTCTTCTTTTACAGAATTGAATTTTGCTTTTCCTTCTTCGATAATATCTTTACCATTTGAAGTAATCGTGCTTACAATTCCGTCAAATTTACCTTTTAGGTTATCTCCGTAATCTTTTGATTTATCTTTTATTTTTTTTCTTGTTTCTGAACCTTTATCCGGTGCAAATAAAACTCCTAAAAATGCTCCCGCCGCTGCGGCTCCTAAAATTCCTAAAATTGTGCTACTAGTTTTCATAATATTTGATTTAATGGATTAATGTATATTTAATTAATTGTTTTTTGTGTTTTTTAAATTTCTCGACCTTTAATAAGTCTGAAAAGAATTGCGATAATGGCAATTACTAATAAAATGTGAATAATACTTCCGGCGCTGTAAACAAAGAACCCAAGGGCCCAAAGAATAACCAGAATCACTGCGATTGTGTATAATAAATTTGACATGGTCTTATTATTTATGGTTAATAATTAATTGATTTATTTTTTAATTTAATTTGTATGATAAGTATAAACTAAAGTTGCTGTTTTTTGCATCTGGAAACGTATAAGTCGTTCCTGCAACAGTTCTTTCCTTACCTATGGTTGTTAAACCGTAATTGTAACGTAATCCAACACTTATTGGGCTAAAATCAACTCCAATACCGGCTGCAATACCAGCATCGAATTTATTTAAATCATCTGTATCAACATCTTCGTTAAAATCAATATCTCCGCTTCCTGTTACTTTAGAACTTACCAGGTAAGATGCATAACCACCGGCGTGCACATTAAAGTTTTTAGTAATATTTACTCTTACCAATAATGGAACTTCAATATAATTTAATTTGAATTTTGCATTTCCTGATGCTAAAGCATTGTTGTATTCTAATTCAGAACCTTTAGTAGTAAACAAAATCTCTGGCTGAATAGCGACAAAATCTGATATTGGTAATGTGGCATAAACACCGGCATTAAAACCGTACAGGATATTTTCGTCACTTACTTCATCGTCGTCTGATAAAAAATTAGACATATTAAAACCTCCTTTTACACCAAACTCGGTTGTAACATTTTCGTCCTGAGCGTGTAGTACTCCAAAAGAAGCGGTCATAAATAGGACTAAGGCGCATAATAAATTTGATTGCATTTTCATAATTGTGATAATTTAGGTTAATGATTGCTCTACAGGCATTTAATTAATTTGTTGTTTAATTTGTTCAGTTTCTCTTAAAAGCTGATACATTTCCGGCAAATAATGCAATACTAATTTCAAAATCACTTCGTCATTTGTTTCTCTGGAAACCGATTCTAATGCTTCAATTTGTCCATTTAATGATTCCAACAATGAATCCAAATAAACTTTGTCAAAACTGGCGGCATTAGTGTCAGTTAGCTTATATAATTCCAGTTTACTGGAGTTGTTTATTTCGGTAACAATCACCAGCCTTTTATTGGCTATTTTTGCTATATCCCTTAACAAATTATTTTGGTGATTTTCAATTTTCCTGCTTAATTGCTTTATAATACTTTTAGAAGTTTTTTGTTCTGCAATCCGACTTTTAGAAATAATAGCTTTACTTAAATTTGCCGTCGCAATAAAGAAATAAGCTTCCATTTGTTCTTTGTCATTTGTATTAAAAGCTTCATTTTTAAAGTTGCTTTCTATTAGATTATTTTTTTTGCAAGACGTGTTACAAAGGATGATCAATAAAAAGATTATTCTTAAAAATGTTGCTCTCAATATGGGCATTGCTTTCATTAATTACTTGTTAAAGTATTACATTACAAAGATGCTAACGAATGAAGCGTTTTGCTTTACAGCATAAAAAAGAAACGTTATATAATTCCCATAATGGATTTATATAACGTTTTTTATGTAGTTTTTTGGAAGTTTTATTCTGGCAGAAACACAGTAAATACAGAGCCTTTTCCTAAGATGCTGTCTGCAGTAATATGACCTTTATGGTTCTCGACAATTTTTTTGCAAATCGCTAAACCAATTCCTGTTCCCGGGTAATCTGTTTTAGAATGCAAACGCTGAAATAAAATAAAGATGGTTTCTTTAAACTGAGGATCAAATCCCATTCCGTTATCTGAAAAAGTTATTTTATAGAATTTCTTACTATGCTGTTCTAATAAATCAGGATAATCTTTTGATGAAACTTTTTCGGTTGCAATATTAATTTCCGGATGAATATCAGGCCGATTGTATTTTAAGGAATTTCCAATCAGGTTGATAAAAAGCTGTTCGATTTGATACGGAATAACATCCAGCTTCGGTAATTTTGAGACCGTAATAGTTGCCTTTTTCTCATCAATGATTTCTGTTAATTCAGATTTGGCATTTTCGAGTAATTCGTTCAAATTCGATTTTATGAATTCCTTTTTAGTAGTATTCGTTCTCGAGAACAAAAGTAAATCGTCTATTAAAACGCGCATTCTTTTTGCCGAAACTTCAATCTTACTAATATAATCTTTGGCGCTATCAGATAAAACAGCTTTGTCTGCATCAGAAACCCTTGAAATAAAGGTTTGAATTTTTCGAAGAGGTTCCTGCAAATCGTGACTTGCAACATGATTAAAAGAGGCGAGTTCCTGGTTGCTTTTTTCCAGTTCTCTATTACGTTCCTGAAGTTCTACGTTTAATAAATGCTCGTCAGTAATATCAAAATTGATTCCGAGTAAAATATGGCTTCCTTGCTGATCGGTCAATAATTTTCCCGTCGATTTAAAATATCTTATTTCATTATTTGGAAGCGTAATTTTATAATAAATAAAAGGTAATTGTTTATTGTTGACAATTCCTTCCATAGATTTTGCCACAGCATCTTTATCATCGGGATGTACAAAATTTAAAAAAGTATCTTTTTCGGGAACAAAAGCATTTGGTTTAAAACCTAATAAGCGATATTGATTATCTGAATAATCGATTTTATCAACATCAAGATCCCACTGCCACGTGCTGAATTTTCCAATAACCTCAGACTCGGCCATTAATCGGGAAGAAATCAAAAGTTTTTTGTTGAATATTTTTAATCGTTTAATGTCTTTGCTGATTTGTCTGTAAGCAAGAATGATAAAAGTTAAAGCAGCTAAAAATAAAGAAATAGAAAAAACAGGACTTAAAGAAATTTCCTGATCATAAATTTTTAGTTTTTTTTGAAGGTATTTTTTTTCAATATCATTCATTTCATCAACCTGAAAACGAATGTTATCCATTAAAATTCGTCCGCCAAACATATGATTGTCGAGTTTTCTTTTATCATATGTTTGAGGATTACTGTATTTAAAGCAGTTTTCGAATGAAGTAAAACGCTGTGTAATAAGTCCGAATAATTTCTGAAGGTTTTTTTGCTGCTTCGGATTATCGGCTGTAAGTTTTTTTAATGTAATAAATGAAGTATTTACCTTGTCGCGAGAATAAATATAAGGAGTTAAAAAACGGCCGTTACGTGTTATTATATAGCCACGCTGTCCCGTTTCGGCATCCTTTATCGCCGACATTAACCGCTCTAATTGAATGTTTATTTCATAAGTATGCATTACAAGTTTACTGGATTCGTTTAAATCCTGGTTGTGTTTGTAAGCAATTGAGGAAAGAAATAACAGAATGAAAACTGCGATTACAAAAATAACTCTCAATGAGTTTGAAGAATTAAACTTGGGTATCCATTTCATTTAGGCATTATTATTTTAGGCGCAACAGGAAATTATCTCGGTTTAAACCAGACGTGTGATAGTGCCAATTTAACGTCACGACTTCATTAATAATTTTCTTTAAAGTGTTAAAATCACTTGGCTTTTTAATATAAATATTAGCTCCCTCAATAAAAGTGTCTTCTATGTCCTCTTCAGACGATGAGGTAGAATAAATTGCAATAATTATATTTTTAAGATGTTCGGTTTTTTTAATTTCGATCAAACATTCTTTTCCTGTTTTTTTAGGCATGTTCAAATCCAGAAATAAAATATCAGGCAATTTTACATCCGGTTGCATTAAATGTTCCATTAATTGAAGACCATCATGAACAAATGTTACTTTGGTTTGCACTCTTACTTCTTCAAAGGCATCTTTAAAGAAAAGGCGGTCGTCTTCATCGTCATCAGCGAGTAAAATGTGTAATGCGTTTTTTTGCATCGAATTAGTGGGTTTATTGGTTGTGTATTTTATTTTAAATTCTCTCTTCTTTTTTTAATAATTCTCTGAAAAGCCGAAGGAGTTATTCCTGTTGTGTTTTTAAACTGGGTACTTAAATGAGCAACACTCGAATAATTTAGTAAAAAAGCAATTTCGGTTAAACTCATTTCATTGACTAGCATCAATTGTTTGGCTCTTTCTATCTTTTGCAAAATAATAAAATTTTCGATAGAAGAATACGTTACTTCCGAAAATACATTAGATAAATAACCATAACTATGATTTAATTTCTCTGCCAAAAATACAGAACTTTTAAAATTATTATTATCATCCATATAAACAAGCTCAATAATAGCGTCTTTAATTTTTTGAACTAAAACGCTCTTTTGGTTTTCAACAACTTCAAAACCAAATGGGCTTAAATCATTTTTTAAAGTTTCCAGCGCTTCAACACTCAGATTTTCATCTAGTTCAATTTCGCCAAAACCTAATGTGGTAAAATTCATGTTTTGTTCTTCTAATTTTTGCTTTAAAAATAGAGAACAAATTGTGTTGATGTCAAACTTTATAAATAGTTTCATAGGATCGAAATAGGGTTAAAGATAGTTAATTTTTTTGGACTTTTTGCTGAGATTACAGATTTAAGTGAAATTTATTTGTCAATTCGTTCACTGAGCTAATCAAAAAAATACCGTCTAAGTTTAAAAAATTAGACGGTATCTTGATTGGGTCAAAAAGGATTACAAATCCGATAACATTTGATGAAATTCTTCTTTGGTTTTACCTAATTTCTGCTGAAGTTTTCCGTACATCTCGTCTTCTTTACCTTCGGCATACATTAAATCATCATCTGTCAGATCAGCGTATTTTTGTTTTAATTTCCCTTTTAACTCATTCCAGTTTCCTTTTATCTCTGTAGTATTCATGATAGTTTTATTTAGTAATTTATAGTATTGTAAAATTGCAAATTAATCCGTAGCGATGTGTTATATCCATTTTTAGGATTGTTGCATAATTCACAGTTTTAGGCTTTAAACCTGATAACGACGTAAAATCCAGGCCATTTTTTCATGTTGTTGTAATAAACCTGTTATAAAATCAGCAGATCCTATATCGTTGTTATCATTTTCAAAAACCGGAATATAGTCTCTAAATTCAGTAACCAATTGTTCATGGTTTTCTAAAAGTTCTTCCAACATGTTTTTTTGCGAAGCGTATTCTTTTGGAGATTCTTTTAAGGTCGAGTTTTCAATAAACTCCTTCATTGTTCCAATAGTCTTTTCTCCAAGTTGACTAATGCGTTCTGCAACCTCATCAATGTTGTTTTCTAAAAGGCGGTATTGGTCCTCAAATAATTTATGTAATTCCATGAAACTGTTTCCTGAAATATTCCAGTGAAATTTTCTGGTTTTTACATATAAGGTCATTTCGTTAGATAAAATCGTGGCTAATATACTTGTACTTTTCTTTAAATTTTTTGGCGTAATTCCAATATTTGGGCTCATAATCCTTATATTTTAGGTTTGTGACAAAATTAAAAAACACACTAAGTTTTTTATTTACATAATTTATTAAAGATGTTACATGAATTCAATGTTAGCATAACATAATAACAAATCTATTGTTGTAGTTTTGCCGCCAACTAAATTTTAAACCAAATTTTAAATGAAAAAAACACTACTTATTTTATTTCTTTTTACATGCACTTTAACTATTAATGCCCAATCCTACATAGGGTATTTTCAGGACAATTACGCCGGAGTTCAAAGCGTTCTTTTCAATCCGGCTTCTATAGCCGATTCTCGTTTTAAAACAGATATTAATTTGTTTTCTGTTAGTGGATCTGTACAAAATGATTTGTACGGAGTTAAACTTTTTGATGTTTATAAAGACGGATATGATTTTGACACTCAGTCTAAAGTAAGTCCATCAAATGCAAACAATGCGGTGATTAATTTTGATATTATGGGGCCGTCATTCATGTTTAACATTGCTCCAAAACATACTATCGCGGTTTTTACAAGAGCCAGATCTGTAAGCAATTTGAGAAACATTAACGGAAACCTTGTTGATCAGGTTAAAGAAGGTCTGGATAAAGCAAGCAACTTTAATTTTAATGCCGGAAATGCAAACGGATCTTCAAACTCCTGGGGCGAAGTTGGTATTTCGTACGCAGCAGTTTTGTACCAAAAAGACCAGCATTTTTTAAAAGGAGGTATAACGGCAAAATACCTTCAGGGTGGAACAAATGGATATATTCAGGGAAATAATATCAATCTTTCCTATGTTGAAAATACTACGAATCCTGAGAATGGAACCTTAAATTCTCAAGGGCAGCTTACTATTGGTACAAGCCAGGATTGGGAAACCAACAAGGATTATGAGTTTGATGCTAATTCAAGAGGTTTTGGTTTTGATTTCGGACTTGTGTACGAATGGAGACCGGATTATGATAAATATGATCTAAGTAAAGCAAAACCTGCTGATAATAATTTCAGAGATTTAAATAAATACAAAGTACGTTTCGGATTGTCTGTAACAGATATTGGATCTATCAATTACAAAGATGCTAAACAGGATACTTACAACGTAAATGGCTCTATCACTCAGGAAATGATTGATGAGGCTGATGATTTTTACGACTTTTTGAATGAACATTATACAAAAGTTTCAACTTCAAAAGGATTAAAAACAAACTTGCCAACAGCACTTCATCCTGATGTAGACTGGAATATTCACAATAAATTTTACCTGAACCTTAACGGAGATATTAATATGGTATCTTCTGGTAAACTAAACGGAAATGGTATTGCAAACAGAGTAAGTTTATCACCTCGTTACGAAAGCAGATGGTTTAGTTTTTATTTACCAGTTACCTGGATGGAATACAGCGGAACACAAGTTGGTTCAGGATTGCGTGTTGGAACTTTCTTCGTAGGTTCGGGATCGATTCTTAGTAATTTAGTTTCGAAAGAATCCAAAGCAGCTGATTTTTATCTTGGATTGAAAATTCCGGTTTACGAAAAGAAATTTAAAGACACTGATGAAGACGGTGTAATAGACAAAGAGGATTCTTGTAGAAAAGTAGCAGGTCCTGCAGAAAATAATGGCTGCCCATGGCCAGATACTGATGCAGATGGTGTTTTTGATAAAGACGATGCTTGTGCAGCTGTTGCAGGTCCAAAAGAAAACAAAGGTTGTCCTTGGAAAGATACAGATGGAGATACTTTATTAGACAATGTTGATGCTTGCCCAGCAGTTGCCGGTCCGGTAGAAAACAAAGGATGTCCTTGGCCGGATACAGATGGAGACAGCGTTTTAGATAAAGACGATGCTTGCCCGGATGTTGCTGGTTTAGTTGAAAATAAAGGCTGCCCGGATCTTGATGCTGATAAAGACGGCGTTTCTGATAAAGAAGATGATTGTCCTTTAATTGCAGGTCCTGCAGAAAACAAAGGTTGTCCTAAAGTAACAAAAGCAACATTAGATCAATTAAAAGTAGAAGCAAAATCTATTTTCTTCGTAACAGGAAAAGCGACTTTAAATGACGCTAAAAAAGGTGTAACTTCAGGAAGATTAGACGCTATAAAAGAGATATTGAAAAATTATCCAAATGCTAAATTTGCCATTAACGGTCATACAGATAATGTTGGAAATGCAAAAGCAAACCAAAAATTATCTGAAGCCAGAGCAAAAGCAGTAATGGACCTTTTAATAGAAAAAGGTGTAAACCCTGCAAATCTAACTTCTCAGGGATTTGGATCTACAAAACCGGTTAAATCAAATAAAACCGCTTCTGGAAGAGCAGAAAACAGAAGAACAGAAATTGTTTACTTAGGGAATTTGTAAACCAAACTGAATATAATACCAAAAAGCCATTCTTAATTGAGTGGCTTTTTTTATTTTTGCATACTTTCTAAAAAGAGCCATTTCTTTGAAATTAGAAGAACTAAAAAAACAAGAATGACAACACAACAACTACACGAACAAATTCTTCAAAAAAAATCATTTTTATGCGTTGGATTAGATCCTGATTTAACCAAAATTCCACCTCATTTATTAGAAACCGAAGATCCTATTTTCGAATTCAATAAAGCAATAATTGATGCCACACATGATTTAGCGGTGGGATACAAACCAAATACAGCTTTTTTTGAAGCGTACGGAATAAAAGGATGGATTTCATTACAAAAAACAATCAATTACATCAACGAGAATTTTCCTGAAATGTTTACCATTGCCGATGCAAAACGTGGTGATATTGGAAACACTTCAAGTATGTATGCAAAAGCTTTTTTTGAAGATTTAAATTTTGATAGTGTAACCGTTGCGCCATATATGGGAAAAGATTCTGTTGAACCTTTTTTGGCTTTTGAAAACAAACATACTATAATGTTAGCCTTAACTTCAAACGAAGGTGCTTTCGATTTTCAGACTTTAAATGTAAACGGAAAAGAATTATACAAACAAGTTTTAGAAACCTCTAAAACTTGGAAAAACAGTCAGAACTTAATGTACGTTGTAGGCGCTACAAAAGCAGAATATTTTGCAGAAGTGAGAAAAATTGTTCCCGATAATTTCTTATTAGTTCCCGGAATTGGCGCTCAGGGCGGAAGCTTATCAGAAGTTTGCAAATACGGAATGAATGATAAAGTTGGTTTATTGGTAAACTCTGCAAGAGCAATTATCTACGCTTCAAAAGGAACGGACTTTGCTGAAAAGGCAAGGGAAGAAGCGCTTTCAGTACAACATGAAATGGAAGAGATAATTAATTCCAAGTTTCAGGTTTAAAGTTTCATTGCTTTACTTTGAGAATAGTTCTACCACAGAGTTGCACAAAGTTTTTTCACAGAGTTGCACTAAGATAATTTAAACAGTTTTAAAAAGCTTTGTGATTTTAAAATCTAATCTTAAAAAACTTTGCGAATCTCCGTGAAAAAACTTTGTGTAACTCTGTGGTAAAAAAAAACACAATCCAATAACTTGAAACCTGAAACAAAGCAAACATGAAACAATTACTAGATCAGCTTGGTACTTTACATTCTTTTGAGAAAACTCCGAAAAAGATTATTTCGTTAGTACCATCTCAAACCGAGTTGTTGTTTGATTTAGGTTTAGAAGAAAAAATCATCGGAATAACTAAGTTTTGCGTACATCCATATCATTTTAAATCAATCAAAAAAGTTGTTGGCGGAACCAAAAAGATTCATTTCGAAAAAATAAAACTATTGCAGCCTGATATTATCATCTGCAATAAAGAAGAAAATACGCAGGAAATCGTTGAACAATTAAGTGCGATTTGCCCGGTTTGGGTGACGAATATTATTTCTGTTGAAGATAATTTTCAGATGATTTCAGACTTCGGGCAGCTTTTTAATTGCAGAACCGAAGCACAGAAATGGAACGACAAGCTTGCTTTCGCCTTGAGCGATTTTAAAAAATACATTCAGGATATTCCGGTGCAAAAAACCGCTTATTTTATTTGGAAAGATCCTTATATGGTTGCCGGAAATGATACTTATATCAATGAATTATTAAAACTGAATCATTTTCAGAATATATACGAAGACAAAGGGCGTTATCCTGAAATAGAACTCAAAAAAATGAGATTGGAAGGCGATCCTGATTTGGTTTTTCTTTCCTCAGAACCTTATCCTTTTAAAGAAGAAGATGCTTTTGAAATTGGACGTTTTACGCATCACGCAAAAACTATTTTTGTTGACGGTGAAATGTTCTCCTGGCATGGCAGCCGATTGTTAAAGGCATTTCCGTATTTTAAATTACTTCACGAGAGATTGAAGAATTAATTTCAGGTTTGTTAGATTTAGATTTTACCGCAGAGATTCACAAAGTTTTTTCACAGAGATTCACAAAGTAATTGTTTTTTCCTTTGTGAAACTTCGCGTAACCTTTGTGAATCTCTGTGGTAGAAAATTAAGTTCAAAAGTTACCTGAAATTTAAAACCTTAAACAAAGCCATCTTAATTAAACGAACTTCTGAATTCCAACGGCGATACATTGGTTTTACTTTTAAACAATTTATTAAAAGACTGCGGATATTCAAAACCCAATTGAAAAGCTGTTTCGCTCACACTTAACGAAGTTGTTGTCAGCAGTTCTTTTGCTTTTTCGATTATTTTATTGTGAATATGATGCTGTGTACTTTGTCCCGTTAACGAACGCAGCATATCACTTAAATAATTTGGAGAAACATTTAGTTCATCTGAAAGATAAGCAACTGTAGGCAAGCCGAATTTTTGAACTTTATCACCTTCAAAATAATCAGATAATAAAGTTTCTAATTTGCTTAAAAGAGTGTTATTGACACTTTTTCGGGTAATGAATTGTCTGTTATAAAAACGGTTACAATAATTAAGCAGCAGTTCGATATGTGAAACCATTACGTCCTGACTAAAAGCATCGATGGAAGAACAATATTCCTGTTCGATATTTTTCATGATTCCGGTAATCATAATTTGTTCTTTGTCAGAAAGATGCAAAGCTTCGCTAACAGAATATGAAAAATAGCCATAATCTTTTATGTTTTTAGCCAAAGCATAGTTTTGAATAAAATCAGGATGAATCACCAACATTGCGCCATAAACTGCAGTATCCACGCTAACTTCTGTAGAAATTACTTGTCCCGGTGACATAAAAGTCATTACGCCTTCATCAAAGTCATAGGTGTTTTGTCCGTATTTCATTTTTCCTGTAAAACCTTTTTTAATGCAAACGGTATAAAAAGAATAAACAACACTTTTTAGATTGTCATCAAAATGGCAGGTTATTTTACTTAAATCGACAAAACTCACTAAAGGATGTTCCGGTTTTGGAATTTTGAGTAAAGAATGTAATTCTGAGATGGATTGAATTGTATAGGGAATATGAACTTCTTTTTTCATAGCGAATATTTAAAACAATATATTAAAACAATATAAAAGAGGAAAAGCTACCGTAAAGATAACTTTTCCTGAGATTTATTTAAGCAATTATTGATCAATTCCAGCCATATTTGCAGCATCATATCTGGCACCGGTTTGCGTACCAAGCGGAATAATCGATTCTAATCGATTCATTTCATCTGCAGAAAGAACCATTTGCGCAGCGGCGATATTTTGCTCAACATATTTTACTCTTTTCGTTCCCGGAATTGCTAAAATATTTTTTGATGCAATCCATGAAAGTGCCAATTGAGAAGCGGTGATTTGTTTTTCGTTTGCCATTTTCTGAATTTCATTTACCAATTCTATGTTTTTATAAAATTGTTCTCCCTGAAAACGTGGAATTGCTTTTCTGAAATCAGTATCATCAAAATCATCCGGACTTTTTATGCCTCCCGAAATAAAACCTCTTCCGAGTGGTGAATAAGCAACAAAACCAATTTCTAATTCGTTTAACGTATCCAGAATACCAGCTTCTTCAGCACTTCTTTCAAATAAAGAGTATTCCGTTTGTACTGCAGTCAAAGGATGAATTTTGTGTGCTTTGCGTATCGTTTCAGATGAAACTTCAGATAAACCTATATAGCCCACTTTTCCTTCTTTTACCAAATCGGCCATTGCCTGTACAGTTTCTTCAATTGGGGTATTTGGGTCAAGTCTGTGTAAATAGTACAAATCGATATAATCAGTTCCCAAATTTTTTAGAGAACGTTCTACCGCTTTTTTTACATATTCTTTCTTGCCGTTAAACTGCCAGGTAAGTTGTTCGTTATCATCAATTTCGTAGCCAAATTTTGTAGCAATAATATAAGCATCACGATTGCCTTTTATTGCTTTTGCTACCAATCTTTCATTCAATAACGGACCATATAAATCGGCTGTGTCCAGAAAATTTCCACCCAACTCAAGTGATCTGTGAATTGTTGCAATAGCTTCTTTTTCATCGGCTTTGCCATAAATATCCATTCCTGCAATTTGGGTCATTCCCATACACCCTAAACCAATATTCGGAACAACAAGTCCCTGATTTCCTAATTTAAATTTTTGTATTGTGCTCATAACTTGTTAGATTTTGTGTTTTAAATTAATAACACAAAGATCCATCAACAATAAAGTTCTAAAGTAGCCAAATCCCTTGTAGTTGTATCCATATTGAAGAAGAGGAAAAAAAAATCTGGTTTGGATTGTGCTGATTTAATTGCAATTTTTACCACAGAGTTTCACAAAGGTTTTCACAGAGATTCGCAAAGTTTTTTAAAATTACTCCGTGTAACTTTGTGAAAACCTCCGTGAAACTCTGTGGTAAAATTATGTTCAAACCAACCT
>Ga0247738_10000327_pt1 | contig 18886 bp, 13 predicted proteins | sample UWRJL013104B2_FD_180936 | JGI IMG/M metagenome (GOLD analysis project Ga0247738, IMG submission 180936) | Plant litter microbial communities from Arlington Agricultural Research Station in Wisconsin, United States - UWRJ-L013-104B-2 | ecosystem: Environmental > Terrestrial > Plant litter >...
GAATTCCACGGCGCCAACGGCCTGGACGTGACAGACGCCATGGCGCTGGCGATCGCGGCGCAGGCCTGCCTGCCGTTGCTTCACATGCACGGCGTATCGGGTGACCCTGTGCGCGATCCACTCAAGCTGCTGGACTGGTACGGCGATTTCGTCGGCATCGTTGTGCAACCTGGCGCGGTGGTGGCGCGCCGCAAGACCACGGACGGCGCGGGGGTGGTGCACCACTACGAGGAGATTCTGGCCGGTGAAGCGATGGACCGGGGGCCGCTCATGCTCAGCTGGGAGGACGTTGCCCACGCGGACGAGCGCGCGCAACACGGGCACAACGTGGTGATTCACGAGTTCATGCACAAGCTGGACATGCACGACATGGGAATGGGTGATGCGCCCGACGGAGCCCCACCCCTGCCGTTCGGCTTCATGGGCACGCGCCACCGCACTGAAGCGCGCGCAATCTGGCAGCGCACCATGCAGGACAGCTTCGACCGCTTTCGCGAAGCGGTGACCATGGCCGAGCGCTTCGGAGGCGAGCCGCCCTGGCTGGACGATTACGCAGCAAAGGACGCGGCCGAATTCTTTGCCGTGACCTGCGAGGCCTACTTTGTCAACCGGCCGCGCTTCGAAACCGAATTCCCCGAGCTGATGCCGTTGTACGACGGCTTCTTCCGCCCGGGGGGCTGACGCTCAGCGCTTGAGCAACGCCTTCAGCACGTTCTGCAGACGGCGCTCTGCGGTGGCGTCGAAGCTGGAGCCCAACACCGAGGCCACGTCCTCCGCCCAGGTGTCGACCGGCGCGGCGGCATGGCGGCGCGTGAGCAGTTGCAGTTGCAGCATGCGGCGTTCGCTCAAGTGTTCGGCCGGCGTGGGCACCTCGGCGGCCATTTCCAGGCGCAGCAAGGTTTCACCCGACAAGGGCGCCGCCGGCTTGGACACCGCTGACGCCCAGGCCGTGCGTTGAGCCGCGCTCACCCGCGCACCCAAGGCCTGCGCAGTGGGCAGTTGCTCGGCATCGCGTTGCTGCCAGGCCGTCATGAGCTGCGTGAGCACCTCACCGTGGGCCTGGGCCGCGAGCTTGCGAAGGCTTGATTGAGCCGACTCGATCGCCTGGCGCTGCGCGCGAAACGCCGCGTCTCCCAACCGTGGGCCGCGCGGCTCGCGCTCTTCACGCCAGGGCGATGCGCCCGGTCCACGGGCATCGCGTCCACCGCGCGCATCGGGGCGACCCGGCGCACCGTCGCGCCGGCCCTCCGGGCGGTCGTTGCGGCGACCATCGCGGCCGGCCGGCTCGGCTTTCTTCATGCCCGGGCGGTCGTCGCCACGCACCGCCACCAGCTTCTTTGGTGGCGCGGCAGGTTTGGCAGGCACGGAAGCCTCGGCACCCTCGGTGGCAGAAGCCTCTTCCACGGCATCGGCAGGTGCTGCTTCGGGCGCGGGAGTCACAGGTGCGGCAGGTGCGGGTACTGCGGCCGGCGCTACGGGAGCTTGACCCGCCAGGGCCGCTTCCAGCTCATTCATGGCCGCGCGGATGCGTTGCGCGTCACCACTGGCGCTCGCCGCCTCCAGGGCACGCGAAGCATCGAGCACGCGTTGATCGTGCGCATTCAGAGCCGTGGCGGCCTTTTCGCGCTCGGTGCTCTTGCGCGCGAAGGCTTCGTCGATCGGTTGGCGGAACGCTTCCCACAGCTTCTGCTCGTGCTTGCGCTCCAGCGGCACGGCATGGGCTTCTGCCTGCCAGCGCTGTTGCAGGGCTTTGACCGCATCGATGCGCAGCATGGGTGCCGCACCCAGTGCGGTGGCCTCTTCGATCAGCGCCTTGCGCCGTGCGGTGCTCTCAGCCTGGGCTGTCTCAAGGCGCTCGTGCGCCTTGTGCATTGCGTCCTTCCAGACTGGCTGGATGTCGGAGAAGGCTTTTTCACTCAGGTGGCCGGCTTCGCGCCAGCGCTCGGAGAAAGCATGCAGTTCACGCACCTGGGCTTTCCAGTCGTTGCTTTCGGCGTGCGCCAGCGTCCAGGCCTTGAGTTCTTCGATGATGGCCAGGCGTTGAGCCTTGTGCGCTTCGCTCTGCTGGCGCACCTGCACCAGCCAGTTTTCGACCACCTTGTGCGCCTCGGTGCAGGCTTCGTCGAAACGCTTCCACAGCGCATGGTTGGGTTGCCCTCCCTGGTCAGTGGTCTTCCACTGATCGCGCAGGCTGCGCAGGGTTTCCTGCATCTTGCGCCCACCCAGGCGTTGGCCCTCGGGAGCCTGGAGCAAGGCTTCGGCCTTGGCCACGAGTTCTTCGCGCAGTTGGTCGGCGCGCCAGCGTTGCCAGCCTTCGAGCTCACCGGCTTGCCCCAAGGCGGCCTGAGCGCGCGCATCAAGCGCGGCCGGGATCAGCCGGCCATGGCTCTTGAGCAGGCCGCGCACATCGGCCGCTGCCTTGGGCGTGGCTTTCCCATGGCCTTCGGCGAGTTCGCGTTCGAGCACGGTCAGTGCCTGCTCGAGGTCGGCCGCTACCCGGGCGCGCTTCTCCTGCTGCGCCTGCGTGTCCTGAGGAGCCTTCTCGGCAGGAGCGCTTACATCTTGACCACGCGCGACACGCAGCTCATCAGCCCATACCGGCACGGCGGGCAAGGGTGCCTGCGGGTTGGCGTCGGCGGCCACGGTCTGGGCCAGCGCGGCTTCAAAGGCGTCCCACACCAATTGCAGTTGCTGGCGCGAAGCGTCGAGCATGGGGGGAAACTTCACATCCACGCTGGGCCACTGGGGGTCTTGCGACAAACTGCTCGCCTGTTGCTGCCATTGGGCGACATCGGTGCGCAGCGTCTCGGCGATTTGCTGGGCATCGCGCCAGGGCTTGGTGGACAGCACTTCGATGCGCTGCGCGATCAGCACGGCGGCCTCGCGCTCGACCTGCACCCGATGCTGCAGATCTTCGATGGCTTTGACGCGCTCGGCCAGCGCCTGGCGCAAGGTCGCCAGTGGCTCGCGCGACAGCGGCGCGCCAGCGCGTGCCGCATCGCGTTGCCAAGCCAATGCATCGGCCAGGTTCAGGCGCGGCTGGTCGATCAGGCCCTGGGCCTTCTGCGCCCACTCCACCGACATTTGCTCCTGCGACTTCTGGCGCTTGAGCTCGTCGAGCTTTTCCTTCAGCGGCTTGGCCGCTCCGCGATCGCGGTGCGAAAGCTCCTTGAAGACCTCGTTCATCTGCTCCAGCGCGGGACCGGTGGCCAGCCAGTCGCGAATGCGTGCGGCACGCTCACCCGAAGTCGGGGCGGAAAACGCACCACCGGTGACGGCATCCAGGGGGTGGACAGCATTGGTGCTGGCCGGCTTGGGGGAAGTGGGCGTGTTCACGGCAGACTCGGAAGCGTTGGACGAAGACGGGGCTTTGCGCAGGGAAAACAGCGACATGAAATGGGGGACTCAATCGATTCGGATGTCGGCACCACGACGGCGCGACCATGGCGTATTGTCGCCGCAGTTGGCATGGGCCCGCCTCTCCCCGCGCCGAGCCGGCGCGAGGCTCAACGCGGAGCCAGCTTGAGCTCGGCCTGCGGTCGCCACTTCTCTCCCTGGCTGCCCAGTTGGGGCGCGCCCAGGAACATGCGGTCTTCCGGCAACTGCCGGCCGGCGAGGTAGTCCTTGACGACCACGCCGCGCGCCACCGCGAGTTCGCGAATGGCATCGGGCGTGACCGGTATGGAGGCCAGCAACAGGGCTTCCATTTCTGCCTGCGGTATGTCCTTCGCCATGCCGACCAGGTTGCGCGGCTTCGGTATGTCGGTCCGACGGTACACCTCTTTGAGCAGGGCCGGGTATTCGGCGGGCGTCACCGCGAGCGTGTCGCTGATCGCCGAGCCATCTCGCGCCAGCTGGCGGCGTTTTTCGGCCAGCACGCGCTCGTCCAGCCGGGCACGCTGGTAGCCGCTGCGCTCGGCCTCCAGGTCGCCATGCCCCACCACGGTGATTTGCAAGCTCGGCCGATCGGCGAGGGCCTTGGCCACCGCATCCAGCCGTTGCCGTGCCTCGGCGTCCAGCGCCTTGCTACCGGGCGTGAAGGCCACCTGGCTCATTTCCTCCCCGCCCCCACCGAACGCACTGGCAATCAGGGAAAACGGCGAGGTGATGGCCTTGCCGATCAGATTGAAGATGAGACGGAAGATGAGAGGCGCCAGTTTGAACTGGGGGTCGTTGAGCGAGCCGCTGACCGGAAGGTTGATGTCGATCACCCCGTTGCGGTCGGCCAGCAGGGCAACAGCCAGCTTCACCGGCAGGTTGGGTGCCTCGCTCCCCGCCACGCGATCGCCGAAACTGAGCTGGTTGAGGATGATCTGGTTGCTGGCCGTCAGTTGGCCGTTGGGCTCGATCTTGTAGGCCACGTCCATGCTGAGCTTGCCGCGTTCGATGCCATAGCCTGCGTACTTCACGGTGTAGGGCGAGAGCGGCGGCAACTCCAGGTTGCGCACAAGCGCCCGGATATCGAGCGCCAGCGGCTGGGCCAGCGGGTTGAGCTTGCCATCGATCTCCAGCGCCGCCGTGCCCTCGGCGCGCCCGCGCAGCGTCAGATCGGCCATCTGCGGCGCGCCTCCGGGTGGCACGCTGGCGAAGGCGCTCAGGCTGCCAGTGAGCTCGCTGAGGTTGGCGGAATAATTGGGCTTGATGAAGCGGTCGGAAAACAGCACGCGGCCATTGACGAGACTGATGGGTCCGAAACGAATGTCCGGGTCAGGCACGGCTCCCGCGCTCGCACTGGGAGGTTGCGACGGCGAAGCGGTGGCAGTTGGCGCAGTGGCACCCTCCGGTTGCGGAGCATCCCCCTCGTGTTTCACCAGGCCTTGCAGGTTGATGCGCCCCGTCTCGTCGATGATGAGGCGGGCAAAGTAGTCGCTCAGCACCGTCTCCTGCACCGCCACCCGTGTGACTTGTCCAGGCGCCAGTGCGATCTTGAGGCCCCGCACTTGCAGAGACTTCCACGCCAACAGTTCTTCGGCAGGCGACAGCGTGTTGGCGGCGAAATCATCGAGCCCTACGTTGCCGGCAACCGATAGACGCAGACCTGCCGAAGGCAACGCCGCCTCGACCGTGCCGCGATAGCTGGTGTCCGCGCGCAGCAGGTCCAGGTTCAGGCGGTCACCGAAATACGGCTCAAGCGCATGAAGCGGTAGCTTGTCGGCTTGCACTTTCAGTTGGGTGCGCAGGCTGTCGGCGTCGCGTTCGCTCTTGCCAGGCAGGCGCAGCGTGCCATCAAGTGTGAGCCGGCCGGGTTCGGCGCGGTTGCTGCGCGCCGTGCCCATCCGCAGTTGCAGCGAGACCGGCATGTCGGGCTGGCTGCGTGCCAGCGGCTGCAGGTTCTTGACTTGCAATCGGATCTGGTTGAGGTCGAGTCTGACGGGGCGCGCCAACGCCAGGTCTTCCAGTGCGACGGCGCCCGCATCGATCTGCACGTCGGTCAGTGTCACCTGCCACGGGGAGGGCTCGGCCGGCTTCGACGAAGGTGCTGCAGCGGGTACGTCCGATGCCTTCATCCAGCCATCCACCATCCAGCGCCCGGCTTTGTCGCGCTGCGCGCGCACCTGCGGCTGGTTGAGCACGACCTTGCCCACGGCCACGGTGCTGCTGGCCAGATCAATGCGCGCGTCCTGCATCTGGAGGCCGCGCAGGCTGGCCTGCGGCTGGCGGCTCGAACCCAGGCGCGCCTCCTTCAGCTCGACCCGGGAAGCGTTGACCAGCAGCCCCATGGGCTGATCGGCCTTGGCCGCCCGCCATTCCACATCGAGGTCGGCAATCAGCCGCCCGTCGAGCTCGTGCGTCAGCATATTGGCGGCATACGGCGCGAACGTCGACAAGGGGAGTTCGCCGACCGAGACCTGCGCCTTGGCCTCGGCATCGGTGGCTGTGCCCTTGAGCGACAGCGGCGTCTGGCCCAGGCGCGCGGACACCTCGAAGGGCACCGGCGCCTGCATCGGCCAACTCAGCGCCTGGGCCTGCACGCTCAAGGCCTCCAGCGCCAGTTGAGCGGCCGGCTTGGTGCTGGCGTCTCGCCATCGAACGGTACCGCCTTCCAGGTTCACGCGCGCCACGCTCACCTTCCATGGCGAGGCCGGCTCGGGGGATGCGCGCGGGGCCACGGTCGCAGGTGCAGGAGGAGATGCGGCGCTTCGGGACTGGTCGGCCCAGGTCTGCGCCACTCGCTGCAGGTTGAGCAGCCCAGCCGCATCGCGCGAGATCGACAACGTGGGCGACCTCCATTCAATGGCCGCCAGATCCACCAGCCCCGCCAGCGGCTCCACCCGGTTGAGCGTCACGCCGAGGCGTTCCCACGCCAGCAGTTCGGCCGTGGTTGACGGCCCGGTTCGCTCGACCACGCGCAGAGTTGAGAGAGCGGCGGTGCCGGAGAGGGAAAGGCTCGGCGTGTCCTGTTGCTCGAACGCCAGCTTGAGCGCGAGCTGGAGCACGCCGGCTTCGGGCTTGACTGGCCAGGCCGCAGGCCAATAAGGCAGATAAGGCGCGAGGTCCAGCGTGGGAATGTCCACGCTGGCGTCGGTGTCCCGGGTCTGGGCAAACGGCGTGGAGCTGGCGCTCGAATCGAAAGCGCTCCCATTGAGCACGAAAGCCAGCTTGGGCTGGGTCACCACGTCCCGCCTGGAAGCCAAGTTGCTCAGAAAAGGCACGCCCACCGACAACCCGCTCAACTGGTGCGTGACGCCCACACTGTCGTCGATGAAGGTCAGTTCGCCGCCCGACAGGTTGATGTTGAACAGCGCGAACTGGGCCGGCTCGGACGGAGGCTCGTTGTCCTTCGGGCGCAATCGCTGCAACACGTCGTCCACGTCGTACCGCCCCTCGCCCAGGTGGCGCAGCTTCAGCTTGGGATGCTCCAGCACCAGGGCATCGAGCACCGGCGCCAGCCGAAACAGCGACTGCAGCTCGGCGTTGACATAGAGGCGATCCAGCGTGAACTGCTCGCCCTCGCCTGTGGCCTCGGCCACGCGCAAGCCCTCGATGGCCACCTCCAGCGACCAGGGCCGGAAATCGACCCGTTCCACCGTCACCTGGCGGCCCAGCGCGGCCGTACCCTGCTTCGCCAACTGCCACTTCAGCAAGGGCGGCATGCCCAGCCAAGCCACCAGCCAGAGCGCGAGGAGCCCCAGCACACTCAGCATCAGGCGCCGAGCCCACGGACCTTTGGACCACCGGTGGAAAAAGCTATTCATCGTGCGTTCGGTTGCCAGCTCATCCCAGGAGTGTCGCCGAACTGTAGGGAGGCAGCAGAGCACACATATATAGAGCCACCCAAAAAACAAGAAACCCCGGCAAGCAAGGCCTGCCGGGGTTGACGGCGGGCTAGATGCTCTTGCCGTCGGTTTTGGCGGAGGGAGTTGGATGTCTCTCCGGCCTGGAAGCAACAGATTGCTCCCGTTGGAAGCCGACTTGCGGTTCGCCGCGTCGTCAGCTGATGCCAGTCTTCAGACAGGCAATTGCAGGTTACTCCCCTTGCTGCCCAGGATCAAGACCGCATCCAGTTCTTCTTCATGCAGATTTTCAATCGCGCCAGAACCGGCCATTCGTCACCTCCAAAATCACGTTTTGGAACATGAAAGGTGGTCTCTGGCCGACAAGCGGTCATCGATCCGACACACACGGGGAAGCCTTGCACACACACGGCTTCCCGCTAGCAAACCCGTTTTACTTACGTTTGCACACACTTGTTTATATCAAAAAGTAGGCTTGAATCGATTCATAAACATTGACTCGGTATTAATAAGACCATAGGATGCGCCAGCTTTGCCCACCGAAGGGTAAACCCGAACCGCTGCCACTCAGGCTAACTCGACCGCTCCTCTCAGGATCGGGCCGTCGATGGCGACCAATCCAGTCGACCCAGCTCCCACGAGTGAGGCCGGCGTAGAAAGGAGCGATGACATGACCGCGCACGACGCAACGCCACCCAAGAGCACCTCAGGTGCCGTGGCATCCTTCAAAACCGCTGTTGGCGACGCCTACCAAGGCTTCTTCGACATCACCCACAACAGCCTCGCCCTGCTGGGCACCCTGGCGGCCGTGGCGCTGATCACCCTGAGTGCTCGCGCTGACCTGCGCGCCAGTGCAGAAGAACAACTGCTGGGCTGGCTGCTCGAACGCCAGGAAGCTGCCAGTGCCGACGCGGTGTATGCCGCCGAGCCCACCGCGATCGACCGCGTGACTGCGGCTCAGCCCGGCAACCTGCCCAAGCAGCAAGCCAATGTGACCTACTGGCTCAGTCGCAAGTACCGTGTGGCCCCCGAGCCTTTGAGCGTGCTTGTGGCTGAGGCCTTCGAGGTGGGCGAAAAGGCCAAACTCGATCCCACACTGATCCTGGCCGTGATGGCGATCGAATCCCGCTTCAACCCCTTCGCCCAGAGCCCCGTCGGCGCGCAAGGCCTGATGCAGGTGCTGACCCGCGTGCATACCGACAAGTACAACGACTTCGGGGGGCAACTGGCCGCGTTCGATCCGGTTTCCAACCTCCGAGTGGGTGCGCGCGTGCTGCAGGACGCAGTCAAGCGGGCCGGTTCGGTCGAAGGAGGCTTGCGGCTCTACGTCGGTGCCGTCACCACGGACGGCAGCTGGTACATCGACAAGGTGATGGCCGAACACATGCGGATCCAGAGCGTGGCGCTTGGCAAGCCGATACAACGCTATGTGCCTCAGGCGCGCCCGACCACCGTGGTGGCGCCAGCCGCGCCAGCCCCCGTCGCAGCGCCGGCAGCGGAAATCGAAGCCGAGGGTCCGGCCGCGCCGAACGCCCTGCCCCCTGGCGCGCCGCTCACCCGTTCCTGACCTGGCCAACCTGCCTTTCGGCCTCGGCTAAACTAGCCGGGTACGCAACTGGCGATAGGCGCGCACCCCGACAAATTTCTGTTGGAGGCTGCCGCTGACGTGGCCCCCCTGCCCGATCTGTGATCGTCTTCAGGGACAACCACTGGGAAGCGTACCGCCCGGCCTCAAGGGGTTCGGGTGTTCAGCCGTTCGCCTGGGCAGCCCTTGTCTCCGCGCAAGGTTCCACGTCTTGAAGGACTGCCATGTACGACCGCAACATCCTCATCCAGCAAACCGACCCTGAACTGTTTGCCGCCATCCAGGCCGAGAACTCACGCCAGGAACACCACATCGAGCTGATCGCCAGCGAGAACTACGCATCGCCGGCCGTGATGGCCGCGCAGGGCACCCAGCTTACCAACAAGTACGCCGAAGGCTACCCCGGCAAGCGCTACTACGGTGGCTGCGAATTCGTGGACGTGGCCGAACAGTTGGCGATCGACCGTGTCAAGCAACTCTTCGGCGCCGAAGCCGCCAACGTGCAGCCGCACTGCGGCGCCTCCGCCAACGAAGCCGTCTTCTTGGCCTTCCTCAAGCCCGGAGACACCATCATGGGCATGAGCCTGGCCGAAGGCGGCCACCTCACCCACGGCATGGCGCTCAACATGAGCGGCAAGTGGTTCAACGTGGTCTCCTATGGTCTTAACGACAAGGAAGAGATCGACTACGACGCGATGGAGCGCAAGGCGCACGAAACCAAGCCCAAGCTCATCATTGCGGGCGCCTCGGCCTACAGCCTGCGCATCGACTTCGAGCGCTTCGCCAAGGTGGCCAAAGACGTCGGCGCCATCTTCATGGTGGACATGGCCCACTACGCCGGCCTGATCGCCGCCGGCGTGTATCCCAATCCGGTGCCCCATGCCGACGTGGTGACCTCCACCACCCACAAGAGCCTGCGCGGCCCTCGTGGCGGCATCATCCTGATGAAGGCCCAGCATAAAAAGGCCATCAACAGCGCGATCTTCCCTGGCTTGCAGGGCGGTCCGCTGATGCATGTGATCGCGGCGAAGGCCGTTGCATTCAAAGAAGCGCTTTCACCCGATTTCACCGCATATCAGCAGCAAGTGCTGACAAATGCAAGCATCGTCGCCGAAACGCTGACTTCGCGTGGCCTGCGCATCATCAGCGGACGCACGGAAAGCCATGTCATGCTGGTCGATCTGCGAGCCAAGGGCATCACCGGCAAGGAAGCCGAAGCGGTGCTGGGCAGCGCGCACATGACGATCAACAAGAACGCCATTCCGAACGACCCTGAAAAGCCGATGGTCACCAGCGGCGTGCGCATCGGCACGCCAGCAATGACCACCCGTGGCTTCAAGGACGACGAGGCGCGCCTGACGGCCAACCTGATCGCCGACGTGCTCGACAACCCGCGCGACGCAGCCAACATCGACGCCGTGCGCGCCAAGGTCAATGCCTTGACCGCCCGCTTCCCGGTCTACAAGTGATGCCCACAGGCCGTACAACGGGAGTGCCCTCCGCATGAAATGCCCGTTCTGCGGCCATCTTGAAACCCAGGTGGTCGAAACCCGCGTCTCGGAAGACGCGGATTTCATCCGCCGCCGCCGACAGTGTGGTCACTGCGAGAAGCGGTTCACCACATACGAGCGACCGGAAGTGAGTTTTCCCGCCGTCGTCAAAAAAGACGGTCGGCGAGTGGACTATGTGCCGGCCAAGCTGCGGGCCTCGTTTGCACTGGCCTTGCGCAAGCGCCCGGTGAGCACCGAGCAGGTCGATGCTGCCATTGAGCGCATCGAGGAAAAGCTGCTGAACCTGGGCGCCCGAGAAGTGCCCGCCGCCCGGCTGGGCGAGATGGTGATGCGAGAACTGAAAAAGCTCGACAAGGTGGCTTACATCCGGTTTGCCAGCGTGTACCGGAGCTTTGAAGACATCGACGAATTCAGGGCCTTGGTGGACGAAGTCCGGCGCTGAAAGCGCTCGATCTCACGGGCAGAAATGGCGGCGTTCCGCCCGTCGGGCCATTCACTAGCCCGGTCGGCCCAACCCGGACGCTACGACTTCCGTCGATAGAGTAAGCATATGTACATTGCTGCGGCGCCTATGCGAGCCACGTCTGCTTCTGCGCGGGTGGAAGGTGGCTTCACGATCATCGAATTGATGGTGGTGGTTGCGCTCCTCGCCGTCCTGGCCGGCCTTGCGGCACCTAGCTTCACCGACATGTTTCGCCGCTTCCGGGTGGATTCGGTCCGGGAGACGTTCGCGTCTTCCGTGACCCTAGCCCGCGAGGAGGCCATCCGAACGGGAACGCCCATGGTCATCCGCCGTACCACGGGTTGCGGCCTCGCCTTGGCGAACAACCAGGACTGGAGCTGCGGCTGGCGCATATTCGCCGACCTAGATGGAAACAACACCATGAATGGCGCGGAAGCCGCCACCCAGGAGGTGTCATTGACACCCAACGTCACGGTCCGCAAGGGCAACAGCACCAACCCCGAATTCATCGTGATCAACCGGTTCGGCCAGGTGGCACAAGTGGATCAACGGTTTGAAGTTTTCCCAACCGGCATGGCGGCGACAGATGGCCAGCTGATCTGCTTCACGGCGGGCACCCGATTGCGCACCGTCAAGAACGCATCCGCCTGCCCCTGAAGACGACCAAACCATGCAACTCGCAAGATGAACAACAAGGCATCTTCCCAACGTGGCGTCAGCCTGATCGAGGCGCTTGTCGCCCTTCTGGTGCTCGCCCTGGGCATCATGGGCATGGCCGGCATCCAGACCCGAACGCTGGTGGAGTCCCGCACCACGAACTCCCGCGCCCTCGCCTTGCAAATGGCGGACGATCTACTGGATCGCATGCAAGCCAACTCGCCCATCCGGATCAATCCACCGGCCACAAGCCCGTATCTGGCTGCCTGGGGTGCTGCTGCGGCAGCGCCAGTCGACTGCTTCGCCGCCGCGTGCAATGGAGCTCAACTGGCGGCGTTCGACCTTGTCCAATGGAAGACTTCCCTGGCCCGCGTGTTGCCCGGTGGTGATGCCCGGGTGTTCCAGTCCAACACGGACAACGCGCAATTCGGCGTCCTGATCGGCTGGAACGAGACCCAGGCGAAAAACCAGGCGGAAGCCACCGGAGCCCAGGCCACGTTGTTCACCGATGCCATTGCCATCCGCGATGCGGCCAATGCAGTGGGCACGGGCGTGGCGGGCATCGAGTGCCCGGCTGGGCTCATATGCCACCTCGTTTACATCCGGCCATGAGGGAGCACAACATGGCTGTTTCATCCCGCCCCTCTTCTCTTCATGCTCGCCGTCGCCAGTCGGGCGTCAGCCTGGTGGAGCTGTTGATCGGCGTCAGCATTGGCTTGCTGGTGGTGGTGGCAGCCATCGGCAGCCTGGTGTACACACGCACCTCATCTGTCGCGGTGGGTGACAGTTCGCGGCTGCAGCAGGACGCTTCCAACGCCTTTCGGACACTGGGTCACCACATCCGCCAGAGTGGCGCTCGACGCATCGTGAACCCTCTGGCGGGCAACGCCAACGTGGAGTTCAACAGTGCCTACGGCGGCTTTGGCACCAACCCCAACACCAGCTCACCACTGGTGCTGCAAGGCACCGACGGCGCCGACAACGCACCCGACACGTTGCAAGTCAGCTACGACACCGATGCCGTGCTGCAAAGCATGGATTGCCTGGGCGCCCCAACGCTGGTGGCCAACAACATCTCCAGCACTTTCTCAGTGGTCGGAAACGAACTGCGCTGCCTGGGCTCTGGTTCTGCCACCCAGTTCGCCTTGCTCCAGGGCCTGGAAGATTTCCAGATCCTGTATGGCGTCAGGACCGGGGACAACCTCCAGTACCGGACAGCCACAGCCATCGCTGCATCGGTTCCCGCTCCCTGGGACCAAGTGGAGACCGTGCAGGTTTGCCTTCGCCTCGTGGGTGAGCTGAGCAACAACCCTGGCGCTGACATCACTGGCTGCAATGGAGAAAACGTCGCGAACGATGGGCGCATCCGCCGTGTCTTTTTCCGCGTCTTCAAGATCCGCAATCAAGGCCTATGAAACACCATTCGTCTCCTCTGCGGAAGCACTCTCAGCGAGGCGTCTCGCTCATTGTGGTGATGGTGATGCTGCTGCTAGGAACCATCGTGGTGCTTAGCAGCACGCGCCTGGGGTGGCTCAATGAGCGCCTGGTGGGGGGCGAAAGCGACTACCAACGCGCATTCGCTGCGGCCGAGGCACTCGTTCGGGATGCCGAGCGGGACATCCGCGGGCTGCGGATCGACAACGTCACCCCCTGCAATGCGACGGCAGGATACGTCGGGTGCCGCAACTTTCTGGGCAATCAGCCGTTTTTCCCTCAAGAGGACGACGACCTCGACCTGCTGCAGACGCGAGTTACCGGTGGAGCCAACGGCTGCCTTCAGGGCATCTGTTTGCCTGCCACGGTAACCACTCTGACCGCAGCCAACTGGACCACCAATCTGGCCGCTATGACCGCCACGGTGGGCACCGCCTCCGTGGCCGCCCGGTACGGAGAATTTACGGGCATCAATCCAGCCACCGCTGGCAACCCGTTGCTCTCGTGGTCTCGTCCCGGAGTGGCTCCGGTCGTTGCACCACGTGCATGGTACTGGGTGGAGGTGTTCCGGTACACCGACGCAGGTGGCATTGTTGCCGCAGCCGGCAACGTGCCCATTCCGGACAAGAAGCACCCCTATGTGTATCGCATCACGGCATTCGTACAGGGCATGAAGCCCGGCACGCGGGTCTGGCTGCGCTCCATCTTCGTGCCTCGGCCGCAAAACCAGAACATTTGATTTTCAGCGAGGTCACCATGAGGCTGCGTCCCCGATCCTGGCTCCCCTACACCACCTTGGCGCTTGCATGGCTGCATGGGCCCTTGGGTGCCGCTCAGCTCAACCTGGCGCAGTCCCCGCCGGGCGCTGGTCGAGAACCCTCGCCCAACATCATCGTGTCCGTCGACGATTCTGGCAGCATGGGTGCAACCGGGATCGCCACTCTGAAATCGGCACTGCAGCAGACCTTTGCGGAAACCAATGTGCCGGACGACAGAATCCGATTGGCTTGGCAGTCCATGAACCGCTGCCGCGGCATTCCCAGCGCCAGCACGGCGTGCGGCAGCCTGAACGGCATGCGCCCTCTGTTGGGCACGCACCGCACCAATTTCATGACCTGGGTGAGCACACTGACGCCCGCCAACGGCACGCCCTCCCACCTGATGATCGACGAGGCCGGCAAGTACCTGAGCCGCACCGATCTGGGCATCGACAGCCCCTGGGCAGCCACCCCCGGGACGCAGGAAACGCCATTGCTGTCGTGCCGCAAGTCGTTTCACATCTTCATGACCGATGGAGGCTGGAACAGCGCCGAAGCGACCAACACCAACAACCACGTGGACACCTCCGGGCCGGATTACCAGCGCATCACGCGAGGTGGCAACGCCGACGGCACCGCCTTCACCCTCCCCGACGGCGTGCAGTACGCCATCAATTCAGACCAGACACGGCTGTACAGGGACAGCTGGGGTGGCACCGGCCTAAGCACGCTGTCGGATCTGGCTTTCTACTACTGGTCCCGCGACCTCCAGCCCGGGCTGACCAACAACGTGAGGAAGAGCCCCAAGGATCAACTCCCCGCTGAGAACTTTGGCACCACCGCCAACCCCGCCGCGCTCGAGTCTTACTGGAACCCGCGCAACAACCCGGCCACCTGGCAACACATGGTGAACTACACCATTGGCTTCAACGACGCCGCCACCTGGACTGGCGCACCCACCTTCAGCGGCGACACTTTCGCAGGCTTGGCCCCGCTCATTCGCGGGACCTCCAACTGGCCATCGCCGTTCTGCGGCACGGGCAACAACTCGGCCTGCGATGGCGGCACCGGCTACAGCGCCCGCGAAAACGAAAGAAAAGTGGAGCTCTGGCATGCGGCCCTCAACAGCCGCGGCCGCTTCGTGCCCGCCCCCAATGCGGCCGCGCTGGTCACCGCGTTCCAGGGCATCCTGGACGATATCTTGACGCAGACAGCCAATCCCCTGGTCAGTATTGCCAGCAGTTCCAGCCGTTTGCGCACGGATGGCTTTGCCTATGTTGCAGGGTTCAACTCGGAGCGTTGGAGCGGTGACCTGGGGGCGTACACCATCGCCGCAGGCACCAATGTGGTCAGTTCTACACCCACCTGGACCGCAGCCAGCCAACTCGATGCCGCTACGTTCAACGTGACGAACCGCTTGGTGCTGACCACTCGAAGCGACACCCTCGCGGGTACCCCTTTCCTGTTTGCCAACCTGTCGAATGCCCAGAAAACCGCGATCCAGGGCGTTGACAACGCCACCGTGGGGACCAACCGTGTTAACTACCTGCGCGGCGAGCGAACGCAGGAGGTGCAGAACGGTGGCACCCTGCGGCGGCGCGACTCCCGCCTGGGCGATATCGTCAATTCCAACATCTGGCACACCGGGCGCCCCTTGCGCATGTCGTTCGAGCATACGGGCCATGCCGCCTTCCGCAACACATTTGCGAGCCGCACAGCAGTGCTGTATGTGGGCGCCAATGACGGCATGCTGCATGCCTTCAATGCCGCCACCGGCCAAGAGCTCATGGCGTATGTGCCCCAGGGGGTCTACGCCAACCTGCGCGGCTACACGCTCACGAACTATGGCCACAGGTTTTTTGTCGATGGCCACCCCTTCACGGGTGATGTGGACACCAGCGGCAGCGGCACCGGCAACGGTGCCACGCCCACCTGGAAGACCATGCTGATCGGCGGCCTGGCCGGCGGCGGCAAAGGCTACTTCGTGCTGGACGTGACCAACCCTGTGGCCTTCGGGAGCAATCCCACCACTTTCGCCGCAACGGGCGTAGTGATGGACAAGACGGACGGCGCCGACGCTGACGTGGGCCACATCTATTCCCTCCCCGTCGTGGATGCCGTCACCGGCACGCGCGCAGAGCAGGTCGTCAAACTCAACAACGGTCGATGGGCTGTGATCATGGGCAACGGGGTCAACAGCACCAACGAGCGCCCCGTGCTGCTGATCCAGTACCTGGACGGCAGCAAGGAGCTGCTGAAAATTGTGGCGAACTCCACGACCGGACAGTCCAACGGACTCTCCGCCCCCAGGCTGGTGGATGTCAACGGCGACGGCAAGATGGACGTGGCCTACGCGGGCGATCTGCAAGGCAACCTCTGGAAGTTCAACCTGACCCAGACCACCGACTCGCAGTGGGGCGTGAGCAACTGGTCAGGGGGCACCACGACCTGCAAGAATGCGACCAACTGCGCTCCGCTCTACGTGGCGCAGGATGGATCGTCTACTCGACAACCCATCAGCGCCGCGCCCCTGTGGATTGCACACCCCCTGGGTGGCGTGCAAGTGCTGTTCGGAACGGGCAGGAACCTCCAGGATGCGGACCGCACCAGCACCAGCGTCCAGACCATCTACTCCCTCTGGGACAAGAGCACCTACACGTCCCCCGGTGGTGTGTTAACCGCCGTCGACGGCAACAACATCACCACCGGACGGTCGGCGCTGGTGCAGCAAACGGTGGTGGGCGCGGTGACGAGCACGGCCAGCGGCACCGAGGCTGCGACCGACTACTACAACACCTCCGAGAACACCATTGCTTACTCCCGCGCCGACAACACCGCCAAACGCGGCTGGTACCTTGACCTGCCCGCTTCCCGCGAAAGGGTGTTGGCCAATCCTCAACTTTTCGAGGGCCAGAAGGTGATCGTTGGCAGCACTGTGCCAAAGACCGGAGCATCCGGAGAAACCTGCGATTTCGACACCGTGACCGAAGACAACTGGATCAATGTCTTCAACATGATCTCGGGCGCCCCTTCCAAAACACCTGTGTTCTCGACCACCGATACCTCGATGAACCTGGCCAAATCCACCCGGACACGGTTTGGCAGTGGTGAATACATCAGCATCAACAAGTCCGACGGCAACCTCGACCTGATCTCCTTCGTCAACAACGGTGGGCCCGGTGGTGGTGGTGGCCCTCCATCCACCTGCAATCCGGCCATCCAGCTGTGCACAGTGAAGAAGACCTTGACCACCGGCACGGTTCCAGGCGCCCGGGCCGACTGGCGAGAAGCCCGATGACTTCCTCCGTACAGAAGGGACACCACACCATGAAATACGGTCACCTGCGTTCGAGGGCATTGGGCTTCACGCTGATCGAGGTGATGATCGTGGTGGGCGTCATCGGCATCCTCTCTGCCATTGCCTTCCCCAGTTACAACCAGTACGTGCAACGCACTCACCGCGCCAACGCAAGGGCGGCGCTGCTGCAAACGGCCCAATGGCTGGAACGTGCCGCAACCGCACAAGGGAGCTACCCAGCAGCAGCAGCAGCTATTCCAGCTGGCGTGCTGCAGGTAGAAGGTGGCCGCTATACGATCACCCTTCCCGTGCTAACTGCAGGAACCTTCACTTTGCGAGCCACGCCCAATGTTGCGGCGCAGAGCACCGACCAGTGCGGCACATTCCAGATGACCCACGCCGGCGTGCGAACCCAGGTCGCCACAGCCGCCGTGCCCACACCCTTGACCGTGCAGGAGTGCTGGAACCGCTGATAAGCTCGGCGCATGACCGCGCCAGCCTCCCAGCACCCACTCGATCACGCACTGGCCCTGGCTCGCGAAGCCACGCGGTCCAGCAACCCCAACCCCCGCGTTGGCTGCGTGATCACCACGCATGACGGCCGTGAAATCGGCGTCGGCCACACCCAGCCTGCAGGAAGCCCCCACGCAGAAGTGATGGCCTTGCGCGATGCGCAGGCGCGCGGTGAGTCCGTGGTCGGCGCCACCGTTTACGTCACGCTGGAGCCCTGCTCCCACCACGGCCGCACCCCGCCCTGCTGCGATGCTTTGATTGCCGCGCGCGTCGGCAAGGTCGTGGTGTCCACCGGGGACCCGAACCCCTTGGTATCGGGCCGTGGCACGGACCGGCTGCGCGCGGCAGGTATCGCGGTTGAACTGCTGCCGACAGACCACCATGCGGCCATCGCATCTCGCGAGCTCAACATCGGGTTCTTCAGTCGCATGATCCGCAGCATCCCTTGGGTGCGCATGAAAGCCGCCGCTTCGCTCGACGGTGTCACCGCGTTGGACAACGGCGCCAGCCAATGGATCACGGGCGAGGCCGCCCGAGCCGATGGACATGCCTGGCGTGCGCGTGCCTGCGCGGTACTCACCGGCATCGGCACCGTGTTGGAGGACGACCCCCTGCTGGATGTGCGCCTCGTAGACACTCCTCGCCAACCTCATCTGGTGGTGATCGACAGCCGCCTGCAGACACCACCGACTGCGCGCCTCTTCCAGACGCCAGCCACCGGCCTGGCGCGCCAGATCTGGATTTATCACGCGGCCCGCGACCCTGAGAAAGAGGCCGTGTTGAAAGGCCTCGGCGCGGCCCTCATCCACATGCCGGGTGCCAACAGCAAGGTGGACCTGCCGGGCATGCTCAGTGACCTGGGCCGGCGCGAGGTGAATGAGCTGCACGTCGAGGCCGGTCACAAGCTCAATGGATCGTTCCTGCGCGAAGCGCTGGTCGACGAGATGCTGCTCTACCTTGCGCCGCAATTGCTGGGACGTGGCGCCGGCTTGGCCGACTTTGGGCCGCTGCAACGCCTGCAGGAAGGCCCCCTGCTTCGCTACGCGTCGGTGGACAGAGTGGGTGTCGATCTGCGCATCCTCGCGCGCTTGCATGAGCGCGACGCCTTCCTTCACCCCGCTGCGCTCTGATCGATTGCCCATCGCCCACCCTATGGGGCGTTCACCGGCTTCTTTGCGGACACAAAAAGCAACATAAAGCAACCATCCACTGAACTATACCGCCCGTCAAAATGGTGCTTTAGCATTATTTTTGACTGATAGAGTGCCGGCATGCAAAAAGCACGGCATCTCTTCATCACGGCCTCGAATGCGCCCGTAGGCGTCTCCCTGATCGAGCTTTTGGTGGTGATCGCGGTGCTGGCGATCCTGGCATCTGTCGCGATTCCCTCGTTTGCAGGCATCGCACGCCAATACCGCGTGAATGCCATCAC
>Ga0247738_10000328_pt1 | contig 18872 bp, 18 predicted proteins | sample UWRJL013104B2_FD_180936 | JGI IMG/M metagenome (GOLD analysis project Ga0247738, IMG submission 180936) | Plant litter microbial communities from Arlington Agricultural Research Station in Wisconsin, United States - UWRJ-L013-104B-2 | ecosystem: Environmental > Terrestrial > Plant litter >...
GTGGGCCAGGCAATCACATCGATCCCGACCTGGCGAAACAACCCAACCGAACGCGGCATATGGAAGGCTGAGGTGACCAGCACCACCGTCCCCGCCTCGTCACCCAGCATGGCCTTGGTCAGCTCGGCATTCTCGTCGGTATTGCGCGACACCGATTCCAGCACCAGCCTCGCCCGCTCGATGCCATGCGCCTCAAAGAACCGTGCGGCCGTCTCTGCCTCGGGCTCGCCGTCGGTGATCAGCAACCCGCTGCCGCCACTCAGCACAATTTGCGCATCGGGATAGCGCATCGCCAGCCACAGCGTCTCGGTCAGCCGATCACCGGCCTCGGTCAATTCCGCAACCTGACGCTGTGCACTGACCCGGCCCGATGTCGCCCCGCCCAGCATGATGATGGTGTCGACCGAAGCAGGTGGCACGGCCGGCCTTGTGAACCGGTCCTCCAATGGCGCCAGCAGCAGGAAGCCCAGCGTCGTAAACGCGCTCGCGAAGAACACCAGCAAGCCAAGTGCACCGATGGTAAGCCCGAACCGCCTTCGCCGCAGCAGCGTCAACAACCATCCGAGCAGCAGCAGAAGGAAGGTCAGGCTGATTGGCTGCGCCAGCGCCCAGAACACCTTGGAAATCACAAAAAACATCGCGCGACGCTGCCCCTGCCCTTCGCACAGCCTAGTACGGCTCGCCGTGCCCGCCGCATACCTTAAATGTATTATCCGCTTGCTATCTCGCCCGCTTTTGCTTTTCTAGGGAGCGGTCAAGATTGCCAGCCTTAAAAAAAGGCAATCGCCGGTCAGGAAGGCGCCCGCTATCGCGGGCTATGGGTGAATATGGCGCTAGCTGCTGCCGCCGATGCGGAAAAGTGGCCTGTCGTGGCGATCCGCGACTTGCACAAGTCCTTCGGCGCGCTCGATGTGCTCAAGGGAATCTCTTTCTCCGCGCGCGAAGGCGAGGTGGTCTCGCTGATCGGCTCATCCGGCTCCGGCAAGTCTACGCTTCTGCGCTGCATCAACATGCTCGAAGTGCCTGACAGCGGCACCGTCGCCATCGATGGCGAAGAGATCAAGCTGCGGGGCACGGCACCACATCGCCAGATCGGTGACGAGAACCAGATCCGCCGCATCCGTTCCGAACTCGGCATGGTGTTCCAGAGCTTCAACCTCTGGGCCCATCTCACCATCCTCGAAAACGTCATGGAAGCCCCGCTGATCGTGCAACGCCGGGCACGTGGCGAAGTGCAGGAAGAGGCCCTCGCCATGCTGGCCAAGGTCGGCATTCGGGAAAAGGCCGACAGTTATCCGGCGCAGCTTTCCGGTGGCCAGCAGCAGCGCGCCGCCATTGCCCGCGCACTCTGCATCAATCCGCGTGTCATGCTGTTCGACGAACCCACTTCGGCGCTCGATCCCGAGCTCGAAGTGGAGGTGTTGCGCGTCATCAAGGTGCTGGCCGACGAAGGCCGCACCATGATCCTGGTCACCCACGATATGGAATTCGCCCGCTCGGTCAGCGACCGGGTCATCTTCGTGCATCAGGGCATGATCGAGGAAGAAGGCACCCCGGACCAGATTTTCGGTGCGACGAAGTCGCCGCGCCTCAAGCAATTCCTCAACGCCGCAAGCCATGAGTAAGCGACGTTAGGGACAAGCCCGAAAACGGGCACGACAACAAGACTACACCAATGGAGAAACTGATGAAGAAGCTCATCCTCGCGGCAGTGGCCACCCTGGCCCTCGCATCCGCGACACAGGCCCAGGAAACCGTGCGCATCGCCACTGAAGGCGCCTACGCCCCCTGGAATTTCCTGAACGATGCCGGCGAGCCTGCCGGCTTTGAAATCGATCTGGCGGCCGCCATCTGTGCCCAGGCTGGCCTCACCTGCGAAGTCATCACCAATGACTGGGATTCGATCATCCCGAACCTGCTCGCGGGCAACTACGACGTGATCATGGCCGGCATGTCGGTCACCGATGAGCGCAAGGAAACCGTCGATTTCGCCGACGAGTACAAGCCTGCCGATCCGTCGCGCTTCGTCGCGGCACCTGGCGCGGCAATCGACTTCGCCGCGCTTACCGGCAAGCGTATCGGCGTGCAGGGCGGCACTATCCAGGAAGCCTACGCCAATGCCGAGATGGCTGAAGGCAACACCGTCGTCGCCTTTGGCACTGCCGATCAGGCCATGGCCGACCTGGCCGGCGGCAACCTCGACATCATCCTGGCCGACGGCGCCTATCTCGAACCGATCGTTGCCTCCGGCCAGATCGAGTTCGTCGGCGAGCCCGTGGTCATCGGCGGCGGTGTCGCACCTGCCCTGCGCAAGGACGAAGCCGAGCTGAAGGGCAAGTTCAATGCAGCCCTCGCCGCCCTCAAGGCCGATGGCACGGTTGATAAGCTGATCGCCCAGTGGTTCGACGGCGCCGGCCCGTTCTACGCAGAATAAGCCGAACTCAGACCTGCCCTCTCCCCATTGGGGAGAGGGTATCCGGTGCAAGGATGTCCATAGCGCCATGACTTTACCCCACTCTGGCCATCGCTATCGGACTGCCCCATGAGCGAAGACCTCACCTTCTGGCTGAGCTACATTACCAACGGCAAGCATCTCACCTGGTATGCGAGCTTCCAGTTCACCGTCTTCGCAGCAGTGTTCGGCGGCACGCTCGCCGTGGTCTTTGGTCTGCTCGGCGCCACCCTCAAGAATTCCCGCTTCCTGCCGCTACGCCTCGTCGGTACCGTCTATTCGTCCATCGTGCGCGGCGTCCCCGACGTGCTGTTCTTCCTGTTCTTCCCGCTCGCTTTCGAGCAGGGCGTGGAATGGATCATTGCCAGCCAGGTCTGCACGCCAGACATGCTGGCGGCCCAATCTGCGGCCTGGCCACCCTGCAAGGAAGCCAACTGGTTCCTGGGCACACCCGAATACCTCATCCTGGCCTCGGTCTCGCTGGGCCTCGTCTATGGCGCCTTCGCCACCAACGTGATCCATGGCGCCCTGCGCTCGGTGCCTAAAGGGCAGCTCGAGGCGGCCCGTGCCTATGGCATGTCGGCGAGCCAGTTGCTCTGGCGCGTCCATATCCGCCAGATGTGGGTCTATGCCCTGCCCGGCCTTAGCAACGTCTGGATGCTGATCATCAAGGCGACCTCGCTGCTCTCGCTGCTGCAGATCGCCGATATCGTGCTCTGGGCCGACCGGCTCGGTGCACCCAATTTTCTGCCCGCCGTGGGCCTCGTGCATGAGGACTGGCGCTGGCGCTATTATCTCGTGCTCTTCGTCTTCTACATTCTGGTGACGCTGATCTCCGAGAAAGTCTTCGAAGCCATCATGCGTCGCGCCGGGCGCGGCATCCTCAGCGAGGGGCACCACTGATGGATCGCTTCTTCCAGGAAATCGCCCTGTTTGCGCCGGCCGTCTTGTTCAATATCTACTTTGCGGCGGCCTCCATTCCCCTCGGGTTCGTCCTCGCGGTGTTCCTCGCGCTCGGCAAGGCATCGTCCAATCCGCTGATCTCCCGGCTCAGCCGCGGCTACATCTACGCCTTCCGCGGCTCGCCGCTCTTCATCCAGTTTTTCATGGTCTATTCGCTGGCCCTCTCGTTCAATATCGGCGTGTGGAAGCCCATGGGCATTTCCTGGTTCGTACTGCATCCGCTGTTCATCGGGCCGCTGGTGCTGGTGCTCAATACCGCCGCCTATACCGCCGAGATTTTCTACGGCGCCCTGCGCGCCGTACCGCGCGGCGAGGTCGAGGCCGCACGCGCCTATGGCATGAGTTGGCCACAGCAGTTCCGCCAAGTCATCTGGCCCAACCTCATCCGCCTCGCCTGGCCGGCCTATACCAACGAAGTGGTGTTCCTGTTCCACGCCACCGCCATCGTCTATTTCGCCCTGCCCGTCATCGGCCAGCAGAAGGATCTGATGATCACTGCCAAGGAGCTGTTCGAGCGCGATTACAACGCGTTCCTGCACTTCTCGGTCGCGGCTTTGTATTTCCTCGCCGTGTCGCTGGTGGTTTTCTTCCTGTTCGGGCTGGTCTATCGGCGGCTGATGCGACATATGCCGGCTGCACCCGGCCTACGCTTCGCGCCAAAATGGCTGCGCTGAGGACCTGACATGACTTTCGACCTGCACCGCACTGCGCTGACCGGCGATACGCCGGGCGCCACCACCGAGCTCTATTGGTATACTGCCGGGCCGGCCGACGCAGCGACCCGCATCCACCTGCAGGCAGCTCTGCATGCCGACGAGCAGCCCGGCACGATGGCGCTGCATCACCTGCTCCCGATGCTGCGTGCCGCCGATGCCGGCGGGCAGCTCAAGGCGCATTTCACCGTCTTCCCATCGGTCAATCCGCTGGGCCTCGGAAACTTTGCGCTGCGCCACCATATCGGCCGCTACGACATCGAGACCGGCGTCAATTACAACCGCCGCTGGCCGGACCTCTACCCGCAGATCGCCGATGCCGTTGCCGACAAGCTGACCGACGATCCCCGGGCCAACATCGCCGCTATCAGGGCCGCTGTCGCCGCCTGGATCGACAGCCAGCGTCCCGCCACGGCCATCCAGCACTTGCGCCTGCTTGTGCTGAAATCGGCCGTTACAGCCGATATCGTGCTTGACCTGCATTGCGATGACGACAGCCTCAAGCATATCTTCACCTCGCCCGAGCTGATGCCGGGCCTGCAGGACCTTGCCGACTGGATGGGCGTCGCAGCCACGCTCACGGCCGAGGACAGCGGCGGCGGCTCGTTCGACGAAGTGCTGCCCACGCTCTATCGCAAGGCGCGCCTGGCCCATCCCGGCCGCCCCATTCCGCTGGGCGCCGAGACGGCGACCCTCGAATACCGTGGCCGTGCCGATAGCTTCGACAGCATCGGCAGGCAGGACGCTGATGGCCTGTTCGGCTTCTTTGCCGGGCGTGGCCTCGTCGCCGCCGATCCCGGCGCTAGACCGGCTCCGGCACCCGCGCCGACACCCTTTGAAGCAACCGAAGTCCTGCGGGTCGATGCACCCGGCCTGTTGGCCTATCGCGTCGAACTGGGCGACCGGGTGAGCAAGGGCCAGCCCATCGCCGACCTCATCGCCATGGACGGCCCCGATGCCTTCCTCGCCCGCCGCCCCATTCTGGCTGGCACCGATGGCTTTGTGCTGTCGCGCGTCTCGGGCAAATACGTCACCCGCGGCGCAGGCATCGCCAAGATCGTCGGGACGAACATCCTGCCGGCCCGCGCGGGAGCATATCTGCTGGAAGACTGAGCTCAACACCACGGCTCGACCTAACCTGAGCTGACCCAGCAACCACGTTATTGCCGCGAAAACGGGAATAACGCGGTGTGATGCGAAGATGTTGTGGTCGAGCTACCCCGCCAGCGCGGTCAGTGTCGCTTCGGCCTCGGCCTTGAGCGCCGGGGCCTGCGACAGGACATGGGTCAGCAGGTAGTGCGGCAGGTCGACATGGTCGAGCGGCCGGGCGAAGTAGAAGCCCTGCAACTGGTGGCAGGCGATTTCGGCAAGGAACTCAGCCTGCGCCTTGGTCTCGACGCCCTCGGCGGTGATCTTGAGCTTGAGGGTTTTGCCCAGCGACGCAATCGCCTTGAGGATGTCGCGCGCGACTTCGTCGTCGCTCGATGCATCGACGAAGGACCGGTCGATCTTGATCTTGTCGAACGGGAATTTGAGCAGATAGCTGAGGCTCGAATAGCCGGTGCCGAAATCGTCCATGGCGATGGTGACCCCGAGCGCGCGGATCTCACCCAGCTTTTCCACCACCTCTTCCGGATTTTCCATCAGCAGGCCTTCGGTGATCTCGATTTCGAGACGCGGCGCTGCCAGTCCCGAAATCGCCAGCGCACGCTTCACCACCAGCGAAATGTCCGAGCGCCGGAAATGCTTGGCTGACAGGTTCACCGCCACCGTCAGGTGCTCGGGCCAGTTCACTGCGGCGACGCACGCCTGCATGATGGTCCAGTCGCCGATATCGACGATCAGGTTGGACTGCTCGGCGATCGGAATGAACTCGGCCGGCGGCACCAGCCCGCGGATCGGGTGGTTCCAGCGGATCAGTGCTTCAAAGCCCGTCGGCTTGGCATCCACCGCCGAGACCAGCGGCTGGTAATACAGCACCAGCTCGTCATTCTGGATGGCGTCACGCAACTCGACTTCGAGCATGCGCCGCTCGCGAGCCTCGGAATCCATTTGGCTCTCGAAGAAGCGGTAGACCGAGCGTCCGTCCGCTTTTGCACGATAGAGGGCCAGATCGGCATTGCGCAGGATCTGGTCGGGCCGCGTGCCATTCATCGGCGCCATGGCAATGCCGATGCTGACCCCGATATGCACCTGGTCGTCGTCGATCAGGTAGGCGCGCTTGATCTCCTCGATCAACCGCGCCGCCAGCCGGCCGACGCTTTCCACGTTGCAGTCATTGGGCAGGATGATCGCGAATTCGTCGCCTCCCAGGCGGGCCGCGAAGTCGGTTTCACGCACCAGGCCTAGGATACGGCGGGCAACCATGACCAGCAGCTTGTCGCCAGCCATGTGGCCGCGGCTGTCATTGACCGATTTGAACTGGTCGAGATCGAGGAACATCACCGAAAATGGTGTGCCATAGCGCTCCAGCCGCGCCACGCAGCTATTGAGCTGTTCGGTGAATTTGGTGCGGTTGAGCAGCCCCGTCATCGGGTCGTGATGCGCCAGCATGGTGATGCGCCGCTCGGCTATCTTGCGCTCGGTAATGTCCGAGCCGGTGCCGATATAGCCGAGATACTTGCCCGACTCGTCGAGGGCCGGTTTGCCGGTGAGGCTCCACCAGCATTCGCGCCCGTCCGCCGTAACGCGCAGTTCGATATCCTGGAACGTATTGCGATTGGCCACATCCTCTTCGACATGAGCCATCAGCGGATCGTTGGGCGGGGTGATGCAACGCAGGAAATGCACGAAATCGGCCCGCAGCAGGTCGTCCTCGGCAACCCCCGTGGCAGCCGTGAAGCCGGCCGACATGCGGTTGATTGCGCCGTCGGCATCAAACCCCCAGATCCAGTCCGACGTGCTCTGCTCGAATTCGCGCAACAGCAGGCCGATGATCTCGCGCTTCTCCTTGACCAGCGTCTCGGACGCCCGATGCGCCACGAATGCGGCGGCATGGTTGAGCGTGATGACCACCATGATGAAGGTGAAGCCCATCAGCAGCGTGCCATGCACCCAGATTTCCGGCGTCGTATCGAGACCCAGCACCGTGCCGAATGCGCCCACGATCAGCGGAATGGTGAAAGCCGCCAGTGCCTGCGGATAATTGACCAGCGCCATCATCGATATGCAGAGCAATCCGCCGACGCCGATAGTGGCAGCGCCGCGAATGGTGGCATGCTGTTCGACGGGCATCAGATTGAGGACAAAACCCCAGAGCGAGCCCAGCAGCAAGGCATAGACAATAGTCCGCATGACGGACTTGTTCGGAGGCCCCTCGGCTTTCTCCTGCGGCAGGAACGCCACATAGGTGCTGTGCAGGCCGATCAGGATGATGACGGATGTCGCGGCGAGGATGGGCAGGAACCGCGCGGTCTGCCAGGTGAGGGCCAGGAAGACCACCGAGACAACCAGCGATGCGGCGAGCATGGCGGGGGTCATCCGGTTCACCGAACCCAGCTGCTGGCGCAGTAGTTTGTCCCGGACATGCGGCGACAGGCCGTCCGCGCCAATGGCGCGGTCAACGAACCCGTTCAACAGCGATATCAGGCCCGCACCGGGGATGACGCTCATCCGCGCAACATGCCGTGGGAGCGCTTAATTTTGCGTGTGTAGTTTCACCGACCCCGGGCCAAAGCCCATGCGAATACTATGCGTTAAGCTCAAATTGCTGTCGATCCGAGTTACCCAAAATAAACCGCGACGCTTAAGCCGATTTTCAAGCGCAGTCCGTAGTTTTGCGCTCAGAACGGGGCAGAAGTCCCCAGCGGAGAGCGTCCATGAGCAACAAGACGAACGCGGTTCCCGAGGCCGCGCTGACAGGAAGTCTGCGTGACTTTCGCGCCCCTGAAGGCCCCGACCTGATCGGTCGCATTACGGGCTTTTACGAATGGCAGAACCTGCGCCGCGAGCACGAATTGTGGCCCTATGCCCGCTCCACCTCCACCGCCCCGCAAGCCCGCTGCGAAGCCAAGAGCGATACCGGCGAAGCATTTTCGGGCATCAATTTTGCCAGCCAGGATTACCTGAGCCTGTCTTCGCATCCGGCCGTCAAGGCGGCGGCGATCAAGGCGATCAACGAGTATGGCGTCCATAGCGCCGGCTCCGCTGCGCTGCTCGGCAACACCGCCAATTCCCTGCTGCTCGAACAGGGCCTGTCGTCCTTCCTCGGCGGCCGCGAGATCGTGCTCTATCCGACCGGCTGGGCCGCCGGCTACGGGTCGGTTCAGGGCTTCGTTCGCGCCAATGACCATGTGGTCATGGATATCCTGGCGCATTCTTGCCTCCAGGAAGGGGCCAAGGCCGCCACCCAGAACATCCATTATCACGGCCACCTGAACCTTGAGGCCCTTGCCCGCAAGCTTGAGCGCATCCGCGCCAACGACCGGGACAACGGCATCATGGTGGTCACCGAGAGCCTGTTCTCGATGCACTCCGATACGCCGGACCTGCTCGCCATGCGCGCGCTCTGCGATGAGTTCGATGCCACCCTGCTGGTCGATTGCGCCCATGACCTGGGCTCGATCGGCGATGACGGCCTGGGTCATCTGGGCCTGCAGAATGCGATGGACGCCGCCGACATCATCATCGGCAGCTTCTCCAAGACCTTCGGCTCCAATGGCGGCTTCATCGCCGTCAAGAGCAAGGCGACCGCCGAATACCTCAAGTATTACAGCGCCACCCACACCTTCTCCAACGCGCTCTCCCCGGTCCAGGCCGCGACAGTGCTCAGCGCGCTCGATATCGTGCGCTCAGAGGAAGGCCGCATGCTGCGCCGCAAGCTGATGGACAACATCCTCTATCTGCGCGCGGAAATGACCCGCGCCGGCCTCGAAACGCTTGGCGATCCGTCGCCGATCGTGCCGGTTCGCCTCGGCCTCGAAGGGGTCGGCCGCTTTGCTTCGCGCCACCTGATGGCGCTGGGCGGCATTGCCAACCTGGTCGAATATCCGGCCGTACCCCAGGGCGGCGCCCGTTTCCGCTTCCAGGTGATGGCCTCCCATACCCGCGACGACATCGATCAGGTCGTCGCGATCCTGGCCCGTGCCATGCGCGATGCCGATCTCGAATATCGCCTGGGCCACGAAGGCCAGCAGGACGCCAACCGCGCTCGCGCGGCCAGCGCTGCAGCCTGACGGAGCCCATCATGGCGCAAGCCCTCAAGCTTCTGGCCGTCGACGACGACGCGCCATCCGCCGAGTTGATCGTGCGGGTGGCCGAGCGCTGCGGCTACGATGCCTTTGCCACCTCCGACTCTCGAGGGGTGATCAATCTCGTCGCCGCCCTCCGGCCCGACGTCATGGCAGTGGATATTTCCATGCCCCATGTCGATGCGGTGGAGCTGTTCCGCCTGCTTGCCGAGGCCAACTATGCCGGCGAGATCATCATCGTCAGCGGCCAGGACGAGCACGTTCTGGGCATGGTGCAGCGTTCGGCCGAGGTTATGGGCTTGCGCCGGCCCCATGTGCACCAGAAGCCACTCGATTTCGCTCGCCTGCGCGAAACCCTCACCGCCCGCCTCGCACGGGCAAGCTAGCGCATCGACTTTGCATCGCCACAAAGCAAAACCCCGGCTCGCGCCGGGGTTTTTGTTGAGAGGCACTTGCGGCAAGTCCTAGCCGAAGTTCATCGCGGCTTCCGGCGTCTTCGGTCCCAGCACGGCCTGCATCTTGCCCAGCAGGCGCGGCAGGTCGACCGGCTTGGTATCGAAGTCGATGCAGCCGGCTGCCAGCGCATTGGCGCGATCCGATTCAAACGCGCTCGCCGTCAACGCGATGATCGGCAATGCGGCGGTTTCCGGGTCGGCCCGGATGCGGCGGGTGGCTTCGCAGCCATCCATTTCGCCCAGCCCGATATCCATCAGGATAACATCGGGCATCAGTGCCTTGGCGGCTGCTATGCCGCTCGGGCCGTCCTCGGCGAAGCGAATGGAAAAGCCACGACGTTCCAGCCGGCGGCCGAGCACGTCGCGGTTGATGGGGTTGTCTTCGACGATGAGAACCAGTGCCATGTCGCTATGCTTCCTATGAGTTGGCGGCCTGGGCGCGCGGCTGACCGCGCGTGGCCCTCAGCCCGGCCAGGGCCGCCTTGACCTTGCTGGCGTCGAACGGCTTCATCACGATGCCGTCTGCGCCGGCGGCCAGCGCCTTGCTGCGTTCGGCCAGGATCGAGATCATGAACACGGGAATGTCGGCCGTGACCGGATCGGCCTTGAGCGCCGCCAGCACATCCCAGCCATCAAAGCCCGGCATCAGGATGTCGAGGAAGATCGCCGCCGGCTTGACCGTGCGGGCTATCTGCAGCGCCGATTGCGGCGCGTCCGTGCAGATGGGAGTGTACTCTTCCTTGAGGAACAGCCGTTCGGCCAGTTCGAGGAAATTGCGGTCATCGTCCACCACCAGCAGGCGCGGTCGCTTGTCGTGGTTGATCGTATGTCCGCTCATCCCGGCAAAGCCGTCCTTGCGCTGGCCGGCATCGTCTTCGTGCTCGGCAAGGAACGCATCGTCCTGCAGCTGCTCCTGTCGCGAAAACATGATCGGCGACGCTGGCTCCGCCACCGGTTGCCCGGCCTGAGACGGCACGCGGATGGTGAAGCGGCTGCCCTTGCCGATCTCGCTCTCGATCTCGATCTGCCCGCCCATCAGGCGCAGCAGGTTTTGGCTCAGCGACAGCCCCAGCCCGGTGCCGCCATAGACGGCCGCGATCTTGGAATTGGCCTGGGTGAAATTGGAAAACAGGGCCTTCTGCTGCTCGCGCGAAATGCCGATGCCGGTATCGGCCACAGCGATTTCCACCCAGTCCCCGCTGCGCTTGACCGACAGGCTGATCTGCCCGTTCTGGGTAAACTTGGCAGCGTTGGAGAGCAGGTTGAAGATGGCCTGCCGCAGCTTGGTGGCATCGGCGCGGATCGTGCCGAGATTGGAGCCGCGTTCGACCACGAAACTGTTGGTATTCTTGGCGGCGAGTGGCCGTGCCGTGGCTTCCACTTCGTCGACCAGCTTGTCGAGATCGAGCGTCTCGACATGCAGCGCCATCTTGCCGGCTTCGATCTTGGAGATATCGAGGATGTCATTGACCATGGCCAGCAGGTGCTTGCCTGCCGCGCTGATCTTCTGCAGGTCGGCAATCTGCTCGCCGCGCCCGTCGAGCTCCGCGTCTTCGAGCAGGATCTCCGAATAGCCCAGCACCGCATTGAGCGGCGTGCGCAGTTCGTGGCTCATCTTGGCGAGGAATTCGGACTTGGCGCCGTTGGCGCGTTCGGCGTCGTCCTTGGCACTGGTCAGCGCCTTCAGCGTATACTGGTGCCGGTCGATTTCCTTGATCAGCTCGGACTGGCTGTCCACCACGCTGGAGTAATAGGCCGCCATCATGAACACGTAGATGTTCGAGCCCAGCGCCGAAAGCACGCCCGCGACCACCATGTTCTCGACCGGGATATGCACCGGGAAATCGCTGTAGAGGTAGAAGCCATAGAGCGCAGCAATACCCAGCGTGATCTGGCTGAACACGAAGATACGGGCCGTCCAGGTCGAGCCCAGATACATGAAGGCAAGCAGCGGGGTCAGCACGAACCATACGAGGAACGGCGAACTGGTACCCCCGTAATTGTAGGTGCCCCACAGGATGCAGAAGGTCAGGTTCAGCACCGAGGCCATGGCCAGCGGCGTATAGGCACGCGGGAACAGCTTCACCAGCGCCAGGAACGGCCAGAAGCCATAGATCGAGGCCGCCAGGATCGGCACATGCCAGAGCGGCGCCGGATCGGCGAACCACAGGAACAGCGGAATCGGCGTGGCGATGATCGGCCCAAACAGATGGCTGACAATGAACATCTGCACCCGCTTGCGCGTGTGCAGGTCGCCGCTCAGGTGTTGGGGGATGAACCAGTTCATCACACCCTGAAAGAACGTCAGGAAAGCCACTGAGCCGCCTCGCGCGAGAGTACCGCGAGACATTGGGCCCCAACACTTTGAAAAGTCGTAAACTATTGTTCCGGACATGGAGATAAGCGGCCCTTGGCCGAGCGCCCCCTGCCCACGACGTCGTTCCCGCAAAAGCGGGAATCCGCCTTTCGAACCCGCTCATTGAAGGCATATTCCCGCTTTCGCTGGAATGACCGGTGGGGCCAGCAGTGCGCGCTAGAGCCCCATCACCCCATGCTCCAGTGCTGTCATCACGCCGCGCAGTTCCGCCAACCCCTTCATCCGCCCGATGGTCGGGTAGCCAGGCTGCGAGCGCCGGCCCAGGTCGTCGAGAATGTCCTGCCCATGATCGGGGCGCATCGGGATGATGGCGTCCTTGCGGCCCGCTGCCTTGCGCTTCTTTTCCTCGCGCACCACGGCGGCAATCAGCGCCACCATGTCGGTATCTCCAGCCAGATGCTCGGCCTCGTAGAACGAGCCGACAATGTCGTCGCTGTCGCGCTTGACGTTGCGCAGATGCAGGAAATGCACCTTGTCGCCGAGCCGCTCCATCATGCCCGGCAGGTCATTGTCGGGCCGCGCGCCCAGCGAGCCGGTACACAGCGTCATGCCATTGGCCGGGCTGTCGACGGCGTCCAGAATGTAGGCATAGTCGGCTTCGGTCGACATCACGCGGGGCAGGCCCAGCAAGGGGAACGGCGGATCGTCCGGATGGCAGCAGAGGCGCAGGCCAAGGTCTTCCGCAGTCGGCACCACGGCATCGAGGAAATCCACGAAATTGGCGCGCAGCCGCTCGCGGGTGATGGCGCCATATTCATCGAGATGCGCCTGCACGTCCTCCAGCGACATCGATTCCGTCGAGCCCGGCAGGCCCATGGTGACATTGCGCCCGAGTTGCTTGCGCGCCGCGTCGTCCATGCCGGAAAAGCGGCGTTCCGCCTCGTCGGCAATGGCATTGGTATAGTCCGCGGCGGCACCCCGGCGTTGCAGCACATGGATGTCGAAAGCAGCAAAGTCGTTGATATCAAACCGCATGCACGAACCGCCATTGGGCACGGTCCAGCGCAGGTCCGTACGGGTCCAGTCCAGCACAGGCATGAAGTTGTAGCAGATGGTCTCGATGCCGCTGTCGGCGAGGTTCTGCATCGAGACCTTGTAGGTCTCGATATGCTCGCGCCAGGCACCCTTCTGCTTTTTGATATCCTCGGAGACCGGCAGGCTTTCCACCACGTCCCAGGTCAGCCCCGAAGCCGTGCCGTCCTTGCGGGTAGCGATTTCGGCATGCCTTTTGGCAATCTCCTCCGCAGTCCACACCGCGCCATTGGGCACATGGTGCAGCGCACTCACCACGCCGGCAGCACCCACCTGGGTGATGTCGTCGATGCTGCACAGGTCTTTGGGACCAAACCACCGCCACGTCTGTCGCAAATCAGCTACTCCGACTTTCTTGTATGGTAGTCCTTGCCACAGGACCTTGTGGGTGCAAAGCCCTATTCGTTGGCGAGCCGCAGCAGTGTATCGACATGGCAGGGCGAACCTTCCCGGCACCAGCAGGCGAGGTTCTTCCCCGCCAGTTCGGCACGGATTTTCTCACGCGACGGAGGCGGCTTCGGCCCGTCCAGCTCGCCGCTGGCCCAGCGCCCATAGCGCGCCACCGCCTCGGCCTGCGCCGCGTCCTTGTCGAGCCCGGTTTCCTCCATCACCGCGTCGATGGTGAAGGGATTGCCCCATGGCCCCGGTCGCGCCACCGACTGCCCCGGCAGCCCATTCAGCGCCTGTGAGATGGCCTGCAGGTCAAACCCGGCCCTGCGCGACAGCACGATGCGGACCGGCCTCATGACAGGTCCTTGTCGTAGACGAACTTCGGCATTTCCCACTTGTTGATGATGGCCAGGACGCGCAGCGGGAAACCAACCGCCAGCGCGACGAGGATCACCACATCCGGATAGATGTTGGCCGCCAGCCCAAAATAGTAGATCGCCCCGGTGACGATGGAGACCGTGGCGTAAAGCTCGCCCCGGAACACCAGCGGGACGTCGTTGCACAGCACGTCGCGCAGGATGCCGCCGAAGATCCCGGTCACCATTCCCGCCACCAGCACGATCAGCGGATGGGCACCAACCTCCATGGCCACATTGCAGCCGATGATGGTGAACACCACCAGCCCCAGCCCATCGAGCAGCAGGAACGGCCAGCGCAGCCGATCCACCACGCGGGCAATGGCGATGGTGAACAGCGCCGCGCCGCAAACCAGCAGCAGCACATAGGGATTCTTCACCCAGTAGAGCGGGTAGTGATCGAGGAAAATGTCGCGGATCGTGCCGCCGCCCAGCGCCGTCACGCAGGCCAGCAGGCACACGCCAAACCAGTCCATTTTGCGTCGCCCGGCCGCCAGCGCAGCCGTCATCGCCTCGGCAGTGATAGCGATGTAGAAGATCACCTCAAGCATACGGCGTCCTGTCGAAACCGGGTTGTCGGCGGCCACGTTACCGCATGAGATTGCCGCGTCCAGTGAGAGCCAGCATGCGCCAGCCCAAATCCGTCAAAGCGCTCGAAACCCTTGGCCGTGTCCGGCTCTCCGAGAACTTTTTCCTGCGCGATTTCCTCTATTCGGAAATCGCCGTCATCCACGGCTTCCAGAACATCCCCGACGATCCCGATCTGGCCATTTCAGCCGGCAAGGTGCTGTGCGAAACCCTGCTCGAACCGCTGCAGGCCCGCTTCGGCAAGATTTCCATCCGCTCCGCCTATCGTTCGGCCGAGGTCAATCGCTTCGGCAACATCAACAAGCTCAATTGCGGCCGCAACGAAACCAACTATGCCGGCCACATCTGGGACCGGCGCGACAGCAAGGGTCGCATGGGCGCCACTGCCTGCATCGTGGTCAACCGCTTCGTGCCCTGGTACGAGCGCACCGGCGATTGGGAGGCCATGGCCTGGTGGGTCCACGACCACCTCCCCTATTCGGACATGGAATTCTTCCCCAGATATGCCGCCTTCAACCTGCAATGGCGGGAGGAGCCGCAGCGCCAAATCTACAGCTTCATCCCACCGAGGCGTGGCCGGCTGACCGCCCCCGGCAAGCCGAACTGGGCGGGAAAGCATGATGCGGCCTACGCGGCGATGATCGATGAGATCGGGTAGCCCCCTCATCCGCCCTTCGGGCACCTTCTCCCACGAGGAGAAGGGAACCCGCAGCCCTCACCAGAGTGGAGCCAACCCTCGCCCCTCGTGGGAGAGGGTGATTTTTCGGCGTCCAGCCGGAAAAATCGGGTGAGGGGTCTCTCCGCTTGCTCCGACCTAGACAAAATCCTGTCGCATCGGCGTAAACACATCCACCAGCCGGCCCTTTTCCAGCGCCACGACGCCATGCACCAACCCAGACGGCACGATAAAGCTGCCGCCGGTGCCGACCACTTCGGTCACGCCATCGATCGTCACCTCGAACGACCCTTCGGCGACATAGCTCACCTGGATATGGGGATGGCTGTGCAACGCCCCGACAGCGCCCTTGTCGAAGCCGAACTCCACCTGCATCAATTCGGGCGTGTGGATCAGCACGCGCCGGGTATTGCCCGGCGCCAGAACGGTCGCCTCGCCCTCGTCCGCCTGTGCGAACAGTTTCTGTTCAGTCATGGATTACCTCGCCAGCCACCCGCCATCCACGGGGATGACGGCGCCATGCATATAGTTGGAAGCCTGCGACAGCAGGAATACGGCTGCGTCGCCAATGTCCGACGGTTCGCCCCAGCGCCCCGCCGGGATGCGACCGAGGATCGAAGCCGACCGATCGGGATCGGCGCGCAAAGCCTCGGTATTGTTGGTCTCGATATAGCCGGGCGCGATGGAGTTGACGTTGATGCCCTTGGCCGCCCACTCATTGGCCAGCAGCCGTGTGATGCCGAGCACACCGCTCTTGGACGCCGTATAGCTAGCGACGCGGATTCCGCCCTGAAAGCTCAGCATCGACGAGATATTGACGATCTTGCCGGTCCGCCCCTCGGGAATGGCCCGCTTCCCGAGCGACTGGCACAGGAAGAACATCGTCTTGAGATTGATGTCCATCACCTGGTCCCAATCGGCCTCGGTGAAATCCACCGCGTCGACTCTTCTGATGATACCGGCATTATTCACCAACCCGTCAATGGGACCATGCTGGTCCCACGCCGTGTCGAACATTGCCTGCGCCTCGGCGGCGGAGCCGAGGTCGGCCCGCATCTCGACGAAGTCGGCGCCCTGCCCGGCCATCAGCGAGGCCGTGACCTCCATGGACGAGCGCCCCACGCCGATGACCCGGCCACCGGCCCGGCCAATGGACAGCGCGATGCCCTGCCCGATACCGGTGTTTGCGCCCGTGACCATCACGGTCTTGCCGGAAAGGCTGAAGGCGGAGAGATCGGTCACAGCAGTTCGTCCATGCCGATCTTTTCGACGTCGGTGTAGTCGACATTGTCGCCGGCCATCGCCCAGATGAACGTATAGGCGCCTGTGCCGGCCCCCGAATGGATCGACCATGGCGGCGAGAGCACCGCTTCCTCGTTGCGCACGATGAGGTGGCGCGTCTCGTCCGGCTCGCCCATCAGGTGGACCACGAAGGCATCGGGCTTGAGGTCGAAATAGAGATAGGCCTCCATGCGACGGTCATGGATATGGGCGGGCATGGTGTTCCACACCGAGCCCGGCGCGAAGCTGGTCAGCCCCACTACCAACTGGCAGGTCTTGACGCTGTCGGCGTTGACGAACTGGAAGATCGAGCGCTCGTTCGCCGTCTCCTGGCTGCCCAGGTCGAGCCGCTTGGCATCACCCTGCTTGATCAGGACAGTCGGATGGCTGGCATGAGCGGGCGCGCTCAGCAGATAGAACTTGGCGCCGTCGCCGGCAAATTTCACATCCTTGGCGCCCATGCCGACATAGAGCATGTCGCGCGAACCCACGGCATAGTCCTTGCCATCGACCGTGATGGTCCCGGCCTCGCCGATATTGGCGGCAATCAGTTCGCGGCGGTCGAGGAAATTCTCGGTGCCGGTGGGCTTGATGGTCTCGAGCGCCAATGCCTTGCCATCCGGCGCCGCGCTGCCCACCGCCATGCGGTCATAGTGGGTGTAGGTCCAGTTGACCGCGCCCGGCACAAACAGGTCGTTCACAAGAAAATGGTCGCGCAATTCCTCGGTATTCATCGTCGAGGCGCTCACCGGATCGATGGCAAAGCGGATGTCGTGATTGGTCGTCATGCTGGATCCTGATTTGCCGGCGGCTGTTCGCGCAGGCGGTTTCGATAGCGCTGCTGGCTCAGCGAAAGATGCTGTCGCATTGCCTCGCGAGCAGCGTCGGCGTCTTGGGCGGAAATCGCCTTGAGAATGGCGAGGTGCTCCTGTTGCAGGCCCGCCTGGTATTCGTATGTCAGCACGCTCTCGGTGCCCCAGGGCGACGCCACGTCACAGGGAATGGTCCGGCTGCCCAACCCATCCAGCACCTCGATGTAGAAGGGATTGTTGGTCGCGGCAGCCACCGTGCGATGGAACGCAAAGTCCGTCTTGCCAGTCGGGGTACCGAGCTTCAGCAGCCGCTCGAATTCGTTCCAGGCTTCCTGGATCGCCGCCTCCTGGCTGGCGCTACGGCGCTGCGCCGCAAGGCCTGCGGCCTCGATTTCGATCCCCATGCGCACTTCGAGCACGTTGATGGCCACCGAAATCTTGTTCGACTTGTCGGCCCCGATGGCCGTGAACGGACTTGCCGCATTGGCGACGACGAACACGCCCGCGCCCTGGCGCGATTGTACCAGTCCGTCCGCCGCCAGTGCCGCAATGGCCTCGCGCACCACCGTCCGGCTCACGCCGAAAATCGTGGTCATCTGGACCTCCGTCGGCAGCTTGCTGCCGGCCCGATACTCGCCCGCGCTGATGCGCTTGCGCAGCGTGCCGATGACAAGATCGGCGAGCTTGGGCCGGCGACCGGCGGAAGTGATGTCCTCGCTGAGACTCATCGTTACCCCCGGAACAGCGCCGGCAGCCACAGCGACAGGGCCGGAATGTAGGTGACGAGACCGAGCACCACGACGCCGGCCAGATAGAACGGCCAGATGCTCTTCATCGCCTCCATCACGGTGATCTTGCCCACGGCCGCGGCCACGAACTGCACCGGCCCGAGCGGCGGGGTATTGAGACCGATGCCGAGGTTGAGGATCATGATCACACCGAAATGCACCGGGTCGACACCGAAGGTCTTCACCATCGGCAGGAAAATCGGCGTGGTGATGATGATCAGCGGCCCCATATCCATGAAGGTGCCGAGCAGCAGCAGCACGACGTTGATCATCAGCAGCACCAGCAGCGGGTCGCTCGAAATCGCGGCCATACCGGCGGTGAGGATCGTGGCAACCTTGAGATAGGCCATCAGCCAGCCGAACGATGCAGCGGCGCCAATAATGAAAAGCACCATCGCCGTGGTTCGCACCGCACCCAGCACCGAATGGGCGAACTCGCTCCAGCTCAGCGAACGATAGACCAGCAGCGTCACCAGCAGCGCGTAGAGCACCGCGATGCACGAGCTCTCCGTGGCCGTGAAGATACCTGAACGCACGCCGCCAAAGATGATGACGATCAGCATCAGGCCCGGGATCGACACGAGGAAAAAATAGCCCGCCTTCTTGAATCCGGGGAATGGCTCGGTCGGATAGCCGCGCTTCACCGCCACGATATAGGCCGTGACGCTGAGCGCCGCCGCCAGCAGCAGGCCGGGGATAATGCCGGCGGTGAACAGGTCGGCGATGGAAGTATTGCCGCC
>Ga0247738_10000329_pt1 | contig 18870 bp, 18 predicted proteins | sample UWRJL013104B2_FD_180936 | JGI IMG/M metagenome (GOLD analysis project Ga0247738, IMG submission 180936) | Plant litter microbial communities from Arlington Agricultural Research Station in Wisconsin, United States - UWRJ-L013-104B-2 | ecosystem: Environmental > Terrestrial > Plant litter >...
CATCGTGAACACGGCGGCTACCGTGGATCACGATTGCCGATTGGCCGATGGGGTGCACTTGTCCCCGGGAGTTCATCTGTCGGGCAGTGTGACTGTTGGTGCCTGCAGTTGGTTGGGGACTGGGGTTTCTGTCAGCAACAATATCAGCATAGGCGACGACGTCATCGTTGGGATTGGCGGGGCGGTGATCCGCAACGTCGCCAGCAATCAGACGGTTGTCGGTGTGCCGGCCCGCCCTGTGGAGAAACAATAGTGCTCAACACCCCGTTCTCGCCCTGGCCGAGCTACACGCCAGAAGAGATCGAAGCCGTTTCGCAGGTACTGGCTTCCAATCGGGTCAATTACTGGACCGGCGATTTGTGCCGCCAGTTCGAGCGCCACTTCGCCGACTACGTCGGCACCAGTCATGCCGTGGCCTTGGCCAACGGCACCTTGGCACTGGACGTAGCGCTCAAGGCGCTAGGTATCGGTGCTGGTGACGAGGTGGTGGTGACCCCGCGTACCTTCATGGCTTCAGCCTCCACGGTGGTAACCGCCGATGCGATCCCCGTCTTCGCGGATGTCGATCGCGACACGCAGAATATCACGGCTGAGACAATCGCTGCGGTCCTTACGCCGCGCACCAAGGCCATTATTCCGGTACATCTGGCAGGTATGCCCTGCGACATGGACCCAATCATGGCTCTGGCCGCACAACACGGTCTGTCCGTCATCGAAGACTGCGCCCAGGCGCACGGGGCGACATACAAGGGGCGCAGCGTCGGCTCCATCGGCCATATCGGCGCCTGGTCGTTCTGCCAGGATAAGATCATGACCACGGGCGGTGAGGGTGGCATGGTAACGACCGACGACGAGGCGGTCTGGGCCGCCATGTGGTCGTACAAGGATCACGGCAAGAGCTGGGAGGCCGTCTACGAGCAACAGCATGCACCAGGCCCGCGGCTGGTGCACCACAGCTTCGGGACGAACTGGCGCATGCTCGAAATGCAGGCCGCAATCGGGCTCCTGCAAACCGAGCGCCTGCCGGAATGGAACGAACGCCGCGAATGGGCAGCCAACAGGATCGGCAGAGCACTTGAGCGCCACAGGGTTGTCCGTCTGCCCGCCGTTCCAAATTACGCCCGCCACGCTTGGTACCGGCTGTATGCGTTTGTGCGTCCGGAGCATCTGGCTGCTGGCTGGACGCGGGATCGGATAATCGAAGAGATCGTCGCAGCCGGCGTGCCCTGTATGCATGGCTCGCAGTCCGAGGTTTACCTCGAGGCGGCCTTCGATGACACCGAGTGGCGACCACGCGAACGGCTCCCCGTTGCGCGCGAACTCGGGGAGACTAGCATTGCCTTCCTGGTTCACCCTACCCTGACCGAGGCAGAAATCGACAAGACCTGTGCGGTCATCGATGAAGTGCTGGCGGCGGCCGAGGGAGCTTAGCCGCTACTGCGAACAAGCTCGAATAGCACGTGACACGAGCCAGTTTCGTCATTCCTGTCAACGGACTGCCGAATCCGGTCCAGGTAGCCATCCATGTCAAAGGTGCGCTCCTTGGAGGCGGCCCGCATGATCTTGGCGTGCCTTGTAACCTCCGCCGAGGTAGAATCGTAGAACAGCTCTTCATACATTTTCTCGCCGGGACGCTTCCCTGTGGCGACAATCTCGATATCGCCTTGGGGGTTGGCTTCATTCCGGACAGAAAGGCCCGCCAGACGGATCATGTTTTCGGCAAGGTCGGAGATGAGCATGGGCTCCCCCATGTCGAGCAGGAAGACATCGCCGCCTTCGGAGAGTGCTCCGGCCTGAACGATAAGTTCGGCGGCTTCCTGGATTGACATGAAATACCGTGTCATGCCGGGGTCCGTTAGGGTCACCGGCCCCCCCGAGGCGATCTGCTTCTTGAACAGCGGCACGACAGAGCCATTCGAGCCCAGTACATTGCCGAACCGTACCGCGCAGAAGCGTTGGCCGGTACCCGCCATCTTGGCGCGGGATGCAAAATCGCCCACGATAAGTTCCGCCCAGCGTTTTGTGGCACCCATCACATTGGTCGGACGCACGGCCTTGTCGGTCGATATGAGCACGAAGTCTTCGACGCCGCTCGAAAATGCCGCTTCGGTAACTACGGCGGTGCCGAATACGTTGTTTTTGATGCCCTCCACCGCGTTGGCTTCCACCAGCGGTACGTGCTTGTGGGCTGCAGCGTGGAACACGACCTTGATGTCGTTCTGAAACATCACCTGCTCCACGCGCGCGCGGTCCGTGACTGAGCCGAGGACAGGAACAATGATCAGGTCCTGCAGGCCAATCAGCTCCTGCTCGATCTGATAGAGCGCAAATTCATTGGCCTCGAACAGCACCAGTCGTTGTGGATTCCACCGGGCAATCTTGCGGCACAGTTCTGAGCCGATGGAGCCGCCAGCGCCGGTGACCATGATGGAGCGTCCGACGATCATGTCCACAATCAGCTTCGTCTCCGGCGGCACTGAGGAGCGGCCGAGCAGTTCGACGATATCGATCTCCTTGATCTGGCTGACCAAGTATTTGCCCGTGACCAGATCGACGATTGAGGGCAGGGCGCGGATCTTCACACCTTGCTGGCTCACGGACGCGACGATTTCTTTACGGCGCTGCGCGGTGAGCGAGGGGATTGAGAGGATGACATCGTTGACGCCATACTCATCGATAAGTGCCCCCAGCCGGTTTGGGGGATAAACCTTAACGCCCGCCAGTTCACGCCGGTGCAGATTGGAGTTGTCGTCCAGAAAGCCGACGATGCGATGGGTGCTGCGCAGCGACTGGGCGAGCTGCATGCCGGCATCGCCAGCACCGTAGATCACGACGCCTCTGTTATCGGCGCTCAAACGGCGAGACGCGGGCAGGAAGATCCACTTTGCGGTAAAGCGGCTACCGGCAATGATGAAGCTACCCAGACCGAAATATATGATGGGGACAGAGCGGGGAACAACGCCACGCCCGGCCATCTCGGACAGGAAAACCACTGCTACCCACGCCACCGTCGCTATGAACATGGCCTGGAGCATCGTCCATAGGGCCCGCTCTGGCAGGTACCGCACCACGGCACGGTAAAGGCCGGTACGAATGAAAACGGGAATGGCGACCAGCGGCGCGGAGATAATGATCGCCCATTGATCCAGGTTTTGCGGCGCGTACCAGTTGTCGTAGCGGAGGCAAAAACTTGCCCACAAGGCAAACGACAGGGCACACAAGTCAACCATAACCAGGATCGCCTGCTTCCAACGGCGTGGAAGAGCCAATATGCGCACACGATCGATCATAGAGAATTCCAAAGGGAGTGACGGTAAGCGCCGCTCATTTGCCTTCTGCCAGCAAGAAGTTGTTGCTGCGGTCTACCATGCGTGTCCGCGCAATGTAACGAGAATTCGGGCTTTCTGTGCCACTTTCGAAGGCCTTTGCCCGCCTGAGACAGATCGCGTAGGCTCGTTTTCGGCGGCCGAATATCCGGCGGACTTCTGCCCCAACCGCATCTTATCCGGCATGGGGATGACGCCCCCAATGCCTCGGAGCTGATCAAATCGTCGGGGACGAGGAACGCATTGAGATATGGACGACTTCGCGCCTCAGGGCAGCAAGGGCAACTCATGAAGCCGGCCTAGGTGTCGAAGCTATGAACGTCCATAAGAATGCGCGTTTGACACCATGCGGTCGAGTGCTTTTGGTGCAGCGGATCGATCAGGGATGGCCGCCATCGGGTGCGGCGAAGGCGGCAGGTGTTTCGGTGCGGACGGCCTATCGCTGGCTGATGCGGTATCGCTCGGGTGATGGGCAGCTGCAGGATCGCAGCTCGGCTCCCCATCATTGCCCGCATCGTCTTGCCGCCGAACAGATTGCTGCCATTGAGCAGCTGCGCCGCCAGCGCCAGACCGGCCCGGTGATCGCTCAGGCGCTGGGTCTGTCACGGTCGAGTGTGGGTCTGGTGTTGCGCCGGCTGGGCCTGAACCGGTTGGATCGCCTCGAACCCAGGCCGGTCCCTATCCGCTACGAACGCGAGCGCCCCGGCGAGTTGCTGCATCTGGACATCAAGACACTGGGGCGGTTCGACCGCATCGGCCATCGCATCACCGGCACCATGGTGAACCACAACAAGGGTCGCGGCGTCGGCTGGGAGCATCTGCATGTGGCCATCGATGATGCCAGCCGCCTGGCCTATACCGAGGTCCTGCCAAGCCTGGGCAAAGAGGACGCGACTGCCTTCCTCAACCGTGCCCTGGGCTGGTGTGCGGATCGAGCGCGTCATGACCGACAATGGCTCGGCCTATAGCTCCAAGCTCTTCGCCAACGCCATCCAGACGGCAGGCGTTCGCCACATCCGCACCCGACCCTACAGGCCACAAACCAATGGCAAGGCAGAGCGCTTCATCCAGACCTCTCTGAGGGAGTGGGCTTACGCCCAGCCCTACCAGACCTCAGACCACCGAAAGCAGGCCATCGGGCCATGGACCGATGCCTACAATCTCAGACGGCCCCACTCCGCAATCGGCGGAAAAACCCCGTTCCAAAGACTGGCTAACCTACTTGGAAACGACACCTAGGGAGGCGTCGATAACAGCCCTTGGCGCTTCACCTCCCGGACAACCTCGGCGGCGGCCGGCTTGGTGAAGTGAACCAGATCACCAGCCATGGGAACCCCATCGTGCGTGAGGGTTCGGCACCTCCCTTGCGGACAAACGATGTCGAGAATCGAGAGGTAGGTTCCTGCGGCTGCGAGGTCCCGCGCGGCCAGGTCGACCCGGCGAACGTCCTCGTAGTTCTCGATAGCGGCAATGTCACGATACCTCCGCAGCAGGCTCTTGGATGCTAGGAAATCCGGCAAGGGGACAAGATAGTCTACCGGTGGGCCGATGACCCAGACGCGATCGGCGAAGCGCTGCAGGTAGTCTACCGTTTCGGGCAACTGCTCCAGCTGGCCGTTCTTCCACTGCGCGGTGACGATGATGTCGGCAAAGCCGGCGACCGGGATGACGTCATTCATCACACGGTTCACCAGTTCGATGCAGGGCGGATGGTACCCCACCGACTGCAGGACCGGCCGGCATCCGTAAGACGTCGCTGCCACCCAACTGACGTCGGGAAACCCCTCGTATAGCGCCTGAGTGAGCGCTCCGGCCAGGCTGTCACCAAACAGCAGCACCTTGCGAGATGGTGCAGGAGACAACGCGCAGTCAGGCGTCGGGCTGGAGGCGCTGATCACGCAAGGGCCGTTTACCGAGGGCCGCTGATAGCCGATGTATGCCGCAATTGCCCGATCCTTGGGCTGCAGGCGCTGGGGCAGACCTCCAAGCAGGTGTATCGAACTTGAGGCGACGGCAAGCATGGCGATGGCCGCCACGGCAGTCGTGACGGTTATTGCGGGGGCAAGGCGAATTTGCCGGAATGGAGCCTCCACGAAACGCCAGGTCAGGTAGGCCAGCGTCACGCTGGCGATGACCAATACTGATGCCTCTGCCACAGACGGCATCTGGCTCATGGCGAAATGGCGGAACAGTACGAGGAGTGGCCAGTGCCAAAGATAGAGGCTGTAGGAGATCAGTCCGATTGCCACGAAAGGCCGGAGCGACATGATTTTGCCGACCGCCGTGGGCATCTTTGGCCAAACCAGCAACGCGGCACCGACGCAGGCGTAGGTTGCGGCCAGGCCGGGGAACGGCATGGATGAGGACAGCGCCAACAGGCTCCAGGCTATCAAGCCGGTGCCCGCCAAGGACATGGCTTCGGATAGCGCGCTATGACGGACGGGCGGCGCGAATGCAACGATGGCGCCGACGCCAAGCTCCCAAGCGCGAGGATGTGGCAGGTAGAAGGCAGCCATGGGATCGGCAGGAACGAGGATGGCCGCGTAGGCGTAGCCCGCCAGGACAAGGGCCGCGATCAACGACAGGCGAATGCGCTCGCGCTTGACGGTTGTTGCTATAGCTACGAGGGCAAGGGGCCAGACCACGTAGAATTGCTCTTCGACGCCCAAGGACCACGTGTGGAGCAGCGGCTGCATTTGTGCGGCGGCGTCGAAATAGCCGGTGTTCCAGAAGAAGTGCAGGTTCCCCAGACCAACCATTGCATAGGCTCCGCTAGCGCCCAGTTCGGCGTAGTCGGACGGCATGAGAATGAACCAGCCGGCCAGCGCCGTGCTGATCAACACCACAGCCAGGGCGGGCAGGATACGCCTCAGGCGCCGGTCATAGAAGCGGAGGACGGAGAAGTGGCCGGCATGGATCTCCCGACGCAGTATGGCCGTGATCAGGTACCCGCTGATCACGAAGAATATGTCGACGCCCGTGAACCCGCCCGGGAGCCAAGCAGCGCCGTAGTGGTAGAGAACAACTGCCAGGACGGCTACAGCGCGAAGGCCATCGATGTCAGGACGATAGGCAGGTTTGGCGATCATGCCCGAGCCAGCTCCGTCACGCCCCCCGGCGTCATGCGACATTCGCTTCCAATACCGCGACCACGCGTTCCTGCATGTCCACGGTCATCTGCGGATAAAGCGGAAGGCGGAGGAGGCTGTCGGCGGAACGGTTCGTCACCGACATATTTCCATGCACGCGACCATATCGCTGTCCGGCGGGTGAGGAGTGAAGGGGAATGTAGTGGAAAGGTGCGCCGATTTTCTGGGCTTTGAAATGATCGAGAAGCGTCTGTCGCCGGGTTGGATCGACGAGGACGTAATAAAGATGCCCATTGTGGCGACACGCATTCGGTATGCTTGGCCGCACCAGCTTCTCCTTCATCTCGAGGCGGGCAAGCATGTCGTGATAACGTGACCAGGTCGCTACCCGTTCGGCCGTAATCGCCTCTGCCTGTTCCAGCTGCGCCCAGAGAAACGCCGCGATCAGCTCGCTGGGAAGATAGGACGAACCGACCTCGCGCCAGGTATACTTGTCGACCTCCCCGCGCAGGAAAAGGCTGCGATCCGTCCCCTTTTCTCGAATGATCTCTGCCCGCTGGACCATGCCACCATCCCGCAGCAGCAAAGCCCCGCCCTCGCCGGAGATGATATTCTTTGTCTGGTGGAAACTAAGGGTGCCGATATCCCCGATATTGCCAAGCGCCCGCCCGTTGTAGCTGGCACCCAGGCCTTGGGCGGCGTCCTCGACGACCATCAGATTATGGCGCTTCGCAATGGCCAGGATGCTGTCCATCTCGCAGGCGACGCCGGCATAGTGAACCGGCACGATAGCGCGTGTGCGATCGGTGATCGCGGCCTCGATCAGGGACTCGTCAAGGTTGAGCGTGTCGGGCCGGATATCGACGAAGACCGGCACGCCGCCGCGCAGCACAAAGGCATTTGCCGTCGAAACAAACGTATATGACGGCATGATGATTTCGTCGCCTGGCGCGATGTCGAGCAGCAGGGCTGCCATTTCAAGTGCGGCGGTGCACGAATGGGTCAGCAAGGCTCTTGCCGCGCCGGTCTCGGTTTGCAACCACGCGCTGCAGCGGCGGGTAAATTCGCCGTCGCCGGCCAGTGCACCCGTGCGGCTGGCTTCGGCGATATAGTCCAGTTCCTTGCCCGTCACATGTGGCCGGTTGAATGGAATGCCCGTCATCGGAGTTGATCCACTCCCCATCAAAAGGCCGAAGCCCCCTGGGCAGTCCCGATCGGCTGGCGTGCCAGTTCGGCGGACACGCCCTGCAGATAGTCGCGATACTCGCAATTGGGCATGGCAGCAACCAACTGCTCGAACTCGCCGAAGCTCAGGAAGCCGCGGGTCAATGCAGCTTCCTCGGGACAACCGAGTTTGACGCCCTGACGGCGTTCGATGGTCTCGATATAGGCCGAAGCCTCCTGCAATGCGCTGCTGGTACCAGCATCGAGCCATGCAAAACCACGGCTGAGGCGTCGGACATAGAGGTCACCCCGCTCAAGATACACCCGATTGACGTCGGTAATCTCGAGTTCTCCCCGCGCCGAGGGCTTGAGTGTCTTGGCAATAGACATGACCGAGTTGTCATAGAGATAGACGCCGGGTACTGCATAATGCGATTTTGGCTGTGCCGGCTTCTCCTCGATCGACAGCGCCTTGCCGTTGCGATCGAACTCGACGACGCCGTAATCCTGGGGTCGCTTCACCTGGTAGGCAAAGACGAACGCACCACTCTTGAACTCGGCCATGGCCCGCGGGAAGGCATCGCCGCCAAAGAAGATATTGTCGCCCAGCATGAGCGCCACGCTGTCGGTTCCGACGAAGCTCTCGGCGATCAGGAAAGCCTGGGCGATGCCTTCTGGGCGGGCCTGCTCGCGATACTCGATCGATATGCCCCACTGGCGGCCATTCCCGAGCAGGCTCTCGAAGCGGGGGTGATCCTGTACGGTCGTGATGATGCAAAATTCGCGGATGCCTGCGGCAATCAGTACGGTCAGCGGATAATAGATCATCGGCTTATCGTAGACGGCCTGAAGCTGCTTGCTCGACACTTGTGTCAGCGGGTAGAGTCTTGAGCCTGTACCGCCGGCCAGAATGATTGCCTTCACGCTCGGCTCCCGCTGTACTGTAGGACCACTAACCCAGCGACCCGACCCCCGACGGGTACGGTACGCCGCAGCCCCGATATCATGGCCACCACCAAAATCGAAGCGCCCCGCGTCGCTATTTTGCAATCCTGCTACCTTCCTTGGAAGGGGTATTTCGACATCATCGGATCGGTGGACGTCTTCGTGATCCTGGACGATGTCCAGTACAGCAAGAACCACTGGCACAATCGAAATCTGATCAAGACGGCAACGGGCAGTAGCTGGCTGACGATTCCCGTCTCGAAGGCCCAGGGCGCCTTCCTGCCGATTGACAGGGTGACGATCGCCCAACCCTTCGCCGATAAGCACTGGCGCAGCATCAAGCAGGCTTATGCGCGCGCGCCGTTCATGGAGACGGTGGGCCGGGAATTGGAGGACCTTTACAGGCAGGCAGGAGAGCTAAACCTCCTGACGGACATAAACGTGCTCTTTCTCAAGGCACTATCGAACTATCTGGGCCTTCCAACCGCGTTTGTCCGCTCAAGCGAATTGAACGCACGGGGCGGGCAGACTGAACGCCTGGTCAACATCTGCAGGGAGTTGGGCGCCGCTCGCTACCTTTCCGGTCCGTCGGCGGCGGCCTATATACGGCAGGAGGAGTTCGATGCGGCCGGAATAGCGCTGGAATGGATGGATTATTCAGGTTATCCGGCTTACGCCCAACTGCATGGCGACTTCGTTCCCGCCGTGTCCATCGTTGATCTGCTGCTCAATATCGGGCCCGAGGCGAGGCAATACATGAAGGCGAAGGTTCGTGCCTGAGGGTGCCGCTAGCGTGAGCGATATGCCGTTGGACGCCTGGTGTGCGAGTATACCCGGCTTGACCTCGTCAGGCGTCGGCATGTGGGGCCTTGCAGGCGATCACGCCGTCTCTTTCCCGGACGAGGCCCATGCGAACCTCGCCATGATCGAAGAACGCTCGTACTGGTTCGCCCATCGCAACCAGGTGATCGCGTCGGTGGTCGGCCGATATACGCCCCATGGTCGCATCTTCGATATCGGTGGCGGCAATGGCATAGTCAGTGTCGCGTTGCGCGAGGCCGGCCTTGAGAGCGTCGTCATCGAACCAGGCGAAACCGGCGCCGCGATTGCGAGGCAGCGCGGACTCCCCGTCATCAGGGCGCCTTTTCAGGCCCTCGAACTCGAGGATAGCACCTTGCCGGCCGCTGGAATGTTCGATGTGCTCGAGCACATCGAGGATGCCGACGGCGCACTGCGAGGCTTGCATCGTGTGCTGATGCCGGGTGGCATGGTCTACATTGCCGTACCGACGTACAACTTTCTTTGGTCCGTGCAGGACGATTACGGCGGGCACTTTCGGCGCTATACGGTACCTGAGTTGAAGAGGGATCTGGCAGCAGCAGGCCTCCAGCCACTTTACGGCACCTACTTTTTTGCGGCGTTCGTGCCGGCGGTGTTCGCATTTCGTACCGTTCCTGGCCTGCTGGGCAGACGACGCGGAGACGACACTGATCGAAGCGCAGGCGAGCACGCATTGCCCGACAATATGCTTGGCCGGGGGCTGGAACGCAGCTTGTCCTGGGAACGAGACACCATCGGCAAGGGCCATACTGTGCCCTTCGGCACCAGCTGCCTTGTGGCAGCCCGCAAGATTTAGGGTCCTGATATGTCCGTCGTCACGCCAAAGCTCTCCATCGTTGCGACGATGTACAGATCTGCCCCCCATATCAGGGAATTTTGCCAGCGCGCTGCCGATGCAGCGCGAAAGCTGGTCGGCGACACCTTCGAGATCGTGCTAGTCAATGATGGCTCGCCCGACGACAGTCTGGCGATTGCGATGGAACTCGCCAAGGCGGACGATCACCTCGTGATTGTCGATCTCTCGCGAAATTTCGGCCACCACAAGGCGATGATGACTGGCCTGATGCATGCCGGCGGCGAACAGGTGTTCCTGCTGGACAGCGACCTCGAGGAAGAGCCTGAATGGCTTCTCTCCTTCGCCGATCAGCAACAACAGCGGCAGAGCTGCGACGTGGTCTACGGCGTGCAGGGGCGTCGCAAGGGTGGCCTGGTCGAGCGCGTCACCGGCCAGTGGTTTTACCGGATTTTCAACGCGCTGAGTGGCTTGCAGTTGCCGGCAAATATCGTCGTCGCGCGGCTGATGACGCGTCGCTATGTCGACGCCCTATTGCAGCACGATGAACGCGAGGTCTTCCTGGCTGGCCTGTGGCATATCACCGGGTTCGACCAGCAGCCGCAGACAGTCACCAAGCACAGCACCAGTGAATCGACATACTCGTTGCGCCACAAAGTGGCGATGCTGGTCAATTCGCTCACCTCCTTCTCCAACGCGCCGCTGCATGCCATCTTCTATATTGGCGCGACCATTTCCGCCTTCGCGGGCGCGTACATCCTCTATATCCTGCTCAACTGGCTGTTCATGGCCCGCCCGGTTGGCGGCTGGACTTCGGTCATGGCGTCCATCTGGTTGCTGGGCGGCCTGATTATTTCTTTCATCGGCATCATTGGCATCTATCTCGCAAAGATATTTTCCGAGACCAAACGCCGACCCTATACCGTCGTTCGTCATGTCTATCGGCGCGACCGTGCCGAGCGAACAGAAAGCCCGGGGAGGGGAGAGCCTTGACCAAACCCGTCGTAATCTTTGGCTTCGGCGACTTGGCCCAGATGGCCCACCACTACTTCTCGACTGACAGCGCTCACACGGTAGCCGCGTTCACTCTCGATCGTGCCTATATTACCGAAACGTCTTTCTGCGGCCTGCCGGTCGTACCATTCGACGAAGTGGAAGACCGCTATCCTGCAGTCAACCATACCATGTTTGTCGCGCTCGGATATTCGAAGGTCAACCAGTTGCGCAAGGAGAAGTATCTCGCCGCCAAGGCTAAGGGGTATGAGCTGGTCAGCTATGTCAGCTCAAGGGCAACCGTCCTGAACCAGGGGGAAATAGGCGAGAACTGCTTCATCCTCGAAGACAATACGATCCAACCCTTCGTAACCGTCGGCGACAATGTAGTCATGTGGAGTGGGAATCACATCGGCCATCACTCCACCGTTCATGACCATTGCTTCCTGGCATCCCACATAGTGGTGTCTGGCGGCGTAGACCTCGGCGAATGCTGCTTTGTTGGGGTAAATGCCACGTTCCGCGATCACATCCGGATCGGCGAAAGTTGTGTCATCGGCGCGGGAGCACTCATGCTGGCCGATACCGAGCCCTTTGGGGTCTATGTCGGCGCGGCGACAGAACGTTCGCGCGTGCCCAGCAATCGATTGAGGCGAATCTGACCATGTACTGGCGAAAGCTCGGCCACATCTTTACCGCCGACCGACAGAGCGATTGGATGTATAGCCACGCCATGATTCCGGTGGCGGAGCAGATCGATGGCGATCTCTATCGCATCTACTTTTCGCCCCGGGACAAGGCCAACCGTGGGCACGGCGCCTATCTCGATCTCGACATGCGCAACCCGCTCAAAGTGCAATACCTGCACACCCAGCCGGTGCTGGAGCCCGGCGCGCTCGGCTGCTTCGACGATAGCGGCGCGCTACCCAATGCTCTTGTCAACGTGGATGGTCGCAAGCGTCTCTATTATACCGGAATCAATCTGGGCGTGACGGTGAAGATCCGTAACTCAGTTGGGGTCGCCGAATGGGACGATGCTCTGCACAAGTTCGTACGGCTGTTTCCCGGTCCCGTCATCGATCGAACCCGGGAGCGACCGCACTTCGTCGCGACACCGGAGGTCCACCTGGACGGCGGCCGGTTCAGAGCTTGGTTTACGTCCTGCGTGCGCTGGGTGCTGGAGGAGGGCGAAGCCAAGCACTACTACAACCTCGAATACGCTGAGTCGGCAGACGGCGTGGCTTGGCGCCGCGACGGCACGATCGCCGTGGATTTCGTTGATGCATTCGAGTACGCCCTGGGCGTTCCTCGCGTCATCAAGGACGACGATTGCTACAGGATGTGGTTCTGCTCGCGAGCGACGGCGAACGAGCCGACTTATCGAATCCGCTATGCGGAATCGCCCGACGGTATCCATTGGACCAGGAGGCCCGACGGCCCGACCCTGGCTCTTTCGAGCGAAGGCTGGGATTCTGAAATGGTCTGCTATCCGTTCGTGTTCGATCACGGCGGACGCAGGTATATGCTCTACAACGGCAACGGGTATGGTCGTAGCGGCTTCGGCATCGCAGTGCTTGAGGATTAGCCCCGACTGGCGCTGGCAACCAGAAGCAATCCGACAACGATCAGGACGTTTCCCGCAAGAGCTTGCCAAGTGAAGTCCTCGCGCAGAAAGACCAGTGAGCCGACGAAAATCACCGGGTAGGAAAGGGCCGCGAAGGGATAGGCGATCGACAACGGCAGGCGTGAGATGGCAGCGTACCAGCAGAGGCTGGAGACCAGCAGGCCCACCAGCCCGAGCCACATTTGCCAGTCGCGTACAACCATCCACAGATATGCGGTCAGGGCTCCCGGCTGCAGCGGTATGACGCCGTGGACACTCAGGCGGCTCTTGATCACCACCTGCGCCCCGGTCAGGACCATGACCGCAAACAGGATCAGAGCAAACCCCAAGCTTTTGGCATCTATCACGTGGTCACAATCCTCTGTCCAGTTGATGCCCGCCACTATCGAGCGGCCTCGCAGGCGCTGCGCCGCTCACTGGGGTCGCCCACGGGACGGAACAACTGCTGCTCGTAGGCCTGTGGATAGCTCCCAGCGGGAGACATGATACTTCCTACCAGCTCATAGTCGAGCCCAGCTGGCAAAACGGCGTCCATCGAGAGTGCTCTCCTTCCGTCAGGCTCATCCAGCAACCACGCTTCCGCAATACGTTCGCAAGACACCAGCGCAAGTGCGGACTTTGCGAGACTATTGCTGCCCGAATAACCCCCGATCATCCAGGCTTGCCCGATCGCCTGGGCATCCAGGGCGAACAGCGCACCGGGATAATGCCCAGTCAGGTCGATCATGGGTGTGCCGGGTGTAAATCCGCCGTTGCGGGCCAGCTGGCGCAGGCCTTCGATATAGGCAGCAAAGTCGTCCGACATCGCCAGCAGCCGGTCTCCAGGGCCAACAGCCACTAGCGTATGCTGCTCCTGCAGCGGCCGCGTCTGCCGATAGGGCTGCTGTGCACCTCCGGCCATCAGGATCGATGCGATGGCCAATGCGCCGGCGGCGCCTGGCAGCATTGCGCGCCATTGCACGCCACTGCCGGTGACCAATGTGAAGCTCGCCAGCATCCAGAACAGGGTGGCCTTGGCGCCGCTGGTCCAGTGGTTGTTGTTGGTGCCGAATGCGAGGACATAAGGAAAGGACGCAAACAGGGCGGCCAGCAGGATCACCTTGCCTGGCGGACGAAATGCGCGCCCGCTGGCGATGGCCACGCCGATGATCGCGCCAATAGGCGCCGCGCATATCTGCAGGATGGCGTACGTGCCCAGTGCAAAAGGCTGCACGACGACACCTGTCGCTATCCCAAAAACGGCCAGCGCACATGCGGCGACGACCCCCAACCCAAAAACGCGAAGAGGCGTCCGGTTTGTGGAGATGCACCAGGTCACGCCGGCAATCAGTGCGGTACTGGCGACAAACGCCATCAGTTCACTGGGGGAAGGTAAGATGCCGTCAAGTCGCAGTATGCTAAGAACGGAGTGTCCACTCTCGAGCGCCGCGGCAAATTCGGACCCGGTGCTCAACCGGGTGACAAAACGACCAATGCTGCCATCGATCGCCAGCGCCGAGGCCAAAAGCAGGCCTGCGGCCAGAATGACCGCGATCACCAGGCCCCACGGTCGCAGGCGGCGCGTAGCGGCAAGATACACGAGCACCGCCGGCCCAAGCAGCGCCGCCGATGTCGGCTTGGCCATGAACACCAGCCAACCCCCAAGGCCGAGCAGGGCCCATCCACTCAAGGCGGCCCGACTGTTTGCCTCCATGAGGCTCAGAGCTATCCCGACCAGCAGCAGCCCCTGGAATGCCAAGCTGTTATAGCTGGGCGTCGGCAGCCAGGGGTAGAATAGCATCAGCGACACGGGCGCCAGGATCACCCCCGAAGCGGCCGCCTGTCGCCAGGACAGTCCCAGGCAATGAAGCCGTGACGCGACCAGAACCCCCGCCAACACCGCAGTGACCACCAATCCCGTCTGGCGGAACAGGGCGATGTCCCAGCCAACGGCTCGGAAGAGCGGGTTGAGGATGAACCCGAACTGGGTCACCGAATAGCTGTATAGGCCCGGATCGTGGCTGATATTGAGGTAGTAGCCCTCGTCGGAGAAATCGAGCCCGACGCCCGCCAGTCGTGTCGCCCAGGCGAGAAGGGCAATAGCGGCGATAGCCGCCGCTGCGGTTACTAGGCCGTCCAGCCGGTCAAGACGTTGCATGTTGACGTTCCAGGCACCGGCTGACCCAGCCGCGGTTGTCCAGATACCACTGGACGGTCCTCGAGATGCCGCTGGCGAAGTCCTCTTGAGGGCGCCACCCCAACTCCGTCTCTATCTTGGTGGAATTGATGCCATAGCGGCGGTCGTGGCCCGCTCGATCGGCGACAAATGCAATGAGATCCGCATGCGGTGCACCGCGGGGCACCAATGTATCCAGCAGTTGGCAGACCGCCGCTACGATATCGACATTCCGCATCTCACTATTGCCGCCAATTGCGAAAGTGTCGCCCGGTCTCGCGCGCTCAAGCACCGTGCGGATCGCAGAGCAGTGATCGCTGACATAAAGCCAGTCGCGGACATTCTGCCCATCGCCGAAGATCGGAATGATCTGACCCCGCAAGGCACGATCGATTACGAGTGGAATGAGCTTCTCGGGGTTCTGGAACGGGCCATAGTTATTGGAACAATTGGTGGTTAGCGTGGGCAACCCGAACGTGTGAAAATACGATCTCACCAGGTGGTCGGCTGCGGCCTTGGATGCCGAATATGGGCTGTTGGGGGCATAGGGCGTCGTTTCGGAAAAAGGATGATCGTCAGCGCCGAGCGACCCGAAGACCTCGTCGGTCGAAACCTGGAGAAGGCGAAAACGATCGCTGTCTGCAACGCCGAGCGTGCGAGCGTAGCTGAGACAGGCCTCCAACAGGTTGAAGGTGCCTAGAATGTTGGTCTCGATGAACGGGTTGGGGCCGGCGATCGAGCGATCGACATGCGATTCTGCGGCAAAGTTCAGCACCGCACGGGGCCGATGTGTCGTGAGTACCTGGTCCAACAGCTGTCGATCGCTAATATCCCCGTGAACGAAGGTGTAGCGCTTGTCGACGCCTATGCTGGCGAGGTTTTCTAGATTTCCTGCATAGGTCAGCTTGTCGATATTGACGACCGCTTCATCATTCAGCGCCAGCCAGTCCAGAATGAAGTTGGCGCCAATGAAGCCAGCGCCCCCAGTTACGACGATAGTCATTATTACCACTCCAAGGCGCCCGGCTGGCAATCGCCCAAAAATATCTATGCGGAGCCGACCACCCAAATTCAAGGGGCACGGCAAGGGCCCATACTGCCGCGATGTGACAGTGGGCGGCAGTCAGAGGACTTGGCTGACGCTCGCGCGATAGGTGTTCGAGGTCCGTCACATCGTTCTGCGGAGCGGGGCGCAGCTGCCGACCGACAACTCGCGGTGGCCGAAATCGGTCACCCGCCTTGCAACCATGGGCCATAGCCGTTGAAAAGGTAGTGACCCTCCTCCGGTTGCTGGCCGGCGACAGATCAGCGGCGCCGCTCGGGAGTCCGCTTTTCTGTCCAGGTGGTCTAGCGCGCGGCGATGCCGGTCGACCCTCGAAGGACCAGCGGGCAGTCCATGACGGGCCTTTGGCATCGCCCCGGCCGAGCAGGGTCTCGAGCAGCGCGGCGCCCTCATAACCCAGCCGGAAATAGGGCAGGGCGGCGGTAGTCAATTGTGGCCGGAGCCCCTTGGATACGGTCCGGAAGTCGTCGTACCCCACCACCGATACGTCGCGGGGAATCTGCAGACCCTGCGAGAGAACGGCGCAATAGACCTGGAGAGCAATTTCGTCATTGCCGCAGAAAATGGCGGTTGGAGCATCACGGAGCTTGAGGAGCACCAGAGTGCTTTCGAATGCCACATTGAGGTCGCGGCCCACCTCGCCGTCCATCCCCTCCGCCACCAGCGTCTCATCCACCGGAACGCCGCGCGTGGTGAGAGCATCGCGATAGGCGGCAAGCCGCAGATGCGCCGCCTTGAGGTTGGGGTTGAGCCGCACGTGGGCGATGCGCCGGTGGCCGAGGTCCAGCAGGTGATCGACGAGGCCAAGGCAGCCGCCATTATCGTCGGGCACGATCGCCGGAAGGTCGGGATCGCTGCCGCTGAAGCTGTTGACCATCACCGTGGGCAGCGTGAGAGCGTCGCGGCGCAGGCCCGCGTCGCGATGAAACATGGTGGCATAGATAACCCCATCGGCGCGGTGCTCCTAGAAGGTCCGCCAGGCCCGCTCTTCTTCCTCGGAATCGCCGCCGGTATGGATGATCAGCACGAGCGGTGATAATCTCGACAGCGGGCCTCGCCAACCTCGACGTCACAGCCGTCAAAGTGGAGCAGGAATCCATCCAAAACACGGTGCTGGATTCCGGCAGCAGGACCTAGGTCGTGATCGACCGGGCGGTGAACGCCTTTCGAGCCAACCCGACACCAGGGCAACAGCAGACGAGCGCCGCAATAGCCTAGGACACGGGAGCTAAACCGCCAGAAGCGGCGACAGGTTCGAAACCTGGGCCAAAGCCAAGCGCGAGACCCCGCCGGGTTCGACACCATTTTCGTTTCGCATCGGGGCTCGCACAGCCTACCAGTTTTGCGCACCCGCCCCCCTATTACGAAGCCTTCAGCTACACCCACCAAAGCGATCACGCGCTGAGCATCACATGGGACGAGACACTGATCGAAGTGTCGCTGTTCTACCGGTACAATCCGCAGACCGTGGCGGCTGTCGGCGTGACCTTCCTCGAATTCGGACCAGACGGCCTCGCCACCTGGACCGCCGATCGTCTGTGCACCTGGTACGAACAGGAAGCAGGACGCCCCCAACTGCGCTTTTCCCCGTTCATGAGTATCTCCGGCAAACTCGATGGACTAACCATCATCGGCACCTCCACCAGCGGGGAAACCGTCACGCTCACCCACAGGGGCGACGGCCCCGCTTTGGAACTTTCGGAAGATGACGGCCGGATCGCCTACCGGACCACACCTAACGACATCAGATTGTTCTTCGACCGCGGCGTCATCGAGCTATTCACAAACGGCGGCCTGATTTGCGGCGCTCGCCGAAGCTATCGCGTCGTCGACCTTGCTTCGCTTTGGACATCGGCAGAGAGCGGCGCTTCGATCAGGGTCTGGGAGTACCGATCTGCCTGGCGCCCGGACTAGCGTTCGGCGTCCATGCTACCCACGCCCAGCCAACATTCCGCGAGGGCTTAGCATCGTTGCCGCGATAGCCCACGAGCCGGATGAGTCCGAACTCTTGCCGGCGCGCGTTTCTTACATGGTCTCGTAGACCGGTCGTTCGCGGACTTGCCATGCTTGAGCGTGCCGAGGGGCGAGAAGTCCAAGAGCTGATTGGCCCACATGTCGCCCATTCCGATGCCGAGATGTTGCCGAATCTACCGCCCAACTATCCCCGCCTCCACGCGACCCTCGCATTGCTGATGATCACCGGCATTGTCATCTTTACTTCGACCATTCTGTCGCCTGGCTGCCCGCTGGCACGAAAGCGTCCTGGTGCAGAAGCTTAGATCGTCGCACGACGTCTGGCTCGCGCACCGGCCCGGCTGATCGCGGCCACAAAAAATCATGAAGCACGAGAAACGCCACCGATCTTGATCGCTTTGGCTCTATTCAGCGCGTTTCGGAGGAATATTTTCTGTTGCGGCGCTGCCGAAAGCGCAGCGGTTCCTCGACATGCGTCCTTATACTCTACTAATTTGATCGAATAAGTGAACTGACATCGGTCGGTCGCTCGGGACGACCAATGACGCAAGCTGCCACCACGATCACGATCGAACACAATGTGCCCCTGGAATACCGCCCGGTTGAAGCCGTGGCGGTTGGCGGGCGGCGTCTGTTGCGCGATGGCGGCGTCTGGATCATCGTGCTTGCTTTGACCGCCTATATCGGCTGGGGCGTCGCGACCAATTCGGCCCTGCGCTGGGACTCGATCGGCAAGTTCATTGCCGCGCCAATTATCCTGCAGGGCCTCGGCATCACGATCGTCATCACCTTCTGCGCCGCCGTCATCGGCCTTGCCGGCGGCCTCATCATCGCGCTGATGCGCATGTCGAGCAATCCTCTCATCCGCACCATCGCCATCGGCTATCTCAGCCTGTTTCGCGCC
>Ga0247738_10000330_pt1 | contig 18868 bp, 15 predicted proteins | sample UWRJL013104B2_FD_180936 | JGI IMG/M metagenome (GOLD analysis project Ga0247738, IMG submission 180936) | Plant litter microbial communities from Arlington Agricultural Research Station in Wisconsin, United States - UWRJ-L013-104B-2 | ecosystem: Environmental > Terrestrial > Plant litter >...
GCACGGCAAAGGCCTTCTCGGCCGGAAAGATATGCCGCTCCAGCCAGTCCATCAGCTGCTCGCCATGCGCGGCGATGCTGTCCATCTGCGGATAATGGACATGCGCGTCGATAAAGCCCGGCACGATCAGACCCGGCAGCACCTCGACGGGCACATCGGCAAAACGCGCCGCCAGATCGGCATAATCCCCGCGCGCGACGACAATGCCATCCTCGACGACAAACAGCCCGTCCGCCTCATGTCGCACCGCATCCTCATGATCGCGCGGATCATGCCCGACCGACAGGATCTCTCCGCGAAATGCCCGCAGCGTCATGCCGCGCACCGCAACGAAAGCAGCTGCGCCAATGTCGCGATGGCGATCACATCCGGCTCCTTGCCCGTGACACCCGCCACCCCGATTGGTGAGGTCAGCCGCGCGCGCTGCTCTGGCGAGATGCCGTCCTTCTCGAGGCGGCTCAGGAACCGTGCTTTCTTCGTCGCCGAACCGATGAGCCCCACGAAGGCCAGCGGCGCGCGCTCCAGCGCTGCCTTGGTGAGCCGATAATCGAGACCATGATCATGCGTCATGATAACGACCGCGGCGTCATCCGGCGCTTCGGCGACGCATTGCTCCACCTTGTCCTCTACCACGATCACCACACCCTCGATAGTCTCGAACATCGGCCTCGTATCGAACCATGCCAGACGGAACGGCAGATGCTCGCCATGGCGCGCAACGGCCTGCCCGACATGTCCGGCACCAAAAAGATAAAGCGGCCGGCGATGTTGCCCGACCACTTCGGCAAAACTGTCGCCTTCGCGCGGACGGTCGCCGCGTGCGGATGGACTCACCGGTAATGCCTCTGCGCTGACATAGCGCGCCACTCGATCCTGCAGGAGCGTCGAGACCAGCACGCGCTCTTCCGCCGCATCGGCCAGCCAGCCCAGCCCCTCAGGATCGACATGCTCGATCAGCACGCGGACGCGGCCCCCGCAACATTGCCCCAGCAGCGGCCCGAGCGGATAATCCTGCACACGCCAGCTTCCCGGCGCCAGATCGAGCACCGCCCGCGCCTGTTCGATCACGCGATATTCGAGATTGCCACCGCCGATGGTCCCCCGCTGTCCCTGCGTCGTCACCAGCATGCGCGTGCCCGCCCCGCGCGGCGCGGAGCCCTCGCTGGCGACTATGCTCACCAGCGCCGCCGGCTCGTGACCGGCGACCTCCCGTAACCATGACAGCCATTGGATCACGGCGCCTTATGCCCCGCGATGGCGCGCAATATCGCCTCCGGTGTCGCAGGGGCGTTCAGCGGAGGCAGCGCGCGCTTGTCCGGAGCCGTCGCGGCAATCGCCTGATTGAGCGCGGAAAAGACCGAAATGGCCAGCATGAACGGCGGCTCGCCCACGGCCTTGGAGCGGTTGATAGTCGGCTCGACATTCTCGCCATCCCAGAGCGAAATGTTGAGACGCTTCGGACGGTCGGACGCCGTCGGGATCTTGTAGGTCGCGGGCGAATGGGTAAGCAGCCTGCCCCTGTCGTCCCACACCAGCTCCTCAGTGGTGAGCCAGCCCTGCCCCTGAATGAAGCCGCCCTCGATCTGCCCCATGTCGATGGCAGGATTGAGCGAGCGGCCCACGTCATGGAGGATGTCGACCGCCAGTACCTTGTGCTCGCCGGTCAGCGTGTCGATCGCAACTTCGCTCACCGCCGCGCCATAAGCGAAATAATAGAAGGGCCGGCCCTTATGCGCGGCGCGGTCATAGGCGATCTTGGGTGTCGCATAATAGCCCGTCGAGGAGAGCGAGATGCGGTCCATATGCGCCATGCGGCACAATGCGGCGAAGCTCAGCTTATGGTCCGCAGCGATGATTTCGCCGTCCGCGAAACGTACGTCGCTTTCCGCGCAATCATAAGTGCGCGCGAGGAAGGCGACGAGGCGCGCCTTGATCGTGCTCGCCGCTTCATGCGCCGCCATGCCGTTCAGGTCCGCGCCCGATGACGCTGCCGTTGCGGAGGTATTGGGCACTTTATCCGTGCGGGTCGCCGTGATGCGCACCTGGCTGACCGGCACGGCGAACACATCCGCCACGACCTGCGCGACCTTGATGTAGAGCCCCTGCCCCATCTCCGTGCCGCCATGATTGATCTGGATCGATCCATCCGCATAGACATGGACCAGCGCACCAGCCTGATTGAGGTGCGTCGTCGTGAAGCTGATCCCGAACTTCACCGGCGTCAGCCCAATGCCCTTCTTGAGGATCGCGCTCTTCGCGTTGAACGCGGCGACTGCCTGCCGCCGTGCATCATATTCGCTGGTCTCGCGCAGGCGCGCCATGAGTTGCGGCGCAATATTGTCGGCGACGGTCATACCATAGGGCGTCACATCGCGGCCGGTGCCATAGAGATTGGCGAGGCGGATCTCCAGCGGATCGCGAGCGAGATGCGCCGCCACATCGTCGATGATGCGCTCGATCGCCAGCATGCCCTGCGGCCCGCCAAAGCCGCGGAATGCCGTCGCCGAGACCATGTTGGTCTTCAGGCGCTCGGAGCGGATTTCGACGTCCGGCAGATAATAGCAATTGTCGGCATGAAACATCGCGCGGTCGTTGATCGCGGGCGAGAGATCGACACTGGCGCCGCAGCGCGATGAGAGGGAGAGCTTCAGCGCGAGGAGCTTTCCGTCCCCGTCGAAGCCCACGTCATAGCCGACACGGAAATCATGGCGCTTGCCGGTCATGATCATATCATCGTCGCGGTCGCAGCGGAACTTGGCCGGCCGCCCGGTCTTGTGCGCCGCCAATGCGCAGGCCGCCGCAAACAGCGCCGCCTGCGTCTCCTTGCCACCGAAAGCCCCGCCCATGCGCCGCACTTCGACCGTCACGTCGGCAGAGGGCCTATGCAGCATATGCGCGACGAGATGCTGCACTTCGCTGGGATGCTGGGTGGAGCTGAGCACATGCATCTGCCCGTCCTCGCCCGGCGTCGCGATGGCGATCTGCCCCTCGAGGTAGAAATGATCCTGCCCGCCCATCTCGAACGTGCCGGAGAGCGTGACCGGCGCGGCGGCGAGCGCAGCGGCGGCATCGCCCTGCGTCATGACCTGCGTCGGCTCGATCAGCGAGCCGGCCGCCTGCGCGGCTTCATAGCTCACCAACACGGGCAGCGGCTCGTAATCGATCTTGCCGAGCCGGGCCGCCTTGCGCGCGGCCATCTGGCTGGTTGCGGCGACGAGGAAGATGGGCTGGCCAACGCTGAGCACTTCGCCCTCCGCCAGCAGCAGGTCGTCGGCCGCCACGGGGGCGACATTGTTCGTGCCGGGAATATCCTGCGCCGTGAACACCGCCACCACGCCCGGCGCAGCACGCACAGCGGAAAGATCCACCGCCTTGATCGCAGCATGCGCTTCGCTGCTCTGCCCGAAAGCCAGGTGCAGCATGTTCGCGGGTTCCGGTTCGTCATCGACATAGCGCGCCGCGCCGCTGACATGGAGATGCGCGCTGTCATGCGGATTGCCGGGCTTGGTCTTTGTCCGTCTGCCGGGGTCGCGCTCAGCCATGGTCGAGTTCCAGCACGGACACGGCCTCGCCCTGCGCGCGGTGCCACAGGCGGCGGAGCAGGTTCGCAGCTGACTCGAGGCGATAGGCGGCGCTCCCGCGCACATCGCTGAGCGGCGCGTAGTCAGCGCCGAGCGCCTGCGTGGCGCGCTCAATGGTCGCTTGCGTGAAGGGCTGGCCCGTCAGCGCCGCCTCACAGGCAAGCGCGCGTTTCGGCGTCGCCGCCATGCCGCCAAAGGCGATGCGCGCCGCGACGATCATGCCCTCGCGCACCGTCAGCCTGAACGCCCCGCAGACCGCCGAAATATCGCTATCGAAGCGCCGCGAGAGCTTGGCGATGTGGATCACATCATCCGGGCCGGGGCGCGGGATCGTGACGCTCTCGACAAACTCGCCGGGCCGCCGGTCCTGCTTGCCATAATCGAGGAAATAATCCTCCAGCGCCATCGTCCGCCGCCCGGCAGCACTGCGCAGGGTCAGATCCGCGCCGAGCGCAATGAACGCTGGCGGCCCGTCGCCAATGGGCGATCCATTGGCGATATTACCGCCGACCGTACCCGCATTGCGCACCTGCAAGCCGCCGATCCGCCGAGTCAGTTCACCCAGATCGGGGTGCAGCCGCGCAAAAGCCTCATGCGCATCGGCATAGCGCACGCCCGCGCCGATGGTCAGCGCCGCGTCCGTCTCCTCGATGGTCTGCAATTCGGCGATGTCGCCGACGAAGATCACGGTCTCCAGCGTCCGCAGGCCCTTGGTCACCCACAGGCCCACATCGGTCGCGCCTGCCACCAGCCGCGCATCGGGATATTCAGCGAGCAAAGCAGCGAGCGCGTCGGCGCTCTTCGGCAGAAACCACTGTTGCCCGCCCAGCCTGCCCGAAACCGTCTCGTCCGACGCCAGCGCCTTGAGCGCCGCGACCAGCGCCGTGTCGTCCCGCTCCAGCGTACCGATAGCCTCGCCAGCCGCGAGGATCGGCCCATAGCCAGTGCAGCGGCACAAATTGCCCGCGATCACGTCCTCAACCGGCAGGCTCGATCCGCACGCCCCAATGCTCCGCCCATAGAGCGACATGACGAAGCCCGGCGTGCAGAAGCCACATTGCGAGCTGCCATTCGCGGCCATGCAGGCCTGAAGCGGATTGAGCCCGTCCTTGCCTGCGAGGCTCTCGACCGTGAGCAGCGCCTTGCCGTGGATCATCGGCAGGAACAGGATGCAGGCATTGACCGAGCGCCAGATGATGCGATCATCCGCCAACGTTCCGACCAGAACCGTGCAGGCCCCGCAATCGCCCTCCGCGCAGCCTTCCTTGGTCCCGGTTCGCGCCATCCTGTAGCGCAGATGATCGAGCAACGTGCCGGTGGGATCGGCCTCGTCCAGCACGACCGTCTCGCCGTCGAGGATGAAACGCACGTTCACTCCTTCGCCCCCTGCGCGATCCAGTCGCCCAGCTTGGCCCGCTCTTCCGTCGTCATACCGGTCAGGTTGCCGAGCGGCATGACCTCGGAATCCACCGCCATTGCCTTAATCTTGGGCGCGAGCGCGCTGGCATGGGTGTCGCTGTCCAGCAGCGCGCCCAGCGGCGGCGAGGTGAAGGCCGCGTCAGTTGGGTGCGCACTGTGGCAACTCGTGCAATGCTTCTCGAGTATCGGCCTGATGTCGGCATAGCTCACTGCGCCGCCGCCCCCGGCCTTCGCCCCGCCCGCCTTTTCCAGCGCGACATAAGCCACGCTCAGATAGGCCAGGATGCAGGCAAGGAAGATCGTCCATCCCGTCCGCTGACCGCGATGCCGCTGGATGAACACATGGCGGATCACGATGCCCGTCATCGACAGCAAGGCCAGCACCAGCCACGGCCGCTGCGCCCCATAGGTCATCGGATAATGATGGCTGAGCATGATGAACAGCACCGGCAGCGTCATGTAATTATTGTGCAGCGAGCGCTGCTTGCCCGCCTTGCCGAGCGCAGGATCTGGCGTCTCGCCGGCGATGAGCTGACCCACGGCCTTTTTCTGCTTGGGGATGATGATGAAGAACACATTGGCGACCATCACGGTGCCGATCATCGCTCCGGTCAGCATATAGGCGCCGCGCGGATTGAATATGCCGTTGAGCAGGTAAGCCGTCAGGATCACGAAGGCGAACCAGATGATACCGATCAGCCGATCATCCTTGCCTAGCTTCGGGCGACACAGCTGATCGTAGAAGATCCAGCCCGCCGCCAGCGTGCCCAGCCCGATGGCCGATGCCTCCACAGGGTTCAGCGCGGCTTTCGACGCATCAATCAGGAATGTCCGCGCGCCGAAGAAATAGATGAGCACCAGCAGCGAAAAGCCGCTCATCCATGTCCAATAGGCCTCCCATTTGAACCAGTGCAGCTCGTCCGGCATCGTGCTCGGCGCGACCTGATATTTCTGCTTGTGGTAGAAGCCGCCGCCATGGACCGACCAGACCTCGCCCGAGGCCTCGCCCGCCGCAGGGGCCTTCAAGTGATTGTCGAGCCACACGAAGTAGAAGGACGAGCCGATCCACGCGATGCCGGTGATGAGATGCAGCCAACGCAGCGCGAGATTGAGCCACTCGGCCAGATCGAACGGGAGAGCGAACGGCATGGTTCAGCTGCCCCGATAGGTGGAATAGGCGAAGGGCGAGACGAGCAGCGGCACATGATAATGGCCCCCATCATCGGAAACGCCAAAGTCGATGGCCACGACATCGAGAAACGGTGGATCGGACAGGGCGGCGCCCCGCGCGCGAAAATAGGCCGCGATCTCGAACTCGATGCGATAGCGGCCGGGATGAACCTCCGGCAGGTCGGCGCAGCGGCCGTCCTCATTGGTGACGCCGCTATGCAGCAGCGCGCCCTTCGCGTCCCAGAGCCGCAACGCCACGCCCGCCGCCGGGCAGCCGCTCATCGTGTCGAGCACGTGGGTGGAGAAACTGCTCATGTCATGTCCTTAAGCCGCAGCTTTACGATCTTGCCGATCTCGGCCAGCGCGGCCTGAATTTCCGCGTCGCGATCATTGGCGAGGCGCGCTTCCATCGCCGCGATTATGCCTGCCTTGTCGGTAAGCCGCACGCAGATGATGAACGGAAAGCCGAAGCGCGCGCGATAGGCTGCATTCAGGGCATGGAAGCGCTCGAACTCCACCGCCGTGAGCCGGTCCAGCCCAGCCGAAGCCTGCTCGGCGGCGGAGGCATCGGTCAGCGTCTTGTCGATCGCCGCCTTGCCAGCCAGCTCGGGATGCGCGCGGATCAGGGCAAGCTGCTCCTCCGGCGTCGCCGCATACATAACCGCCATCAGGTCGGCATGACGGTCGCCCGACGATGCGCCCGCGTCCGCCCGCGCTTCCACCCATGGACTATGCTCGAACAGCGCGCTCATGCCGGGTGCACCGCCATCCAGTGCCGCGCAATGTCGATGCGCCGCGCGACCCAGGCATCGCCCGACGCCATCACATGATCGAGGAAACGTGCGAGCGTGCGGGCACGGGCAGGCTTGCCGACGACGCGGCAATGCAGGCCGACCGACATCATCCGCCCGCCTTCCTCGCGCAACTGGTCAAATGTGTCGCGCAGATAGCGGAAGAATGCCTCGCCCTCGTCAAAGCCATTGAGCGCCACGAACTTCATGTCGTTCGCGTCGAGCGTATAGGGGACGATGAGTTGCGCCTTGCCGTGCTGCCGGTCCCAGTAAGGCAGGTCGTCGGCATAGCTATCCGCATCGTAGAGAAAGCCACCCTCTTCCGCGACCAGTTGCGCGGTGTTGGGCGAGGTGCGGCCCTGATACCAGCCGAGCGGGCGACTGCCCGTCAGCTTGGTGTGCAGCGCGATCGCCTGTGCAATATGAGTCCGCTCAATGTCTTCGGAGACATATTGATAGTCGATCCAGCGATAGCCGTGGCTCGCAATTTCCCAGTCTGCCGCCAGCATCGCCTCGACCGCCTCCGGGTTCGCCTCCATCGCCTTGGCGACGCCAAAGACCGTGAGCGGCAGTCCGCGCGCGGTAAAGAGCCGATGCAGGCGCCAGAAGCCCGCGCGGCTGCCATATTCATAGAGGCTTTCCATCGCCATGGCCCGCGCGGCATGGCTGCCTGCACCGACCATTTCGGAGAGGAACGTCTCCGAGCCCTTGTCGCCATTGAGAACGCTGTTCTCGGCGCCTTCCTCGTAATTGATGACGAAATTGACGGCGATCCGCGCGCCGCCCGGCCACTGCGGATCGGGCGGGCTCGCGCCATAGCCGATGAGGTCGCGGGGACCAGTCACCCCCATGCCTCCATCGCCGCATCGACCGCAGCCCCCGCCGGCAGCTTGTATCCCGTCCCGCGCAGACAGGCCTCAAGCGCGCCCAGGGTAATCAGCACTTTATGCTTGCGGGCATTATAGCCCATCGCGCCGATCCGCCAGATCACACCGCGCAAAGGCCCGAAGGCCGATCCGATCTCGATCTCGAAATGCTCGCGCATCGCATTGTGGATCGCATCGCCATCCACGCCCGGCGGAATGAACACGCCGGTCACATTGGTCATGCGATACGCATCGTCCCCGAATATCTTGAGGCCCATGGCGCGCAGCCCCGCCGTCATCGCCCGGCCCGCCGCTGCATGACGGGCATGACGCGCCGCCAGCCCTTCGCCAAGCACCACGCGCGCGCATTCCCGCGCCGCATAGAGCATGCTCGTCGCTTCAGTATGGTGGTTGAGGCGCTTCTCGGACCAGTAATCCATGATCATCGCGAGATCGAAATAGTTGGAGCCAATGCGCGGCCCCGGCCCGTCCGTCACGCCATTGGCGCGAATGCCCTTCTCGACATGACGCCGGCCAAAGATATGCGCCGCCGCCCGGTCAGAAATCGTGATCGGCGCCGAGCCGGAAGGTCCGCCGAGGCATTTCTGCAGGCCACCGGTGACGACGTCCGCGCCCCAGCTATCCGCCTCGATGGGCATGCCGCCAATGGTCGCCGTCGCATCCACATAGGAAAGCGCACCGGCCGCCGCGCACAGCGCGCCAAGGCCGGCAAGCGGCTGCGCCATCGTCGTGGAGGTATCCCCATGGACGCAGGCGACGACCTTCGGCCCCACCCGCTCGATGGCCTCTGCAATTGCTTCCATCGGGACGACTTCGCCCCATGGTGCATCGACCGTTTCGACATGCGCGCCGATCCGCCCGAGAATTTCCTGCAACAGCAGACCGAAGCGCCCGAAATTGACGACCAGCACGGTCTCGCCCGGCGCCACAAGGCTGACCAGCGCCGCCTCGATGGCCGAGCGTGCCGTGCCGTCCACGAGGAACGTCCAGCGGTTCTGCGTGCCGAAAATCGGCCGGTACAGCGCCATGACTTCGTTCATGTACGCCGTCATCTCGGGGTCGAACTGGCCGAGCAGGTCCGCCGACATCGCGCGCAGCACGCGGGGATGCGCATTGACCGGCCCCGGACCCATCAGCAGGCGCTGGGGCGGATCGATCTCACCGAAAAGGAGCGGATCAAGCGTCGTCAAATGTGCCTCCCAGGCGATCAATGAAGCCGAGCATGACCCGCAGCGCGATCTCCGCATCGGCAGGGTCGACCGTCTCGGCCGGATTATGGCTTATCCCCCCGCCGCAGCGAATGAACAACATCGCAGTCGGGCAGAGCGCGGCCATGACCATTGCGTCATGCCCCGCGCCGGAGACCAGACGCCGCACCGGCTGTCCGGCGACGGTCGTGGCAATATCCATGATGTCCATCAGCGCGGGATCGCAAGGGCTGGCGGGCAGGTCGTGGACCAGCTCTGCCGCGTAATCGAGCCCGCGTCGCGCCGCGATGTCGGCCAGCGCGCGCAATATAAGCCCGGCCGCGCCGTCGCGCCGCGCCGCATCGCCTGAGCGAATGTCGATGGTGAAGCGCACTTCGCCGGGAATGACATTGGCGGCGCCCGGCAGCACTTCCAACTTGCCCACGGTCGCCACGAGATCGGACGCGTCCACCTGCGCAACAGTCTCGATGCCGAGGATCATCTCCGCCGCCGCGGCGAGCGCATCGCGCCGCAAAGTCATGGAGGATGTGCCCGCATGGCCGGCCATGCCCCTCACTATGATCTGATAGCGCAGTTGCGCGGCAATGCCGGTCACTGTGCCGACCGCCAGCCCCTCGGCCTCCAGCACCGGACCCTGCTCGATATGCGCTTCGAGATAGGCCAGCGTGGTCCCGGGCGCGCGGGCAGCGCTCAGATAATTGGAAACATCGACGCCGGCATCTGCGAGCGCGACGCCCTGCCCGTCCGCCAGCTCCAGCGCCTCGGCTTCAAGCGTTCCCGCCACGGCCCGGCTGGTCAGCATGGCGGCCGGAAAACGCGAGCCTTCCTCGTCACCAAAGGCAATGACCTCAATCGGGAAAGTCATCCGCCGCCCGCTCTCGTTGAGCGCGGCGACGGTCTCCACGCCGAGCATGATGCCGAGCGGCCCATCATAACGCCCCGCATCGCGCACGCTGTCGAGATGACTGCCGATCAGCAAGGCGGGCGCACCGGCAATGCTGCCCTCATAGCGGCCTATGAGATTGGCCGCGGCGTCGCGGCGCACGGTCATGCCTGCGCCTTCCATCCATCCGGCAAGAGCCTCCTGCGCGGCCACATAAGCGGGCGTCAGATAGCCGCGATAAAGCCCGCCCTCCATGTCGCTATAGGGCGCGACGCCGAGCAGGTCGCAGCGCGCCACTGCGCGCGCGCCGCCAGTAAGGGCTTCCATCACCATGTCGCCACGCCTCCGTCGCTGCGCGGATCGGTCGCGCCCTCCAGCGCTCCATCGGGATGTCGCACGATAGCCCCGGCATGGCCCATCATCGCGGTGAGCGGCCCGACCCGCTCGACATCATGTCCCGCTGCCGCCAGATCGGCATAGAGCGCCTCGTCAAAGCCATCCTCGATCTTCAGCGTGGTGCTCTGCTCGCCCCATGTCCGTCCGAGCAGCCAGCGCGGGCGCGAGATCGCCTCCTGCAGGTCGACGCGATAGCGGGCATAGCGGGTGAACAGAGCTGCCTGCGTCTGCGGCTGGCCCTCGCCGCCCATCGTGCCATAGGCCATGACCCGGCCGTCATCGAAACGGGCCAGCGCCGGATTGAGCGTGTGGAACGGCTTGCGGCCGGGCTTCAGCGCATTCCAGCCATCGGCGGCGAGGCGGAAGCTGCTCCCCCGGTTCTGCCAGGTGATGCCGGTTTTCGGTAGCACGACGCCCGATCCGAACTCGAAATAGGTCGACTGGATACAGCTCACCACCCGGCCTTCGCTGTCCGCCGCCCCGAACCAGCAGGTGTCGCCGGGCTGCGAAGGCTGCGGCCAGGGCAGCGCCCGCGCCGGATCGATCGCGACGGCAAGATCGGCGATGATGACCGGATCGGCGAACAGCGGTTGCAGCGCGACATCCATATAGGCCGGGTCGCCCACCAGCCGGTCGCGCAACAGGAAGGCCTGCTTGGTCGCCTCGACAAGCCCGTGGACATGCGCAAATCCGTCCGCCTCGTCCGCCTCGTCCGCCGCGAGCCGGTCGAACAGGGCGAGGATCATCAACGACGCGAAACCCTGCGTCGGCGGCGCACTGTTGTAGAGCGAGGCACCCGCGATCCGCGCGTGCAGCGGCTCCGGCCGGGTCGCCCGGTGCGCAGCGAGATCATCGCCCGAAACCGGGCTTCCCGCCGCCGCCAGATCGGCAGCAATGTCATCGGCCAGCGCGCCAGCGTAAAAGCTCTCCAGCCCCTCTGCCACCAGCCGCCGCAATGTCCGCGCCAGCAAGGGCTGCTTCAGTACATCGCCTTCGCGTAACGGCCGGCCATCCGGCTCGAAGATCGCCGCATAAGCGCCCGGCTGCGTCCGCAATTCACCGCCCTTAGCGCTCGCTATCACCGCGCCGCCCGCCGTCACGGCCACGCCAGCCTCGGCATGATCGATCGCATCGCGCAGCAGCCGTGCCAGCGGCAGGGCGCCGCCCGCGCTTTCCAGCGCCGCGGCCCAGCCCGAGATCGTCCCGGCCACCGTGTTCGCCGCCAGCGGCCCGCGCGTGGGCACCGCGTCCAGTCCCGCATAAAGCGCAAGGTCCGCCTTCGCCGCCGCGCCGCCGCAGCCATGAACGCTATGCACGCGCCCGTCCGGCTCGCGGATCAGCCAGAAGCCGTCCCCGCCAATGCCGGTCATATGCGGATAGACGACCGCCAGCGCCGCCGCGACCGCCACGCAGGCCTCCACCGCATTGCCGCCATCGCGAAGCACGCCAAGCCCGGCCTGCGCCGCCAGATGATGCGGCGCCGTGACCATGCCGTTGCGGCCTCTGACAGTTGCGAGTGTCATCGCCTCAGTCCGGCAATGCCGCGACGAACGCCCGGACCACATCGGCGCTATTGACCGAAGCCAGCGTCATGAACGTCACCATCTGGTTATCGCCGCTGTCCCCGCCAGCAAGGTCGGAGAGGCTGCGAAACACAATGGCGGGCACGCTGTTGGCAAAGGCGACCTGCGCCACGGCCGCGCTTTCCATGTCGAGCACATTGGCCTTCCATGCGCCAAACAGATAATCGCGAAACTCGGCATTGTCGGCAAAGACACCGGCACTAACGCCAGTCCCGCCCACGACGATCTTGGGCTCATGCACGAGGCAGGCCTTGGCCGTCGCGGCGGCCGGACCCTCCACGCAGCGGCGCAGCTTCACTTCAGCGGCCACCTTGCGCGCAAGTGTCAGCAGCGTGGGGTCGACCGCCAGCGTATAGCGCCGCTCCCATGGCTCGCTGGCACTGCCAACGCGGACGCCGCGCGGGAACATCATCCCGTAATTAGGCGGCGCGCTCGCATCCAACGGCTCAGGCGTGCTCCAGCCCTTGTCGGTCTTGCGCGCAAAACTGACTTCCAGATATTGCGCCCAGCCATCCGGCACGACCACGTCGCCGATGGACAGGCCGGGATCAATGCCCCCGGCAATACCGGAAAAGACGATGCGTTTGACCGCGAACCTATCCAGCACGAGCTGGGTGTTCATCGCCGCGTTCACCATGCTCACGCCGCTCTGCATGAGCAGCACCGGCTTGCCCGCCATGGTCCCGGTGAGGAAGGTCAGCCCGTTGATCTTATATTCCTGCGGCTTTTCGACCGAAGGCGCGAGCGCAGCATATTCCGGCGCGAAGGCCGTCATGACGACCGTGCGCGGGGTTTCGTCCAGCTTCTGCGCAGCGGCGGGCGCGGTGAGCAGAAGAGCGAGCACACCGACTGAAAAGAGAGAAGCCGTGCTCCTGCGGAAGCAGGAGCCCAGGGCAGCCAAGATCGTCCGTTGCGCCCTAGGCTCCTGCCTTCGCAGGAGCACAAGCTTGTTCCGTCCGGATGAGACAGCGCCCGTGCACGGGCAAGGCGGCATGTGACGCGACGCGGCCATCATGCTGCGCTCATCCAGATGAAGCGGACCACGAACAGTCCGGCAAGCAGGAACAGGAACCAGTCGGCTGTCGTCGCCTTGCCGCGCACCAGCTTCAGCGCCGCATGGGCAGTGATGCCGAAGGCGAGGCCATTGGCGATGGAGAAGGTCAGCGGGATCATCGCGACCGTGAGGAAAGCGGGAATGGCCTTCATCGGGTCTTCCCAGTCGACCTCGATCAGCGGCAGCAGCATGAGGCCGCCCACCACGATGAGGGCAGGCGCCGTCGCCGCGAGCGGCACGAGCTGCGCATAAGGCGCGACGAACATGGTGGCGAAGAACAGGAGGCCGGTGACCACCGCCGTCAGACCCGTGCGCCCGCCAGCCTGCACGCCCGCAGCGCTCTCGACATAGCTAGTGACCGTGCTGGTGCCCGCCATCGAGCCGACGACCGTCGCGACGGCGTCCGTCACGAGAATGCGGTTGAGGCCGGGGATCTTGCCCATCTTGTCCATGAGGCCCGCGCGCTTGGTGACGGCGACCAGCGTGCCGATATTGTCGAACAGGTCCACGAACAGGAACACGAAGAGGATTTCGAGCAGGCCCAGCCCATGACTACCAGTGAGGCCGAAGACACCCGCCAGATCGAGCTGGAACGCCGTGGCCGTCAGTGCGTCCAGGCTGTAAGGCTCAGGGCTCACAGTCACCATGCCGAAGAACCAGCCCGCAATGGTGGTCGCGACGATGCCGATGAGCATCGCGCCGCGCACATTCCAGACGCTCAGCGCACCGATGATGACGAGGCCGAACAAAGCCAGCGCTGCGCCGGGCGCCTTCAGGTCGCCCAACGCCACCAGCGTCGCGGGATCGCCAACGACAATGCCGGCATTCTTGAGGCCGATAAAGCCGATGAACAGCCCGATGCCGCCAGCCACCGCTGCGAACAAATAGGTCGGGATCACCGCGACGATAAGCTGCCGCACGCCGGTGAGGGTGAGCGCGAGGAATGCGATGCCGGAGATGAACACACAGCCCAGCGCAATCGGCCAGGGCACGCCCATGCCCTGCACCACAGTGAAGCTGAAATAGGCATTGAGGCCCATGCCCGGCGCAAGGGCCAGCGGCGTGTTGGCGACCATGCCCATGAGGATCGAGGCAAAGCCCGCCGCGAAGCAGGTGGCGGCGGCAACAGCCGCGACCGGCATCCCCGCCTGACCCAGGATCGAGGGATTGACGAGTACGATATAGGCCATGGTCAGGAAGGTGGTGAACCCGGCCAGCACTTCCGTGCGGGCGGTTGTCCCGCGTTCCTTCAATGTGAAATAGCGCTCAAGCCGTCCCGCCATTGCCCCCGTTGCTTCCGTCATTGATATTCCCCCTGAATCCCGATTTTCGCGCTGAAGTCCGCCGACGAAACGCCGGTAATTCCCCTGTCTTCCAGCATCGCGGCGAAGCGGAACAAAGCTGGCTCCCCGCCCGGCTTGCCGATCAATTGCAGCCCGAGCGGCAATTGCCCGGGACGACGCAGCGGCACGGAAAGCGCTGGCAATCCGGTGAAGCTGATCGGCTGCGTATGAATGCCGAGGTCTGCCCGGGCCGGCGTCATGACCCCGTCGATCATGATGCGCGGATCGTCGACCAGCGGCGCAACGCAGGGCGTGGCGGGCGCGAGCAGCACATCATAGTCCGCGATGAGATCGAGGATCGCTGCCTTGAAGCGCGCGCGAAAAGCCTGAGCCGTCTCGTACAGCGCCTGCGGCAACAGCGCGCCGGCGATGAGCCGGTCACGCGTCGCAGGATCGAACGCCATGGCGTCGCGCGACAGCGCCTCACGGTGCAGGATGCCGCCTTCGCTCGCCGTGATGAGAAATGCCGCCGACCGCGCGCGGGCAATGTCCGGCAGCTCGATCATCGGCGCGTCGGGCGCGATCGCGTCCATCGCGGCGATCTGGTCCGGATCGGCATTGTCGCGGAACCGGCCACCGAGCCGCGCCACGCGCAGCGCGCCACTGCCGTCGTCTTCCACAGCCGACCTGCCACTCAGCACTTCCCAGATGAGCGCCATGTCCGCCATCGATGTCGTGAATGGCCCGACATCATCGAAGCTTTGCGCAAAGGGAAAGACGCCGCCCATCGGCAGGTCGTCGTGCGTGGGCTTGAGGCCATAGAGACCGCACAGGCTCGCCGGCACGCGGATCGAGCCATTCGTGTCCGATCCAAGCGAAAAAGGCAGGAGGCCGGCCGCGACGGCCGAAGCCGACCCGCCCGAAGACCCCCCTGCCAGGCGCGCAAGATCATGCGGGTTGCGCGTCGTGCCGTGGCGGGCACTGATCGTCGCGAATCCATAAGCGAATTCGTCCATGTTCAGCGTCGCGACCAGGATCGCACCCGCCCCGCGCAGCCGCCGGATCGCCTCTGCATCATCGGGAGCGGGTGGCGCATCAGCATAAAGGCCCGAGCCGGCCGTGGTGGGCAGACCCTCAACGTCGAACAGATCCTTCACGCCGAAAGGCACGCCCGCCAGCGGTCCGGGGTCGCGCCCCATGGAAAGCGCCGCATCGACCAGCCGCGCGTCGGCCCGCGCCCGCTCCGCAAGGATGCGCGTCACCGCAACCAGCGGCCCCGCTTCCCGCTCCAGCCCTTCGAGACAATGCTCGACAACGCCCAGTGCCGTAACGCTGCCGGACCGCACGGCGGCGGCAATGTCGGTCGCTCGCGTCATGCCTTGGGATGCCCATTGGGACCGAGCAGCGCCTTGGCATGACGGTCGAGCAACCCAAGATTGGCGACGACGCCCGGAATGCACGCCTCTGGAACTTCCATGCCCGCCGCCTTTGCCGCCTCTGCAATCTCATCCTCGCTCCGCGGCACCACGGTCGAGGCTGCGGCGGCGGCGAGTCTCGCGCGCTCTTCCGCCTCACGCCGGAACCGCCCGGCCAGCGCGGCGCAGACGAACAATTGCAACTGATGGAAGATCATCAGCGGCAGCACGACGAGACCGACCTGCGCGGGCGCGAACAATGCGCCCGCCATCGGCACGCCGGAAACGAGGCTCTTCTTCGATCCGCAGAACAGCAGCACGATGCTATCCTCACGGCTCAATCCTGCCACTCGCGCGGCGAGCACATTGGCGCCCATGATGAACGCGAGAATGAGGCCGCTCAGCAGCAGCAGTTCAGCGAGATCGACCACGCCAACGCGGTTCCAGATGCCGTTGATGACCGCTGCGCTGAACGCGGAATAGACGACGAGCAGGATCGAGGCGCGGTCGACCGGCCCAAGGATCTTCTTGTTCCGCTCAATGAAACCGCCGATCCACGGGCGCAGCAGATGGCCGCCGATGAACGGCACCAGCAATTGCAGCACGATTCCGCCGACCGAATCCCAGGTCGAGATCGCGCCATTGCCGCCCGCCTGCATGAACAGGCTGACGAGCAGGGGCGTGAGCAATATTCCGAACAGGTTGGACAGCGATGCGCTGGTCACGGCCGCCGCGACATTGCCGCCCGCCATGGCCGTGAACGCAATGGAGGACTGCACGGTCGAGGGCAGCAGCGTCAGGAACAGTAGGCCGGAGAGCAGCAGCGGATTGATCCAGCCCCCCGCGACCATGACCGTCGCCAGCCCGGCAATCGGGAACAGGATATAGGTGGAGCTGAAGACCAACCCATGCAGCCGCCAGTGGCCCACGCTCTGCAGGATGGCCTGCCGCGACAGCTTGGCGCCGTGCATGAAGAAGAGCAGCGCAATGGCGGCATCGGCGGCAATATCGGTCCAGTCGGCCGCCATGCCCCGCGCGGGCAGGAGCGACGCAGCCGCAACCGTCGCGATCAGCATGATCAGGAACGGGTCGAGCGAGCGAAACGGTTTCAATATACCCAGCATTGCAGCGACATTGCCTTTCTTCACCCTGCCGATCCAACACAATGACTTGCATGAATCGTTGCAAAAATGCGCGCACCCCCACGAACCGCCTTCGCGCCTGCGGCATGAACTGTTCTCGCCCATTCAGGGGATTTTGCAATGGCGCAACCGGGCAAGTTTCAGTGCGCCGAGGCACAAGTCGCGGCGCAGCCCGTCCGCTAGACCGCGCACAAAGGAGAGCCTCCCATGACCGACGAAATCGCCGCCCTGCGCGCTGAACTGGCCGCCCTGTCAGCCCGCGTTGCCAAAGCCGATCATTATGTCGAGATCTGCAACCTTCAGGCCGCTTATGGCTATTATGTCGACAAAGGCCGCTGGGACGATGCCGCCGCGCTCTTCGCCTCAGATGGTACGCTCGAACTCGCCGGACGCGGCCTCTATGTCGGCCGCGAGCGGGTGCGCGAATATCTGCATCACCTGCCGCCTTATGGCCCCGGCATCCTCTACAATCACATGCAGCTCCAGCCGGTCGTCCATATCGACTGCGCCGCCGGCAACGCAAAGGCCCGATGGCGCAGCTTCATGATGGTCGGCGCGATCGGGGCCGAGGCGCGCTGGGGCGAAGCGACCTACGAGAACGAATATCGCATCGAGGACGGCCATTGGCGCATCGCCCTCCTCCACGGCTACATGAATCTCTACACCGACTATGAGCAGGGCTGGCACAAGGGCGGCGTCGCCCTGCTGCGCGCGATCGACGGGCTCCAGCCCGACCGACCGCCGACAATGTCATATGAGGCCTATCCCGAGCCGGTCATCGCGCCTTATCATTACGACAAGGTCTAGCCCGGCCCGGGGTACCCGCCTTATTTCGGAGCGGCGCAGCTGAAGTTCGCTGCATCCGCCGTGTCGCCGCTGCCCTTGTAAGTCGCGATCTTCGGGAACGGGCAGAGCGGCCGCGACATGGGCGGGAGCGCAGGCGCGCCGGGAGGTCCACCGGCAACGCGCGTCGCGAGGATGCGCTCGGGCGCAGCGCCACCGCTTGCCCAGCTGTCGATCACGCCGAGCGTATCATAGTTGGAAGGCCCTTCGCCGCCCCCGCAATGGTCCATGCCCGGCACCATGAACAGGCGCATCTGCTTCTCGATGGCGGATTTCGGCGCGGTCTTGAGCAATGCGTCATGGAACTTGATCGTGTTGCTCGCGGGGATCAGCCCGTCAGTCCAGCCATGGCTGAGCAGCAACTTGCCGCCGCGCTTGAAAAAGGCGTTGAGGTCCGCCGGCGCCACATCGAGGATTGCGCTGCCATAAGCGCGCGCGGCTTGGGTTTCCTTGCCATAGTCCATCGTCTTCCAGTCCCAGCTCTTATTGTCGCCATGGACGAGCAGGCGGAAATAATCGGTCGCGACCGGGAAGGGCTCGGCCCCCATGACCAGCACGACCATCTGGTTCTCGCTGCCCACTGGCCAGCCCGGCAGGATCAGCTTGCCGCTGGAATCGCGCACGCCGTCATAGAGCGCCTGCAATGCCGTCGCCTGATCGGCATTGAAGCAGCCCGCCGTCTGCCCCGGCTTGCAGATGAGCGAAGCCGCCTTAAACGTGCAGGCTTGCGGATGCCCGATCAGGCCATCGGCAAGACCATCCTTCGCATCGCACGCCGCAATCGCCGCTTTATGGGCAATGCCGAGCAGCGCGGGTGTGAGCGCGGACGCTGCCGTGCGCTTGGGCTGGTATCCGCCCCACATGCTCTGCACCATGAGGTCGGTCATCGGATTAGCCGGCGCCTTGGACGAGATCGCGTCATAATCGTCGGGGTAGCGCGCCGCGAGCATCAGCCCCTGCCGCCCGCCGGTCGAGCAGCTGTTCCAAAGCGAATATTTCGGCCCGCTGCCGTAGAAATCCTTGATCGCGACCTTGGCCGTCACCGTCATCAGATGGATCGCGCGATGGCCGAAATCGACGAGCTTCTCCGGGTGGCCGACCGCCCATTCGGCGGTGAGGCCCGTACCCTTATGGCCGGTGTCCGTCGCGACAACGGCATAGCCCTGCGCCAGCGTCGGCCCCATTTCGGAATAGCTGATCGATCCGGCCCAGA
>Ga0247738_10000331_pt1 | contig 18853 bp, 16 predicted proteins | sample UWRJL013104B2_FD_180936 | JGI IMG/M metagenome (GOLD analysis project Ga0247738, IMG submission 180936) | Plant litter microbial communities from Arlington Agricultural Research Station in Wisconsin, United States - UWRJ-L013-104B-2 | ecosystem: Environmental > Terrestrial > Plant litter >...
GCCATCGCCGGTTCTGAACCGGGTTTTAATAGTTTTAAATCCTTTTGTCGTAGGTAATAAAACTGCAAAATGCAGATGGGGCCCTGCAGCATATCCTACATCTCCACTCTCGGCAATAGCCTGGCCTGTGGTGATGGTATCTCCTTCGTTGACCATAGATCCACCTTTTCTGATGTGTGCATAATTACTGAATGTGCCATCCTCATGCATGATCATAATATAATTATTGTATTGCTCACATTCAGGCTTCAGGCAATGTTTGCTATTATGATCTATCACCTTTGTAACTATTCCTCCTCTGACTGCCGTGATCTCCTCTCCTATTTTCATCGAAAAATCCAGTGCATTCTCCCCCCTGTGTGTCTGGCTTCCATTATAACCCTGATATATTTTGTAAGACTTACCTTGTTGATAAGGAAGATCGTATAAATGATCCTTGTCTGAAGCCGTCACTATATCTCCTGTAATACCGGTGTTTTTAAACTTATATCCGTACACCTCATTCTTTTTCCATTGACTGAGGGTAGTGACGAGTGTTCTTTTAGAGCGGGCATGTATGACTTTAGTAAATTTTGCACCGGAAGTAGATTTCATATTTTTCAGATCAAAATCAAATACAAAAGTAACCGGACTCCATTCTTCATTATCTGCATAATATTCTATTTCATCCCCTTTATTTTCCGGGTAGATCCTGGTATTAAGATCCTGTGAATATGCAACTACAGTAACGACTGACAGACAAAAGAGAAAGATATTTTTAATCATATTGTGCTTAAATAAAAAAATGCTACATCCGGACTATAACGTCCAAATGTAGCATATGTTTTTTCTATTAGGATTCTGATCAGAGCTTTATGAAGTTTTTAACACCACTACCCTCTTTTGTAGTGACTTTCATCCAGTAAGCTCCAGGATTTAATGAGGATGTATTCACCCTGCTTAATTGAGCAGATTGACTTTTGATCACCTGGCCTTGTGCATTGATCACCTCAATTTTCTGAATATTCAATGTAGAACTTACGAAAAGGTCACTAGATACCGGATTAGGGAAGATCTCAATTTTCTCGGAAATATCATTTTTGATAGTAGAAGCAAAGACACTTACATCTTCTGTTCTTCTTGGAAGCAGTTGATAACCTTCGTCAAACGGATTGGAATTATCAAACTGTCCACCAATACCTGTCACCTCGAATGTACCTGTAGGAGCATCCTGCGCAGCCAGTGTGGTTGTATTTACTACACGAAGATCGATCTGAGTCGTACCATTTGTAATAGTCGCATTAAAGGTGGTTCCTTTTTTCCACTGTGAAGGATCTACCAATGTCATTCCTGTGAATTTTACAAGATCAGATTCTGTAGATTCATCCAATGCTGTTACAGTTCTGGCACTATGCAATGTGTTGTTAGTGCTGGTTACCCATATAGTATCCACTACTATTTGAGTCAGACCATTAAACTGATCCACGGTACCACGAATAGTGACAAGGTCTTTTTCAGTAACACTATATCCGAAATTTTTATTCGCATTGAAGATACCAATACCATCTCTTGAGCCATCAATGATCGTGCTACTCAGCCCTGTTGCTCTCATATTGACACCGTATACGATACCGCTTACCTCACATTTTTTACCCAAAGAATCTGCAACACCCGCAGCATCCACATTATTCATTTCACCAATTGTTCTCACCGGATAGCTAACCACGGGAGTTTTAGGCAATACATGCACTTTACCTTTCATAAGGGCAGCGTGAGGATCACATTGATAATCGTAATCTCCTACTACGTTGAAAGTAAAGCTATATTCATACGGAGCCTCAGCAGCATCTCCACTTCTGAAAGAGGCGGGATTGGAGGGAAAAGTAGATTGGTTGCCATTTACATTATGGTGCCCTTCTTCAAATTTCCATGTCACAGTTTCGCCTTCCAGGATAGTAAGTTCATTTGGTTCAAATTGAAAATCAGTGACGATGACCGTATTAGGATCTACTTCCACACCACAGTCTGCAGTATTAGCACTTCCCGGGCTGCCGAAAATTTCAAAACCATTCACAGTTATACCCGTAGCACTTTTGGATGCGCCCCAGCTGGAAGCAAGATTCGGATCTTTGGTCAGGTCACACAATTCCATTGAATATCCATTTCCATCCGCTCCTGCAGGCCATCCTGCTCCTGAATCCCCAAATACAACTGAAGCAACTACTGCGCCATCAGGGCTGGTGATAGTCAATGCTTCACCGGAATTATTGAGTGAACCACTTCTCCATTGGCGGGCATTTCCATTAAAAACTGAATTGAAAGCGGATACTTTTTTTACACAAACGAAGAAGCCATTGGCAGGCACGATATCTGTAGAACCAAAGGTATCAACGACGCCGGCCGTAATGATGTGCCCGGCCAGAGAATAAGGAGAATTCGTAAGATTTGCGATCTCAAAATATTCCAGCGTATCATCATTTGATTCCGGTGGATTGTACATGATTTCTGAAATGACCAAAGGGTTTTGTCCCATTGACATTGTTATAGCTACAAAAAAGATCAGACAACTTGTAATTAATTTTTTCATTAGTTAAATTTTTTAGAATTAATTGACGGGGTGATGAATGAATAGAAAAGGAATAGAAATGGTGATCTCTTATTTTGAAAAGTAAAATTAGAAATTTTTATTGAATATTGTTTAAGATGCTTAAAATTAAACAAAAGGTAACATCTGAAAATAATAAAGGCCGCCTCGAATAGAAGCGGCCAGGTATTTTATACCATTATTATCAGAATATATAGCGTACGCTGAATTGCATACCCCATGTACTTGAAGTAGTATTGTTGTTTCTGTATGGCGTTGTCGCCAATTGACCATTGACAGCCAACATGGTAAATGAAGGAGTCGGAGAAGCAGCACCTGAAGTATTCAGTAGCGGGTAGAAAAATGGAGATCCTCCGTTTAATTCCTGATAAACACCCCAATCAGAATTTATTAAGTTACCAAGATTAAAGATATCAACACCTAACTGTAATGTGTGTTTTCTAGATCCGTTTTTTCCTCCTATTGAAAAATCTTGTAAAAGTTTAAAATCAAATCTGTTGGTCCAAGGAGTAAGACCTGAATTTCTTTCAACATATCCTCCACGTGCTTCATTCAATTCAGGAACAGAACTTACAAAAGATTCGAATGCAGCAGCTTGTTCTTCAGGAGAAAAAGTCTTATCAGCACCATTCACTTTAATAGTTAGTGGTGCAAATGTCAATTCACTTGCAGAATTAGGAATATATAGCAAATCAAGAGTAACTCCATCAGCATTTACATCGTTACCGTAGGTATAGGCAAATCGACCTCCATTACTTCCATTAAAGTATAATCCTACAGTAGTAGCAAAATTCCCACCATAATTAATTCTGTATGAAAGATTACCACCGACACGGTGTGGAACTGAGTATTGAGAAATTCCCAACAACGATTCATTGGGATCATTTACTGAATAGTTGGATCCCCATGCTGATGATGCAGCTGACCCCGGATTTCCTGAGATGTCCTCAGAATTAGTATAGTTATAAAATAAACCTCCACTGAAACCTTTAATATTGGAAATATTAGCGGCGAAAGTAGCAGTTAAGGAATGCCCTTCATTTGTATTTGTCAGCATTGGAACAATATTATTAAGAGAAGAATTTTTGTTGTACTTGGCATTTGCTGCACCACCCCAGAAATCTCTGGTATCTCCTGAATAAGCCATTTTTTGTGTAGCTGGAGCGCGGTTCACATTATATTGTTGAACAGCATTTATATCTTTTGAATAAATCAAATCACCAGACAATACCAATGGAGTTGAAGGAATTTTAAAATCAATCCCAAAATTGGATCTCCAGATCTGAGGCATTTTGAAATTAGGATCAATTAGAGACAATCCACCAGGAGCTCTAGTGCTTGGAGTTTTAGGGAAATTCTCAGGTAACGCATTTGGCCAGTAATTTGGATCTGCTTCGAAATGATTGATTAAAGGAAGCACAGAAGAAGATACCGGCTCGAAAGTATTTTGAATCACACCTGCATTTGTAGGCATGTTAGTAAACCAAACGAAAGGAATATTACCAGTAAAAATTCCGCTTCCTCCCCGCAATTGCAATGTTCTGTTTCCAAGAACATCATAGTTAAAACCAAATCTTGGTGAAAACAAGGGAACAGATTTTGGCCATTTTGAAGTTGTATATCGAGTTACATCTCCATCCGGATTCAGAAAGTTCAATGTATCTACAACCGGATTGGAAGGTGGTGTATCATGGAATAATGCCATGTCAGCTCTTACACCAACAGTTAGATTAAAATTATCTGTCAATGCAATTTTATCCTGAAGATAAATCCCTGCTAAACCAAATTTAACTCTTGCATATGGATCCTGTCCATTATATAGATAAGTTGTACCATAAGAAGTTGGTTGCGCATCATTTATAAAGTCATCCACAGAATTGTATCTATAATATGATGATCCCATTCTTTGATAGCTGTTGGCGAATGACATATACTGGTAGCTTAGACCGGCAGTAAAAGTATTTTTACCCATTACATAGGTAAGGTTGTTTGTCGCGATGATGTTATTATTGATCACATCATTATTGGTTGAAAAAATTTCTGTACCAAAACTCATGTAATTAGAAAATTTTGTTGGATCACCTCCATCACCAATATCTACAAATGGAAACAAGGAACCTGGGGTACTTCTTGTATCTTGGATACGACTATAAGTTATGATTAATTGATTGCTTAATTTATTCGTAAATCTTGAGTTCAACTCTGCTGCTACAGAACTTACTGTATTCTTAAATGAATAATTTCCATTTTCAAAAACTATTGAATTGTCAGAAATTCTACTGGATTGAGATCTCGGCTGAGGTCCGGAGGTTGCATTCGCACCCTGGTCATTTGTACCCTGCATATAAGAGTATCTGGCCGTAAAAGTATTTTTTTCATTCAGGTTCCAGTCCAATCTGGCCAGAGCTTTGTAATTCTGATTGTTATAAGTCCCTGCATAATTCTCATAAGCTCCCGGATCGTAATTATATTTAGATCTCAGATAATTTTGAACTCTGATCAGGTCAGCTTCAGTAGTTCTGGATACGTTCGGCTGTCCTGAGTTAGAGCCTTTATCTGATACCCAGGGATTACCGGCACTTTCTCTGTTTTCCCATTCAAGGTTGACGAAATAGAGCAATTTATTTTTAATGATCGGTCCACCTACCCTTGCACCATACAAGTTAGAAGATGTTCTTGCATTCTCATTGATCTCAAAATCCTCCACTTTTAAACCTGTAAAACTTTTAGGTCTAATATAAGCATATACAGAACCATGAACTTCATTTGTTCCACTTCTGGTGACAGCGTTGATACCAGCTCCAGTAAATCCTGTCTGACGCACATCATATGGTGCTACATTGACCTGTACCTCTTCGATAGCATCCAGGGAAATAGGCTGATTACCTCCGCCGGGAAGCGCATCACCACTTAACCCGAAAGCATTATTAAGGTTGGCTCCGTCTATCTGTATATTGTTGTACCTGCCATCTCGCCCTGCGAAGTTATTTCCATTAGCCTGGGGTGTCACTCTGGTAAAGTCTGAAATGCTTCTGTTCAGGGAAGGAAGTCTTTCGATCATCTGACTGTTGATGTTAGTAGAAGCTCCTGTTCTATCCCCATTAATGATAGCATTTCTGCTGTCCGTGATGACAAGTTCATCCAACTGGGTAGTGTTTTCCTCAAGAATAACATTATTGACTAACACGTCACCTAAGGTCAGATAGATGCCTCCTGTTTTGTAGGATACGGATCCCACTGAAGATACCTCAAGGGTATAAGGTCCTCCTACTCTCAGGTTTACCAGGCTGTAACGCCCATCATCCTGAGTCACTGTTCCATAGATCGTTCCCGAAGGAACATGCGTCAGGACCACCGTAGCGCCTATCATTGTAGCGCCTGTCGGGTCTTTCACCACACCTGACATACCCGAGGTTGTAACCTGAGCCATCAGACCTGAAACACAGAACATTAATAATAAAAAGAATGTACTTTTAAAATTCATGATTCACTATTTTTGGTTCAAAAAAATGCAATAAATTCCACCAAAAATATGAATTTAAGTTAAGTTATTGTTAAAAAATCTATATACATATTTTATATATGATCTAATCAGTTGAACGGGCGAACATTACACATGAATTATCGGATAATACTTTACTATGTATAGGTGAAATGAGATTTGAATCTAAATAACAATATCATTTTTTACGATCATGAGCCGCATCCAAAGCCACAATTCTTCCTCTAAAACTAAATTTCAAACTATAAATCTAAGCTGCTAAACAACTAATATCTGGTCTCTGGTCTCTGGATTCTATCTTCTACCCTCTAGTATCTAATATCTAGCATCTGGTGTCTGTTATCTAGCATCTAGTCTCTGTTATCTAGCATCTAGTATCTGTTGTCAAAACGCCACTCCCAACGAGCCGATCAATCTCTGTGGATTATCTGAAAAGGCATAAGATTTGTTACCAAAATTGATATGATTTCCAAATTTTGAAAAGTTGCCTTCATATCGTATATCGATCGTTAGAATCCAGAAATCAAAACCAATTCCTGCCTGCCAACCCCATTGCAGCTTTTTGAAGTCTTTGAGCTGACTTACACTTTTAAGATGAATATGACCGACCGGACCTGCATTTAAACGTAAGGCGCCGGATTTAAATCCGATCATCAACGGAATGTCCAAATCAGTAAATGTTTCTTTAGCCAAACGCAATGTGTCCACTGTGTTCGGAAGATCACCTGTCAGTCTGTAGTTGACATTAACAGTATTTAAAAGAAATTCAGGTTGAATGATCAGTTTATTAATTTTCAATTGAAGCGTGGCCCCACCATGAAATCCTACTTTTGCATCTTCTATATTGATTTTAAAGTTTCCTCCATCATTGATTATCAATTCTTTGATGCCATAATCCGTCTGGCTAAATCCAACTTTTAATCCAAATTTAAATCCGACATTCTGCGCATTGATAGTAGTAAAAAGGAATACGAAAAAAACAAAAAACAACATGGACTTCATATGTAAAATATTTAATTTCTTGAATAGTAATATGTTATATGTTATGCAAATATATAATTTTTCTTTTCTCTCAATATAATTAATATACAATTTTATTCAGTAAATAATTCACTTAGTCATGATTCTTTGTTTATCAGCCTTCTTGAACTTAATTACTTTATCGGCGTTCCATTACCTTTATGCCTATATAAACGGGTATTAAGAACCTGAGTGCTTTTTTTTTAATACTTTTGACGCTCTGGTATTATTCAACAAAATTAAAATCTATTGTCAGCCCAGTTAAATATAAAATTTATAGGAAGTTTTACAGCATTAAAGCAGGTACCTAAGTCGGAACTTCCTGAATACGCTTTTATCGGCCGATCCAATGTCGGCAAATCTTCCCTGGTCAACATGATCTCAGGAAAAACCCACATAGCCAAAGTCTCGAATACTCCCGGTAAAACACAACACATCAATCTATTTGACGTAGATGGCAAGTGGAATATTGTGGATCTTCCCGGATATGGTTATGCCAGATCTTCTAAATCCAACCGTGCAGAATGGAGCAAAATGGTTACTTCTTATCTGACCGGAAGAGACAACATTGCATTACTTTTCGTACTGATCGACAGCAGATTGCCCGCTCAGAAAATCGACCTGGAATTCATGGCATTTTGCGGTAAAAAAAATATACCATTTTCAATTATTTATACCAAAAGTGATAAATCTTCATTCAATCAATTAAACAAACAACTTGCTGATATTCAGAAGGTTTTACTACAATCATGGAATACGCTCCCTGATCAGTTTATTACTTCATCAGCAGATAAAACAGGCAGAGACGAAATCCTAGATTATATTTATAGTATAAATGGACAATTTAAACCAGGATAATATAACCCGGACCGATCCGATCACACCGGAGAAAAGGCAGATCTATCCACCGATTGTGGAACAGATTTCCGAATGGCCGATCAATCAGTTGACAGAGGACAGAGATGCCTTTGTCAGAGAACTTGAAGAATATACACTTTCAAACCTCAATCGGAAATCACCTGATTTTTTAAAAGATCTCGTCCAGAAGACTGTCTTTCAGGAGAAGATCAGGATGAAGGAAGAACCATGGCGTATCGATCCGCCTAACGACCGGATTTTCTGGAATCGAGTACGAAAAAAGATCTCAGACAGCGATGTAGACTCTCCTGCAGAAAAACAAAATAATATTCAGGAAGGGCTTAAAATGGTCATCCATCGATACGCTGAAGAGATCGTAGGAACATTCAATGTCAAGACCTACAGACTGATCAGAAAAGTTTTGACCTCTCTTTTTAAAAGATTACTGAATAAGGGCATCAACATTGGTTCTTCGAAGAAAGATTCAAGGATCTTATTAGATAAACTAAAAATATACGGGCCAATAGAGGAGATACGATCCATCGCAAAAAAAGGAACGGTGATCATTCTACCCACACATTCGAGCAATCTGGACTCAATTCTGATAGGATATACCATGGATTACAAACTTGGACTTCCTGGACCTGCCTACGGAGCAGGGTTGAACCTGTATAACTTTGGTCCTGCTGCTTATTTTATGAACAGGCTGGGGGCGTACAGGGTAGATCGACGTAAAAAGAATGCCATTTACCTTTCGACACTCGCAGGAATGTCAAAACTCGCAATTCAAAAAGGTACAAGCTCCCTATTTTTCCCAGGTGGGACCAGATCAAGATCAGGAGAATTGGAAGATAAACTGAAACTTGGATTGCTTAGCACCATCATCGAAGCACAAAGAAGTATTTTTGATGAAGGAAGAAATGATAAAGTTTTTGTAGTTCCTTTGGTATTGTCCTACCACTTTGTTCTGGAAGCTAAAAACCTTATAGAAGATCATCTTAAAAAAACCGGCAAGGAGAGATATACGAATTCCAGGAATGAATTTACCTCAATCAGAAGTTGGTCAAAATTCATTTATCAGTTCATATCCAAAAGCAGCAACATCACAATGTCATTCGGCAGACCGATGGATTGTTTTGGAAACTTTGTAAATGAAAATGGAGAAAGTCACGATGTACGTGATCAGATAATTGATATTAAAGATTACTTCATGCTCGAAGGCAAGTTATCTACTAATCATCAACGGGAATCTGAATACACTAAAAACCTGGGGATCAAAGTCGCGCAGCGCTACAAAGCTGAAAATGTGGTTCTCAGTAGCCATATGGTTTCTTACATTGCTTTTCAATTGCTCAAAGAAGCCAATCCGGCATTAGATATTTTTGGATTAATGAGTCTTCCGGAAGATGAATTCTTTTTCTCCAGAGATGCATTCGTAGAACAATCAACGATCGTCATAGATTTCTTTAAAGAAAAAGCAAAAGAAGGGAAACTAAAACTTCCGGAGATCTTTGCACAAGATACTTTAACTATTGTATTGGATGGCATAGACCACATCGGAACTTTTCATTCAAACCGTCCTATTACTGTGCACAAAAATGGTGATTTCTACAGTCAGGACTTCAGACTTTTATATTTCTATAATAACAGGTTGGAATCATATGGTTATGATTCTGAGATCAAATGGAACAATCTCCCTGTGGTATATCAAGTAGACTAAATGCATTACATACTTTTTGATCTGGAAGCCACCTGTTGGTTGGGACGACCTCCCATTGGCAATAATGAGGTCATAGAGATCGGTGCTTATAAAGTAGATGGTTATGGAGATGTGGTGGGCATATTCAGTGAATATATAAAACCCATCCTCAACCCTACCCTCTCGGGATTTTGTAAAAAGCTAACAAGTATCCAACAACATAATGTGGATACGGCATACAAATTCGATTCCGTAGTAGAAAGATTCATGGATTGGTTTGGGTATGATGAAGACGAATATTATCTGATCTCCTGGGGAGAAAATGATAAACAACTATTGAGACAGGATTGTGTCTTGCATAATATTGAAACTTCCTGGTTACAAAATTGCGTAAATCTCAAACCTTCCTACCAGATCCTTACAGGCATGAATAAACAGATAGGCCTGAAGAAAGCTATTGAGCGGGAAGAGATAGATTTCGAAGGTAAACAACATCGTGCGATCAATGATGCATTCAATTTAACAAAACTTTTTGTCAAACATTTTGACAACTGGGAACTATAAGAACATATCTTTGCATTAGCTAGATTTAAAAATTAAATAAAATTTATTGGTGAAGAAATTCACTGTTCAATCAACAAATACATTTAAAATGAAGAAATTAAATTTGATCATCTGCTTCCTTGCTTGTTTGTCTACAGGCGCTTTCAGCCAATATATCAAAATGGGTGTAAGCTCCGTGAAAGCTGATAATGCAGAACAACAACAGCAAATGGAAGGCACCCTGAAATCTATGAAAATGGAAACATTTGCTAATGAAGAACAGATCCGTACAGATATGAATATGATGGGCGGTATGGTCATGATCTCTACATTCACCAATCCTAAAGATGATGTATTTACCATGTATGTAGATATGATGGGCAGTAAATCAAAAGTAATACCTACTGCTGCTGAATTGGCATCTATCAAAGATGAAAACGCTAAAAAAGGTGCTGACGTAAAAGTAGTGGAAGTACCCGGTGATACGAAAACGATCCTTGGTTTCAATTGTAAAAAATATACGGTAACCACGGCTGATGATATGAAATTCAGTATGTATGTAGCACCGGAACTCAAAATAAAAGCTAACAATATCCAGGGAATGGAAGGTGTAAAATTGGATGGCTATCCATTAGAATACACAATAGAGGCCATGGGTACCAAAATGACCTTCACTGCTGAGAAATTTGAAAAGACTTTTGATGCTAAAAAATTAACTCCTCCCACAGGTGAATACAAAGAAGTCAACTTCACTGATTTCAAGAAACAAATGCCGGGAATGTAATCTCCTCCTAAAATATATTTAAAAAGCGTCTGAGGGCGCTTTTTTTATGTCCGTAATTTTTAACTATCTTGTTTCCTTCTTGCAATTTTCTTCATTTACCTTTCATTTTCAACTAAAGATTAAAATATCATTTTGAATAAAACTATCTGGATCATAAGACATGGACAAACTGCCCTCAATGCTAAGAATATTGTACAGGGTCAGGGCGTAAATGAACCGCTGAATGAGATTGGTAAGGTCCAGTCACAACAATTCTGGAACTACTATAAAGAAGAGCCTTTTGATCTTGTGCTTTATTCAAACCTGATCAGGTCTCAGCAATCCATAGTCAATTTCCTGACGAAGCCGATACAAGGGGTTGAGCTGGAAGAATTGAAAGAGATCAGTTGGGGCATTAATGAGGGCCTGGATACATCGGAAGATGTACTGATGCGCTACCATCATGCAGTCACGAGTTGGCAGGCCGGGCTTTTGGACGAGCGTGTGGAAGCAGGTGAAAGCGCTAATGAACTGGGCATCAGAGCTCAGTTTTGCATCGACTGGATCAATAAAGCAGACAGACGCAATATCCTCATCTGCTCTCATGGCCGAACAATTAGAGCACTTGTATGTTTACTGCAAGACAAACCTTTAACCTCTATGGAAGACGTGAGCCACAAAAATCTGGGTTTATATAAATTTGAACTTATTGATGGCCGATGGCAACCAACATTGAAGGATGACACAAGTCACTTGATTAACTAACCTATTATTACTGAAATGAATAATATTAAGGTATCAGCGGTAAGCTACCTCAATACTAAACCACTGCTGTACGGAATATTTAACCATCCCGTATATGATCAGATAGATCTGACACTGGATATTCCATCCCAGTGTGCACAGAAACTTATTCAGGATAAAGCTGATCTGGCTTTGATGCCTGTGGGTGCACTTCATGATCTGGGTGATTACAACATTATTTCAGATTATTGCATCGGTGCTCATGGCACAGTCAGGACAGTCTGCATTTATTCAGAAGTACCAATGGAGGAAATAGAGCACGTTTATCTGGATTATCACTCCAGAACTTCTGTACTTCTTGCCCAGCATTTGTTAAAACATTACTGGAAGAAAGAAGTGATGTATTTGCCTGGTCCAGAAGGATTTGAAGAAAAAATCTCCGGAACCTCAGCCGGACTTGTCATAGGTGATAAAGCTCTTGATCAGGAATTGAAGTCTCCGTATATCTATGACTTAAGCGAAGCGTGGAAATCACTATATGACCTTCCCTTTGTATTCGCTGTATGGGTCTCAAAACGTGAATTGCCCGGGGAATTCATAAAACAATTTAACACTGCTCAGGGTCAGGGTATCGCCAGAATAGATCAATTGGTCCAGTTAATGGCAAATACAAGAAAACACTTTGACCTGGATGAATATTATAATAAGAATATCAGTTATGTCCTGGACGCTGATAAAAAAAAGGCACTCGACCTGTTTTTGTCAGTGACCAATCAAGAAATACATTCAACTACAAAGATTTAAATGAAAGAGATAACAACGCTGGGAGCTTTAAAAGCTTCAGGATACGTATATAAAAGCATCAAGGATGAGATCAGAAATAACCTCATCCACAAATTAAAAAACAAGGAAAAGGTATTTGAGGGCATTTATGGCTTTGAAGACACTGTATTACCTGATCTGGAGCGCGCCATTCTATCGAGGCACAATATTTTGCTGTTAGGACTAAGGGGACAAGCTAAAACAAGGATAGCAAGACTGACTGTCAATCTTTTGGATGAATATATTCCTTATGTAAAAGGCAGTGAACTAAACGAAGACCCGCTACATCCACTTACTAATATCACAAAACAACTCATCGAGGAAAAAGGTGATGATGTGGAGATCGCATGGATGCACCGTTCTGAACGTTTTCTGGAAAAACTCGCCACTCCGGATGTAAGTATTGCAGACCTTATCGGTGATATAGATCCTATCAAAGCAGCCAACAATAAATGGTCATATGCAGATGAAAGATCCATACATTTTGGTTTGGTACCAAGGTCTAACAGATGTATTTTTGTGTTAAATGAATTACCTGACCTTCAGGCAAGGATCCAGGTATCACTTCTGAATATCCTGCAGGAGGGAGATATTCAGATCCGTGGATACAAAATGCGACTGCCTCTGGATATACAATTTGTATTTACTGCCAATCCTGAAGATTATACCAACAGAGGAAACATCATTACCCCATTGAAAGACAGGATCGACAGTCAGATATTGACTCACTACCCTGATCAGATCAGCATTGCTAAAATGATCACGCTGCAGGAAGCAAAGATCCCTGCTGATGTGAAGGCAAGTGTGACCCTCTCCTCTTTTGCTCACAATCTACTGGAGAGAATTGCTTTCGTAGCGAGAGACAGCGAATACATCGATGAACACAGCGGAGTTTCAGCGCGTCTTAGCATTTCAGGACTTGAAAACCTTTACAGCTCAGCTTATAGAAGATTACTTCGCTCAGGTCATGAAAATACACTTATCAGAGTTGTCGATTTTATTGGTGTGATCCCGAGCATCACCGGCAAAGTCGAATTAGTGTACGAAGGGGAACAGGAAGGACCTTACAACGTCGCTTTGAATTTACTTGGTTTGGCGATGAAAGAAGAGTTTCTGGGCATCTTCCCTGACCCTGAGAAAAATCTTAAAAAATCAGAATCCGACGTTTACGCACCCATAAAAAAATGGTTTTCTAAAGGTCATTCAGTTGAGTTTTGGTACAACGATACAGATGATATCATTTTTGAAAAATTATCAAAGATCGACGGTCTTCATGACCTCGTCGTTGACAAAATCAAAAGCAAACAGGAATCAATAATCCTGATGGAGATCGTTCTGCACGGTCTGGCTGAGATGAATGTCATATCCAGAGAGATGCTGGACGACAAGATCAGTTTCAATGACGCCCTCGCCGATATGTTCGACGATATCCTCAAAGACGAGGATTCTCCTCTTGATTTTTAACTTAAACTAAAAAATATGTTAATAGAAATTAATCCTAACAATCCTGATTCCAGATTGATAGCAAGTGTCATCGAGAAGATGCAAAACGGTGCGGTAGTAATTTATCCGACTGATAGTGTGTATGCTATGGGCTGTGACCCGAATAGCAAAAAAGGGGTGGAGAAAATGTTTCAGATAAAAAATTCTGATCCGGCTAAGACACCTTTGACTTTTATGTGTGACAATATTTCTATGGCCGCAGGATATGCTAATCAGATATCCAACTCTAATTTCAGATTTATCAAAGACCATACACCAGGACCATATACATTTATTTTGCCTGCCACTTCTAACCTCCCGAAGCTTTTACACGTTAAGAATAAGACATTCGGTTTCAGAATACCGGATCATCCGATCTCAACAGCTTTGATCAGAGCACTTGGAAGGCCGATCCTTTCCAGTTCTTTGAAAGCAATAGGAAAAGATGATGAAAACAAGTTTTATCTGGATCCTGAAGACATTTTTTCTGATTACTCTTTATTGGTGGACGTCATCATAGATGGAGGACCCGGATCATTAGAACCAAGCACCATCATTGATCTTACATCAGATGAACCAATTGTGATCAGAGAAGGAAAAGGTGAAGTGGAAACTGAATAATATATATATTAAATAATTTTATTTGGCAAACAATCTATTTCACAATTGCTTCGTTTCTTAAAAGCGAAAAACAACGTATTTTAATTGCATCCTGAAAACATTCTATGAGAATTTTACAACTATGTAAAAAATTTCCTTATCCATTGATGGATGGTGAGTCTCTGGCAGTCAATTACTTAAGCAAAAGCTTGGTGGAATTAGGCTGTGAGATCACTCTTCTGACGATGAATACCTCTAAGCATTACTTTGATGTTCCTGAAGTTTTACCAAGGGAGTTAGCTCATTATGAAAACATTCATTTTGTCAAAGTAAATAATGACATTACGATATCAGGAGCATTTAAAAACCTGTTTTCTTCAGATTCTTACCATATCAGCAGGTACAGATCAAAACAGTTCAAAGAAAAACTAATTGAGATCCTGGAGGAAAATGAATTCGATGTGGTGCATCTGGAAACACTATATCTGACCCAATTCATTGACATCATCAGAGAGTACAGCAAGGCGGTGATCGTATTGCGTTCTCACAATGTGGAATTTGAGATCTGGGAGAGACTCAGCGAGAATCAGGTGAGTTTTGTAAAAAAACGATACATGGAATACCTCACCAGGAAATTAAAGAGGTTTGAATTAAAAAAGCTGCAGGAGATAGACCTTCTGCTTGCAATTACTCAAAGAGACCTGAAGACATTCCGATCCTACGGTTACCTTAGCTCAGCTAAGATCGTACCCGTAGGACTGGATACTTCAGATTATCTGGCGGAAGATAAAAGTATTTTCAGCACACCTACACTGAGCTTCATTGGTTCCCTGGATTGGATACCTAATATAGAGGGCCTGGAATGGTTCCTGACAGACATTTGGCCGCAATTGATCAGGAAATATCCCGAACTGACATTTCATGTAGCAGGCAGAAATATGCCGCAGACACTAATAGACCGTAAGGAACCAAATGTATATTTTTACGGGGAAGTTGAAGATGCCAAAGCCTTCATCAATGCCCATCCCATAACTATTGTACCGTTACTTTCAGGAAGTGGAATGAGGGTCAAGATCCTGGAAGGAATGTTCCTCGGCAGGATCGTCATTACTACTGCTTTGGGATTGGAAGGTATAAATGCGCAGCATAAAAATCAGGTGCTTATCGCGGAAACTGTTGAAGAATTCGTCAAAGCAGTTGATTTTTGTTTTGAACATCCTATTCAGACTCAGAACATCAGTCACCGCGCTCAGGTTTATGCGGCCCGCAATTATGACAATCTTGAGATCGGCAAAGAACTATTATCTTTTTACAGGATGAAAAAAGAACTCATTACCACCTAAGGTTTTTAATTACATTTGGGCAAAATTACAAAGTCCTAATTTACACACAATGGCAGAAGAACAATACGAGATCACGATCAAGGTAGGTCTGGATGAGAATAAATTACCGGAAAGTCTGACATGGGATGCTTCCGGAGCAGCTGAAGGTGGAGATAAAAACATTAAAGCTTTTTTACTTTCAATGTTTGACACAGATTCCAAGGATACTTTAAAGATCGACTTATGGACAAAGGATTTCCAGGTAATGGAAATGGATAGATTCTTCTATCAAACATTTCGCGCTATGTGTGATACTTACCAAAAGTCTACTAAAAATGATGCTTTGGCTAATGACATGAGACAGTTTGCCAAATATTTTGGTGAAAAAACCGGCATTTTAATACCCGAATAAACTTTGCTGATCTACTCCTCAATCAGGGATGTATCAATGTCTCTGTTTTTGACTAACTTATTCATAGAGGCGTAATAAATGAGTTGCCAGTCATTTCCAAACTTTGCAAATCTGCGTTCCATGCCGTATTCGTTGGACCTCATTCTGATCGTTTCAATGACGATGGTGCTATCTACCACATTAAGCTCTCTCTTGAAATCTGTTCCATCATCTTTAAATGGCTTGTGCATTTCCCACTTATTTGCCTCCCAATGAAAATCCTGTGGAATAGAATTATCATTGACAGTAGGCATTCCTTCCAATGGGAACCTGATGTGGGCTAGCTGATATAAGCTGTCTTCATGAAATTTTTCATAAAATTCTGAAAAGCCTGTTGGGATTTCTGATCCGGGATTTTGAGTCTTTTTGCAGGAAGCAAATCCAAGAAATAAAAATATTAGGATAAAAAATGAATTGTGCATAAAATATTTGTTGAAGATAAAATTTAATGTTGAACAAATTCAGAAGGGTAAGCCCAGGTAACGATGAAGCCCCGGACCTCTTTAAAATACACTCTGAAAAACAATTCTTTGCCTTCCCGTTTTACTATACCTCTCCCCCATCCTTCTGAATAAGATTTTTCTGTAAAATGAATGGCCAACTGCGTTCTGAATTCTAACTGACCCAAGCCATCCACCTTATATAAAGACTCTTTACAAGACCAAATTAGTGTGTACCAGGTTACTATATTTGTAAAATGTGGCACACTTAATTCTGAATTATTACAAAATTTTGAAGCTAATCTGATGATCCTCTCATCCACCCACTCCAGATCTACACCATGATCTACACTCGCTGTGCTTAGTAAAAGCATATTTTTGGAGTGTGAAATTGAAATTTTCTCAGCTCTGTTGGAGAGAAACGGTTTACCATTTTTGGTTTTCTTCATCAGAGGAGGAATACCTTTCAACGTGCGGTTGAGTAAAAATCTTTGGACGGCAAATTCGGTTTGTCTTTTACCCAGCATACTTTCAATCTCCAGGTCTTCATCAGAAGTCAAATGAATTTCTTTCAAAAAAAAAGCCAGTTCTTCTTCTATCTCCCAAAGATTGAGTTGAAGATCCCTGATGCCTGAGGATATTTCTATGGCGGGCATAAATAAAAAGGATTAAATCTTTACGTTATTAAAAACAGAAACCAAAAGTACATTATATTGAAATTTAAATGAACAATTATCTTTATCTGACTTTCAATAGAAAATTATACTGCTACATATAATGAATGAATTAACACTTAATATCAGGCATCACGACACAAAAAATGGAGGCCTCACTTCTTTGTATGCGCTATGCAATGATATGAGTGGTGCAGGATTTTATTCAGCAGGAGGAGATGGCAACGTGGTCCACTGGCCAAATGCGCCTGAAGATGAAGGGATTTTGATAGCACGGACGGGAGCCCAGATAATGACGATGGTGGCAGATCCGGAATCAAACAGACTGCTGATAGGTACTTTAGATGGACATCTGATTATAATAGAGCCGGGATTAAAGATTTCAGCAGAAAGAATAAAATTGATGAAAGGCGGGATCTTTGGCATAAAAAAAACGGAGATCGGATACATGATCGTAGGGGATAATGGCTCCGTGTCGCAAATAGATTTTGAGACATACCAGATAGTCCGCTCCCTGCAGATCTCTTCAGGAAGGAGCAGGTCATTGGTCCAGGATGGGGACTATTTTTATGCGGGAAACACAGAAGGGCGCATTTATAAAATCGATGGTCTGAGATTAAAAGAAACAGCCGTGAGCCCAATAATCCACAACTCATCTGTGTTTTCGCTGATCCATCCTGACGACAAACTAATAAGTGCTGGTAAAGATGGTAAGATCATTCAATGGAATGACCGGCTTGAGAAAACAGATGAAGTCCAGGCGCACAATACCACGATCAACTGCCTGGTGGAGCTCGGAGAGAGTGGACTTATGGCAAGCGCCTGCAGGGATGGAAGCATCAGGATCTGGAATCATTCAGATCTCGAGTTGCTCAAAGTCATTGATCTATATTTACATTCAGGTCATCTGAGATCTGTAAATCACCTGATATGGAATGAATACCATCACATGCTGATCTCCTGCAGTGATGACCTTAAAATAAAAAGCTGGTATATTATGTAACATAAGTTTCGGTAATGAATAGAATGTCCTAACCCATTGATATACTGCGATTTAAAGTTAGTAGTTAATTATGCTGTAAATCATTTTCCAAAATCATGACAGATAACTTTTTACCGTAAAATATTGGTAAAGCAATATTTACCCCTTTGGAGGCTAGGGTTTATACATATCTTTTTGGATTTAAAAATTGGATAAAACTGGCTCTGAAATGATCATATAGAATTATCTATAATGATACATCGGGGTAGCTGTGGCCTTATAAAATTTAGTAAGTAAATGGATAAAATTCCAAAAAATAGCAAAGCCATACACAGCGGAAGAATGGAGCCTTGTATGGTTTTGCGTA
>Ga0247738_10000332_pt1 | contig 18847 bp, 12 predicted proteins | sample UWRJL013104B2_FD_180936 | JGI IMG/M metagenome (GOLD analysis project Ga0247738, IMG submission 180936) | Plant litter microbial communities from Arlington Agricultural Research Station in Wisconsin, United States - UWRJ-L013-104B-2 | ecosystem: Environmental > Terrestrial > Plant litter >...
GCTCGCCGTTCCTGTGGCTCCGGCCGCGTGGCAGCCGCCGCCGGACGCGGTCGACGAGTACGTGTGCCCGCATCCGATCCGCGCCTTCTGGGCGGTCGGGCAGTTCTACACCGACTTCACGCAGACGACCGACGGAGAGGTCATGCGGCTGCTCGCGGGCGTGTCGAACGGCTCAGCGTCCGAGGAGCACCCCGAACGCTGAGCCGGCCCGACGATCAACTGGTCAAGGCTGAGCGAAGCGTGTCCAGGCCGACACCGCCGATGTCGAGCGCCCGCTTGTGGAACGTCTTGATGTCGAACGCATCGCCCTCTGCGGCCTTGGCGTCGTCTCGGATCTGCTCCCAGATGCGCTGGCCGACCTTGTACGAGGGCGCCTGGCCCGGCCAGCCGAGGTAGCGGTTGACCTCGAACTGCACGAACTCGTCGGGCATGTTGACGTTGCGCCGCATGAACGCGAGAGCGTAGTCCGCGTCCCAGTTTCCTGCGCCGTCGGGGCGTGGCTTCTCGAGGTGCACTCCGATGTCGAGGACGACCCGGGCGGCGCGCATGCGCTGACCGTCGAGCATCCCCAGCCGGTCCGCGGGGTCTTCGAGGTAGCCCAGCTGCTCCATGAGCCGTTCGGCGTACAAGGCCCAGCCTTCGGCGTGACCCGACGTGCCTGCCAGCAGCCGACGCCAGGAGTTGAGCTGCGCACGGTTGTAGACCGCCTGCGCGATCTGCAGGTGGTGCCCCGGGACGCCCTCGTGGTACACGGTGGTCAGTTCGCGCCAGGTGTCGAAATCCTCGACACCCTCGGGCACCGACCACCACATGCGGCCGGGTCGCGAGAAGTCGTCGGTCGGCCCCGTGTAGTAGATCCCGCCTTCTTTCGTCGGCGCGATCATGCACTGCAGCTGACGGATCGGCTCGGGGATGTCGAAGTGGGTCTTGCCCAGCTCGGCGATCGCGCGATCGCTGGTCTGCTGCATCCATCGCTGCAGGGCGTCGGTGCCGTGCAGCTTGTGCGACGCGTCCTCCTCGAGGAATGCGATGGCCTCTTCGACGCTGGCGCCGGACTTGATCTGGTCGGCGATCGTCTCCTGCTCCGCGACCATGCGGGCGAGCTCCTCCACCCCCCAGTCGTACGTCTCGTCGAGGTCGATCGTGGCGCCGAGGAAGCGGCGCGACTGAAGCGCGTAGAGCTCGCGTCCGACGGCGTCCTTCTCGCCCGCGGCGGGTGCGAGCTCGCCGGTGAGGAACTGCGCCAGGGCGTCGTACGACACCCGCGCCGCATTGGCGTTGTCAGCGAGCTCACGGGCGAGGGATGCCGGAAGCTGGCCGTCCGCGGGTGAGGCCTCTGCGGCGAAAGTGGCGAAGAAGCCCTGGTCGGCGGTGTACCGCGTGATCTGGGTGACGACCTCGACCACCTGGCGGCGCGCCGGCACGATGCCCTGGGCGATGCCTTCGCGCAGGGTCGTGATGTAGCCCTCGAGCGCTGCCGGTATCGCACTGAGGCGCGTCGAGACCACGGACCAGTCGTCGGCCGTCTCGGTGGGCATGAGGTCGAGCGCCGACCGGATGTCCTGCACGGGCGAGGCGATGACGTTCAGATCGCGCAGATGCCACTTCGCATCGTGGAGGTCGATATCGAGTCTGATCTCGCGGCTCAGGTCTTCCTGCGTGACCGCGTCGATCGCATCTACCGGGGTGGCTGCGTCGAGCTCGCCGAGGGTCGCACGGCCCGCGGCGACGTAGCGGTCCATGCCCTCGGGCGAATAGTCGCCGTATCGGTCGTTGTACTCGGAGCGCCCGATGTAGGTCGCAAGGGTGGGGAACTGTTCGGCGAGCGTGTCCACCCACGCGTCAGCGATCGTGTCGATCGGCGTGGGGGTGCGTGTTGCATCTGTCATGACTTCGAGCCTAGGGAACGACTCGGACGCGGCCAACACCGTCAGTGGGCGGCTTCGTTCCAATCCTGACCGCGGCCGATCTGCACGTCGAGCGGCACCGCGAGGTCTGCTGCGTCGCCCATCCGCGCTCGCACGATGCGCTCCGCGGCATCCCACTCCCCCGCCGCGACCTCGATCACGAGCTCATCGTGGATCTGCATGAGCACCCGGGAGCTCAGCTGTTCCGCGGCGAAGTCATCGTGGATGTGGAACAGCGCGATCTTCATGATGTCGGCGGCGCTCCCCTGGATGGGCGCGTTGAGCGCCGCGCGCTCGGCATTCTCGCGAAGCACCCGGTTCGGGCTGGCAAGGTCGGGGAACGGGCGCCGGCGACCGAAGATGGTGGCGGTGTAGCCGTCGATCTTGGCCTGCTCCACGGAGGAGCGCAGGTAGTCCCGGACCGCGCCGAAGCGGTGGAAGTACTCCATCATCAGCTGCTTCGCCTCGGTCTGCTCGATGCGCAGCTGCTTGGACAGGCCGAACGCCGACAGACCGTACACGAGGCCGTACGACATCGCCTTCACCTTGGTGCGCATCGCGGAGCTCACATCCTGCGGCTCCACGCCGAACACGCGCGCACCAACGAACCGGTGCAGGTCCTCGCCCGAGTTGAACGCCTCGATCAGGCCGGGGTCCTCGGACAGGTGCGCCATGATGCGCATCTCGATCTGCGAATAGTCGGCGGTCAGGAGAGTCTCGTAGCCGGAACCGACCTCGAACGCGGATCGGATGCGGCGGCTCTCCTCCGTGCGCACCGGGATGTTCTGCAGGTTCGGGTCGGTGCTCGAGAGGCGCCCCGTCTGGCTTCCGGTCTGCACGTACGTCGTGCGGATGCGACCGTCTGCGGCGATCGACGTGTCGAGCGACTCGATGATCTGCCGCAGCTTGGTGGCTTCACGGTGCTGCAGCAGCAGATCCAGGAACGGGTGCGGATTCGAGTCCTGCAGGTCGGCGAGCACGGCGGCATCGGTCGAGTATCCGGTCTTCGTCTTGCGCGTCTTGGGCAGCTGCAGCTCCTCGAAGAGCACCTCCTGCAGCTGCTTGGGCGAACCGAGATTGACCTCGCGGCCGATCGCCGTGTATGCCTCCTGCGCGATCGCATCGGCCCGCTGACCCAGCTCCGCCGAGAATTCCGACAGCTTCGCGTGCGAGACCGAGACCCCGGCGAGCTCCATGTCGGCGAGCGTGAGGAGCGTCGGCAGCTCGATGTCGGTCAGCACGGACGCGACGCTCTCAGCCAGCTCACCGCGGAGCGCGGCCGTGACGCGCAGCGTGAACCAGGACAGCTGACCGGGTGTCGCGCCCTCGGTCTCTGGCACGAGCTGCGTCGGGTCGGCCTCGGGCAGCTTCTCGTCGAGGTAGCGGTCGACGAGATCGGCGAGGGTCTTGTCGGGGAAGCTGGGGCGCAGCAGCCATCCGGTCACGATCGTGTCGAAGGCCAGTCCCCCCAGCCGGATGCCCGCGCGACGGAGCGCCTTGACCTGCAGCTTCGCGTCGCTGAAGACCTTCGGCGCGTCCGATGCGAGCCAGGGTCCGAGTGCGGCTTCGATCTCGGGGCTCCACGACGCTTCGACCGCGACGTTGCCCCGGGCGAAGCCGACGCGGCGGGGCAGCCCGCCCTCGATCGTGATGGTGACGCCGACCTCGTCTGCGGCACTCGTGAGCCAAGTCGCCAGCTCTTGCGGAGCGGGTTCGGTCGGCACCGGGGCCGCGACCGCCGCGGCGGCCGAGATCGAGGCCATCTGCTGCTCGATGCCCGCAAGTTCCGCGACGCGAGGGATGAGGGTCTTGAATTCGAGCCGCGCGAAGATGTCGCGCACCGCCTGGGCATCCATCGGCTGCACTTCGAGGTCCGCGATCGTGACAGGCAGCTCGACGTCGCGCAGCAGCCGGTTGAGCGTGCGGTTGCGGCGGACGTCGTCCAGGTGCTCGCGGAGGTTGCCGCCGACCACGCCGCCGATCTTGTCGGCGTTCTCGAGCAGCGCGTCGAGTGTGCCGAACTGACCGAGCCACTTGACCGCGGTCTTCTCACCCACCTTCGGCACCCCGGGGAGATTGTCGCTGGTCTCGCCGACGAGCGCGGCGATGTCGGGATACTGCTCGGGACGCACCCCGTAGCGCTCGATCACCGCGTCGGTGTCGTAGCGCTTGAGCTGCGACACACCCTGAACGTTCGGGTAGAGCAGCGTGATGTCGTCGTCCACGAGCTGGATCGTGTCGCGGTCGCCCGAGCACACCAGTACGTCGAACCCCTGCTCCGCGCCCTGCGTGGCGAGGGTCGCGAGGATGTCGTCGGCCTCGAAGTCCTCCTTCTGCAGGACCGTGATGCTCATCGCGGCGAGGCAGTCCTGCAGCAGCGGGATCTGCCCCTTGAACTCGCTGGGCGACTCCGAGCGATTCGCCTTGTATTCGGTGTACTCGCGCGTGCGGAAGGACTGGCGGGAGGTGTCGAAGGCGACAGCCATGTGCGTCGGCTTCTCGGCCTTGATGAGGTTGATGAGCATCGACAGGAAGCCGTAGATCCCATTGGTGTGCTGGCCGTCCTTGGTCGTGAAGTTGTCGACCGGCAGGGCGAAGAACGCTCGGTACGCCAGCGAATGGCCGTCCACGACGAGAAGGGTAGGCTTTGCGGAGTCCGTCACCCTGCAAGCTTAGTAAGGGCTTCGGACGCAGCTTCCGACGACCGAAGGCCGTACATGACCGACACTCCCCCCGCCGATGAGAACGGGCTCGTCTGGGCCGCACGCCGTGGGATGGGCGCTCTGGCGGAGAAGATGGGGATGGAGTTCGTCGAGTTCACGGTGGAGCGAGCCGTCGCGACGATGCCCGTCGAGGGGAACACCCAGCCGGTCGGTCTGATGCACGGCGGTGCGTACGTCGTGCTCGCAGAGTCCCTCGGTTCCATGGCGGCGAATCTGCACGCCGGGCCGGGGCGCCTGGCCGTCGGCGTAGACATCAACGCGACCCACACGCGCTCGGCGACGTCGGGAGTCGTGACCGGGGTCTGCACGCCCATTCACCTCGGGCGCAGCATGACGGTGCACGAGATCGCCGTCGCAGACGAACAGGGTCGACGACTGTCGACGATCCGCATCACGAACATGATCAAGGATCTGCCGCAGGCGTGAGCCGCGGCATCCGATCGCTCCCGCGGGCGGTCAGGCCTTCTTCGGGGCGAGCTGCTCGATGATCGCCTTCGCGACGTCCTGCATCGTGAGGCGACGGTCCATAGACGCCTTCTGGATCCAGCGGAACGCCTCGGGCTCGCTCAGGCCCATCTTCTCGTTGAGCAGGCCCTTGGCCCGATCCACGAGCTTGCGGGTCTCGAAGCGTTCGACCATGTCGGCGACCTCTGCCTCGAGCGTGATGATCTGCTCGTAGCGGGCCAGCGCGATCTCGATCGCGGGCAGCAGGTCGTTCGGCGTGAACGGCTTGACGACGTAGGCCAGCGCACCCGCCTCACTCGCGCGCTCGACGAGTTCTTTCTGACTGAACGCGGTCAGCAGCACGACGGGGGCGATGTGGTTCTTGCTGAGCTTCTCGGCAGCGGAGATGCCGTCGAGCTGCGGCATCTTCACGTCCATGATGACCAGGTCGGGACGCAGTTCGGTGGCCAGCTGAACGGCCGTTTCACCGTCGCCCGCCTCGCCGACGACGTCGAAGCCGTTGTCCCGCAGGATCTCGACGATGTCGAGACGGATCAACGACTCATCCTCCGCAACGACGACTCGTCGGGGCGTGGATGCCGGAGACCCAGTGGCCTGCTCTTGCTCAGTCACAGGTGCAATCCTACGGTATGGTCGTTCGCGGAAGCGCCGGGGCCGGTGTGGCGGAATGGCAGACGCGGAGCACTCAAAATGCTTTGTCCGAAAGGACATGTGGGTTCGAGTCCCACCACCGGTACGAAAGAAGAGGGCTGATCCCGCCAGGGATCGGCCCTCTTCTTCGTGGGGATGGTGGTCTCCTCGAAGCCCAACGTGGGCGGGCCGACGCGGCCCGAGGCTCCGCCCGCCGCGCAGCGGCGAGTGGAGAGGCCGTGGGGACGAGTCCCACCACCGGTACGAATGAAGAGGGCTGATCCTGTCAGGGATCGGCCCTCTTCTCTGCGGTCAGGCGAGCGCGCACGCGCCGCGCGTTGATCTCGTTCAGCGCGACGAGGATCGCGATCAGCACGACCGACGCCGCGACCACCAGCTCCGCGCCGACGGCGGCCGACAGCGGCACCAGAAGCCAGGGCAGCAGGATGCCGGCGGGACCCCACAGGACGATGTCCGACCACGGGGCGCCGTAGCGCAGTGATTCGGCGGTGCTCGCGATGAAGAAGAGGCTGATTCCGCCGGCCAGGCAGACCGCGGCGCCGGCCGGCAGGTGGTGTCCGGCGTCGGCCACTGCGGTGCCGAGGCCGGACGCGAACAGCGCGATGCCGGCGATGAGCAGGAACGGCAGGTACATCACCGTGTCTCGCAGCCCGTTGACGCTTCCGCGCAGCTGCAGCCGGAGCAGCCCTCTCTCGACGGCGGACGTCGCGTACCCGAAGAAGATCCACGCCAGCATGGACACCGCGGCGAACCCGAGGACTGCGGTGATGCCGGACGGCACGGTCCAATGCGCGTCGAGCTCGGCGATGATCGCGAGGATGGACTCCCCGAAGACGATCACCACCAGCAGACCGACGCGCTCCACCAGGTGGTCGATGTCGAGCGCTTGGCGCAGCCAGGACTGCTGACTGCCGAGGAAGCTCAACAGGACGATCTCGACCGCGACGGCGAGGCCCCAGATCACGTACTGCCAGGGCGCCGGCACCCACACGGAGGCCACCCAGAGCCCGGCGGGCACGAGCGAGTACAGCACCGGTCGCCACCACGGCACACCCGTCATACGCCGCTTGGTCAGCCACGGCCAGCCCCACACGAGACGGACGACGGCATTGCCGATCGCGAACGCGGCGGCGCGCTCGGTGAGCGCCTCCGGAACGGCAGCCGCCATCACGCCGATCGCGATCATCCCGACGGTCACGGCGATCCAGATCGAGGGCGTGATGTGCGCGCCGAACAGGTTCATCGTGACGGTGGCGTTGACCCACGCCCACCAGGCGGCGGCGAGGAACGCGAAGAAGACGACCCCGTCGATCCAGGAGGGATCGCCGTGCATCGTGTGCGCGATCTGGCCGATGTAGGCCACCATCACGAGATCGAAGAACAGTTCCAGCCAGTGCACGCGACGGCCGGACCGATGCCCGGCCGTGCCTGCGACGCCGGCCTGAGCGGACTCCCCCTGCGCGGCCGGCATCATCGGATCAGGCGCCGAAGTACTGGTTTCCCAGAGCCTTGCTCTTCAGCGCGTCGTACTCGCCCTGAGTGATGGTTCCGGCATCCAGCAGTGCTTTCGCCTGTGCGATGTCGGCAGCGGGCGTCGAGGACGCGGAGGGGCGGTAGTCGTCCGCCTCGGGGACTCCTCCCCCGCGCGCGGCGGCGTTGCGCTCGGCCATGCCGCGCCCGCGGGCGATCACGTAGACCAGAGCGGTCAGGAACGGCGCGAAGATCAGGAAGATGATCCACACGGCCTTCCACCAGCCGTTGAGCTTGTGGTCACGGAACAGGTCGCTGATGATCAGGAACACCATGAAGATGTAGACCGTGAAGTAGAAGATCCACAGCAGGTACCAGAAGAAGTCACCGAAGCCCACCATGGGCACCTCCATACGTTGAAATGGTCGCGCTCAGCATAGCGAGCGCGACCATCCGCCGAAGGCGTGAGACGACTTTATTCGCGCGACTGGTAGATCGGTGCCTTGCCGTGGACGGCGTCGCCGATCTTGTGGATGCGGATGTCGTTGGTCGAGCCGACGATTCCGGGAGGGGAACCCGAGATCACGACGACCTTGTCGCCGACCTTCGCGAGGTCGTTGGCGAGGAAGAAGTCGTCGACCTGGATGAACATGCGGTCGGTGTGAGCGACGTGCTCCACCAGTGCGGACTGGACACCCCAGGTGAGCGCCATCCGGCGACGGATCGCCGGTTCGGTCGCGAATCCGATCATGGGGATCTTCGGACGCAGACGCGACATGCGCCGCGCGGTGTCACCCGACTCGGTGAAGATGCAGAGGTACTTGGCCTCGACGAAGTCGGCGACCTCCATCGCGGCGAGCGTGATGGCACCGCCCTGCGTGCGGGGCTTGGTCGTCAGCGGCGCGATGCGCTCGAGACCGTGATCCTCCGTCGAGGCGATGATGCGCGCCATGGTCTCGACGACCACGACCGGGTACTTGCCGACGCTCGTCTCGCCCGAGAGCATGACCGCGTCCGCGCCGTCCAGGACGGCGTTGGCGACATCGCTGGTCTCCGCGCGCGTGGGCACAGGGTTGTCGATCATCGACTCGAGCATCTGCGTGGCGACGATGACCGGCTTGGCCATCCGTCGGCACAGCTCGACGGCGCGCTTCTGCACGATCGGCACGGCCTCGAGGGGCAGCTCGACGCCCAGGTCGCCGCGGGCGACCATGATGCCGTCGAACGCATCGATGATCTCTTCGAGGTTCTCGACCGCCTGCGGCTTCTCGATCTTGGCGATCACGGGCACGTGGCGGCCCTCTTCGGCCATGATCACGTGGACGCGCTGGACGTCCTTCGCACTGCGCACGAACGACAGGGCGATCAGGTCGGCGCCGATGCGCAGGCCCCAGCGCAGATCGGCTTCGTCCTTCTCCGACAGTGCGGGCACGTTGACCGCGACGCCGGGCAGGTTGATGCCCTTGTTGTTCGAGACGGCGCCGGCGACGATGACCTTCGTCGTGACGACGGGGCCTTCGACCTCGACGACCTCGACGCGCACCTTGCCGTCGTCGATCAGCAGGTGATCTCCCGGGTTGACGTCGGCCGGAAGCCCCTTGAAGGTCGTGGAGACGATCTCCTTGGTGCCTGCGATGTCGTCGGTGGTGATCTTGAAGATGTCGCCCACGGCGAGATCGTGGGGGCCGTCGGCGAATTTGCCGAGGCGGATCTTCGGGCCTTGCAGGTCGACCAGGACCGCGACGGGACGGCCGGCGTCGTCCGCGGCCTTGCGCACGTTGGCGAAGTTCGCCTCGTGAACCGTGTAGTCACCGTGGCTCAGGTTCATGCGGGCGACGTCGACGCCCGCATCGATGATCGCGCGAACCTGCTCGTAGGTGGAAGTGGCGGGTCCCAGGGTGGCGACGATCTTGGCACGTCTCATCGTGTATGTACTCCGGCGGGGTGAGTTGAGGGGTGGCAGAAGAGCCGGGGCAAGCCTACGCGGGCTGCAACCCGATCGCGACATCGGTCGGGCGCACGGGCGCGGGAAGCTCCGTCTGGCCCATGAGGTACTCGTCGACGTGCGCGGCGACGGCGCGTCCTTCGGCGATCGCCCAGACGATGAGCGACTGACCGCGGCCGGCGTCACCGGCGACGAACACGCCGGGGGCCGTCGTCTGGTAGTCGTCTTCGCGCTCGACGTTGCCGCGCGAGGTGAACTGCGCCCCGAGCTGGTCTTCGAGCAGCGTGCGCTCCGGGCCGGTGAAACCCATCGCGATCAGCACGAGGTCCGCGGGGATCTCGCGCTCGGTGCCGCTTTTGGGCACGCGGCGACCGTCGACGAATTCGGTCTCGGCCACGCGCAGCGCGCGCACCTCGCCGGCGGCGTTCCCGAGGAACTCGACCGTGGACGCGAGGTAGGACCGCTCGCCGCCTTCTTCGTGGGCGGAGGAGATCTCGAACACGAGAGGGGCCATCGGCCACGGCTGGGTCTCGGGGCGGCTGCCCGGAGGCTGCTTGCCGATCGCGAGGTTGGTGACGCTGATCGCCCCGTGGCGGTGGGCGGTGCCGATGCAGTCGGCACCGGTGTCGCCACCGCCGATGACGACGACGTGCTTGCCCTCCGCGGTGATCTGGCTCGGCACCGCATCGCCCGCGAGGGCTTTGTTGGACTCGACCAGGTACTCCATCGCGAAATGGACGCCCGCGAGGTCACGGCCCGGGATGGGCAGTTCGCGCGGCAGCGTGGCGCCGGTCGCGACCACGACGGCGTCGTAGCGGGCCCGCAGGTCGCTCCACGAGATGTCCTTGCCGATCTCGACGCCCGCCCGGAAGCGCGTGCCCTCGTCCTGCATCTGGCGCAGCCGGTACTCGAGGTGGCGCTTCTCCATCTTGAAGTCGGGGATGCCGTAGCGCAGGAGTCCGCCGATGCGGTCGTCCCGCTCGAAGACCGCGACGGTGTGCCCCGCGCGGGTCAGCTGCTGTGCGGCGGCCAGGCCGGCGGGGCCGGAGCCGACGACGGCGACGGTCTTTCCGGTCAGGCGCCCCGGCGGCTCAGGCTCGACCCAGCCGTTGGCGAAGGCCTCGTCGATGATCGACACTTCGATCTGCTTGATCGTGACGGCGGGCTGGTTGATCCCCAGGACGCACGAGCTTTCACACGGCGCCGGGCAGAGCCGGCCGGTGAATTCCGGGAAGTTGTTCGTGGAATGGAGTCGCTCGATCGCCGAGCGGCCCTCGCCGCGCCACGTGAGGTCGTTCCACTCCGGAATCAGGTTGCCGAGCGGGCAGCCCTGATGGCAGAACGGAATGCCGCAGTCCATGCACCGTCCGGCCTGGCGCCGCAGCACCGCCGAATCGCCCGGCTCGTAGACCTCTTTCCAGTCCATGATGCGCACGGGCACGGGACGGCGAGCAGGCAGCTCGCGGTCCGTCACCTTGAGGAAGCCCTTCGGGTCAGCCACCGGTCACCTCCAGGATGCGGGTCCAGACGACATCGCCGTCGGGGTCGAGCCCCTCGGCGACAGCCTCCTGGCGGGTCAGCAGGACGGCCGCGTAGTCGCGCGGCATGACGCGGACGAAATTCTCGAGCTCGTCGTCGAAATTCTCCAGCAGGGATGCCGCGAGAGTGGAGTCTGTCTCGGCCCTGTGCTGCTCGAGCAGGTCGCGGAGGATCTCGGCGTCGCCGGACCCCAGCTCGCCGAGCTCCAATTCGCCGGTCGCCAGCGCCTCGCGGTTGACGAGTTTGCTGTCCAGCCGGTAGATGTACGCGGTGCCGCCCGACATGCCGGCGCCGAGGTTGCGCCCGGTCGCGCCGAGGATCACCGCCAGGCCGCCCGTCATGTACTCGAGCGCGTGGTCGCCCACGCCCTCGACGACGGCCGTCGCCCCCGAGTTGCGCACGAAGAATCGCTCGCCGACCACGCCGCGCAGGAACATGGTGCCCTGGGTCGCGCCGTAGCCGATGACGTTGCCGGCGATCACGTTCTGCGACGCGTCGAAGGTTGCGCCGCGGGGCGGACGGACGACGATCTGACCACCCGAGAGTCCCTTGCCGACGTAGTCGTTCGAATCGCCCTCGAGGCGGAGGGTGATGCCGGCCGGCATGAACGCGCCGAAGGACTGACCGGCGGAGCCCGTGAGGTTCACCACGATCGACCCGGATGGCATGCCGTTCTCGCCGTGCACGACGGTGACGTGATGGCCGAGCATCGTGCCGACGGCCCGCTCCGTGTTGCGGATCGGCAGGTCGAAGGTGATCGTGCCGCTGTGGGCGATCACGTCGCGGGCCGCTTCGATGAGCGGCACGTCGAAGTGCTCCTCGAGCTCGTGCTTCTGCTCGCGCATGTTGCGCCGTGCCTGATCCTCGCCGAATGCGGGTCCGGTCAGGATCGGGGCGAGGTCCAGGCCGCTGGTCTTCCAGTGGTCGACCGCGCCGTTGATGTCCAGGAACTCGTGACGGCCGATCGCCTCGTCGAGCGAGCGGAACCCGAGCTCGGCCAGGTACTCGCGCACCTCTTCGGCGATGAACTCCATGAAGTTGATGACGAACTCGGGCTTGCCGTTGAACCGCTGGCGCAGCACGGGGTTCTGGGTCGCGACGCCCACCGGGCAGGTGTCGAGGTGGCAGACGCGCATCATGATGCAGCCCGAGACCACGAGCGGTGCGGTGGCGAAGCCGAACTCCTCCGCGCCCAGGAGCGCACCGATGATCACGTCGCGCCCGGTCTTGAGCTGCCCGTCGACCTGCACGACGACGCGATCGCGCATGCCGTTGAGCATGAGCGTCTGCTGGGTCTCGGCGAGGCCGAGCTCCCACGGCGTGCCCGCGTGCTTGAGGGAGTTCAGCGGGCTCGCACCCGTGCCGCCGTCGTGTCCGGAGACGAGGATGACATCGGCGAGGGCCTTCGCGGTGCCGGCCGCGACCGCCCCGATCCCGGACTGGCTCACGAGCTTGGCGTGCACTCGCGCCTTCGGATTCGCGCGCTTCAGGTCGTAGATGAGCTGCTTGAGGTCCTCGATCGAATAGATGTCGTGGTGCGGTGGCGGAGAGATAAGCCCGACGCCGGCCGTGGCGTGCCGCGTCCGCGCCACCCACGGATACACCTTCGTCGGGGGCAGCTGGCCGCCCTCCCCCGGCTTCGCGCCTTGCGCCAGCTTGATCTGGATGTCGTCGGCTTTGGTGAGGTACAGGCTCGTGACGCCGAATCGGCCGGACGCGACCTGCTTGATGGCACTGCGCCGCTCGGGGTCCAGGAGCCTGTCGACGTCCTCGCCGCCCTCGCCCGTGTTCGACTTGCCGCCGAGGCGGTTCATCGCGATCGCGAGCGTCTCGTGCGCCTCTTTCGAGATCGAGCCGTAGCTCATCGCCCCGGTCGAGAAGCGCTTCACGATCGACGCCACCGATTCGACCTCGTCGATCGGGACCGGCTTGCGCAGGCCCGACCGCAGGGCGAACAGGCCTCGGAGAGTCTTCAGCTGCGATGCCTGGTCGTCGACGAGCTTCGTGTACTCCCGGAAGATGTCGTACCGGCGCGTGCGCGTGGCGTGCTGCAGCCGGAAGACCGTCTCGGGGTTGAACAGGTGCGGCGAACCGTCACGGCGCCACTGGTACTCGCCGCCGGTCCAGAGTCGTTCGTGAGCGCGGACCGCCGCGTCCTCGGGGTAGGCGTACGCATGCCGCGAGGCGTTCTCCGCCGCGATCACGTCCAGTGCCACGCCGCCGAGCTTCGTCTCGGTGCCGGTGAAGTACTTGTCGACGAACTCGTGGGACAGGCCGATGGCTTCGAACACCTGGGCGCCCGCGTACGACGACACGGTCGAGATGCCCATCTTCGACATGATCTTCAGGACGCCCTTGCCGAGCGCGTAGATCAGGTTCTTGACGGCCTTCTCGGGCGTGATCCCGGTGATGTAGCCGGCGCGCACGAGGTATTCGACCGTCTCCATCGCGAGGTATGGGTTGACCGCGGATGCGCCGTAGCCGATCAGGGTCGCGACGTGGTGCACCTCGCGGACGTCTCCGGCCTCGACCACGAGACCGCACTTCATGCGCGTCTCGTTGCGGATCAGGTGGTGGTGCACGGCGGCGAGCATGAGCAGGGACGGGATCGGCGCGAGGTCCTTGTTCGAGTCGCGATCGCTCAGGACGATGAACTCGGCACCGTCCTCGATCGCCTCATCTACCTCGGCGCACATCTGCGCGATGCGCTTCTGCATGCCCTTGTGTCCTGCCTCGACGCGATAGAGACCGCGGATCGTGACCGACGAGCGGCCGGGAAGGGCAGTGTCGATGTGCTGGATCTTGGCGAGCTCGTCGTTGTCGATGACGGGGAAGTCGAGTGTGACGGAGCGCGCGTGATCGGCACCCCAGCTCAGCAGGTTGCGTTCGGGACCGAGGCCGAGGGAGAGGGAGGTGACGACCTCTTCGCGGATCGAGTCCAGCGGCGGGTTGGTCACCTGCGCGAACTGCTGGGTGAAGTAGTCGAACAGCAGCCGGGGACGCTCGCTGAGGACGGCGACCGGCGTGTCCGAGCCCATCGCGCCGAGCGGCTCCGCGCCGTTCTGCCCCATCGGCGTGAGGAGGATGCGCACTTCCTCCTCCGTGTAGCCGAAGGTGCGCTGACGGCGCGTGATCGATGCGATCGGGTGCACGATGTGCTCGCGCTCGGGAAGGTCCGCGAGTCGTACCCGCCCCGCGTCGAGCCACTCCTGCCAGGGCTCGAGGTCGGCGAGCTGAGCCTTGATCTCGTCCTCTTCGACGATGCGCCCCTGGGCGGTGTCGACGAGGAACATGCGGCCGGGGCGCAGGCGTCCGCGGCGTTTGATGCGATCGGGGGCGAAGTCGAGCACGCCGGTCTCGCTGCCGATGACGATGAGGCCGTCGGTCGTCTCGGTCCACCGTCCGGGGCGGAGCCCGTTGCGGTCGAGCGTCGCGCCGACCAGCGTGCCGTCGGTGAAGATCAGTGCCGCGGGGCCGTCCCAGGGCTCCATCTGCATCGAGTGGTAGTCGTAGAACGCGCGCAGCTTCGGATCGATGTCCGCCTGCTTCTCATACGCCTCGGGCACCATCATCATGATCGCGTGCGGCAGGCTGCGCCCCGTCAGGGTGAGCAGCTCGAGCACCTCGTCGAACGACGCCGAGTCGCTCGCTCCCTCGGTGCAGATGGGCATCAGCGGGCGGATGTCGCCGAGCAGCTCGGATTCGAGCTGCGACTGGCGTGCCCGCATCCAGTTGCGGTTCCCGTTGACGGTGTTGATCTCGCCGTTGTGCGCCAGCATGCGCAACGGCTGCGCGAGCGGCCAGGACGGGAACGTGTTGGTCGAGTAGCGGGAGTGCACGACGGCCAGCTCGGAGGCGAACCGCTCGTCCTGCAGGTCGGGGTAGAACGGCTCGAGCTGCAGGGTCGTGACCATGCCCTTGTACCCGAGGGTGCGGGAAGACAGCGACACGATGTAGGCGCCCAGCTCGGTGCGGGCGCGCTTGCGCAGCCGGAACACGCGCCGATCGAGCTCGATGCCCGACAGAGCGGGCGCATCGCCCACCGCGGGACGCGAGACGAAGAGCTGCTCGAACACCGGGCGCGCGTCGAACGCGAGCTTGCCGAGGTTCTCCTCCGCGGTCGGGACGTCGCGCCAGCCCAGCAGCACGAGGTTCTCGCTCTCGGCGATCTGCTCGATGCCCGCCTTCTCTGCGGCGCGGCGCTCGTCATCGCGCGGCAGGAAGATCATGCCCGCGGCGTACTCCCCGACCGGCGGCAGGTCGAAGTCGACGACCGCGCGGAGGAAGGCGTCGGGCATCTGCGTCAGGATGCCGGCACCGTCACCGGTGCCCGCATCGGAGCCGATCGCGCCGCGGTGCTCGAGGTTGCGCAGCGCCGTCAGGGCGAGATCGATGATGTCGTGCCCCGCTTCGCCGCGCAGGGTCGCGACCATGGCGAGCCCGCACGCGTCCTTCTCGAAGGCAGGGTTGTACATCCCCTGCTTGCGGGGAAGCGCGCCGAAGGCGTGGTCTGCGGCGCCGTGATCGTGCCTGTCAAGACCAAGGCTCGAAGACATACCTACCGTCCTCACATTGATGCTCAAGATGGGACGACGTCGGCCCTGAACTGCGGAAGCTGAAGGTCCACCAATCGGTGGAGCGCTACTTCGAGGCGTGTGTGCTTGTGGCGGTGCCTTCGGTGACTTCGTCCGTCGGTGGTTCGCTGACGTCGACGAAGTCGCCGGTGTCCTGCGATTGTACCGTGCCTGCGGGGGTCCACTCGCGGCCCGGCACGTACGGCGACGGCTCGGAGCCCGGGTGGCGCCTCTTCTGCACGAAGAAGATCACGAGGCCGAGGATGACGCCGAGGATCGCGGCCCACACGTTGCTGCGCAGCCCCAGGATGATCTCGCTCGGATCGATCCGGATCGACTCCCACACGATGCGCCCTGCGCTGTACCAGACGAGGTACAGGCCGAACAGGCGTCCCCACTGCAGGCGGAATCTGTTGCCGACCCACAGCAGGAACAGCACGCCGAGAACGTTCCAGATGACCTCGTAGAGGAATGTCGGGTGGAACAGGGTGCCCGGTGCGAGCCCCGGCGGGAAGGCCGGGTTGTCGGCGTCGATCTCGAGGCCCCACGGCAGATCGGTCGGCAGTCCGTACAGTTCCTGGTTGAACCAGTTGCCGAAGCGCCCCATCGCCTGAGCCAGCAGAAGACCGGGCGCGAGGGCGTCCGCGAACGTCCAGAAGCGGATGCCGGTCCACTTGCAGCCGAGGAAGGCTCCGATCGCGCCGCCGATGAGGGCGCCGTAGATCGCGATTCCGCCCTCCCAGATGCGGAAGACCGCCCAGATGTCGGTGCCCGCTCCGAAGTAGAACCCGGGGTGGGTGAGCACGTGGTAGATGCGCGCGCCGATGATCGCCAGGGGTACCGCGATCAGCGAGATGTCGATGACGACCCACGGCTCGGCTCCGCGCTTGGTCAGGCGCCAGTTGGTCAGCAGCACAGCCGCGATGATGCCGGCGATGATGCACAGCGCGTAGAAATGGATGCGCAGCGGACCGAGGTCGATGTAGCTGACCGACGGGCTGGGGATGCTGGCGAGCACGCCGTTCAGCGCGCTCGAGGGGGCGAACGTCATGCGACGAGTCTAAGCGGGCAGGCGCGTTCCGGCAGACAGTGCCCGCGCGGTCTCGGCGAGCCCGTCGAGGCCTCCGTCGCGCAGGGCCCGCACGAGCGCAGTGCCGACGATCGCGCCGTCCGCGTACTCCAGCACTCCCGTGACCTGGTCCGGCGTGGAGATCCCGATGCCGACGCACGCGCGCAGCGGCGCCCCGGCGCGCGAGCGCATCCGGTCGACGAGACCCCGGGCGGCGGCATCCAATTCGGCCCGCTCCCCGGTGATGCCCATCGTCGAGACGGTGTACACGAAACCCGTCGACGCTTGGACGATGAGGTCGAGCCGCTCGTCGGTCGAGGTCGGGGCTGCCAGGAAGACCCGGTCCAGGCCGGTCCGCTCGCTGGCGGCGATCCAGTCGGCGGCGGAATCGGGTGTGATGTCGGGGGTGATCAGCCCGGCGCCGCCCGCAGCGAGCAGGTCGTCGGCGTAGCGGTCCACTCCGTACTGCATCACCGGGTTCCAATACGTCATGACGAGCACCGGGACCTCGACGCGGCGGGTGATCTCGCGCACGGCGGTGAAGGTGTCGCGCAGACGGAACCCGCCCGCGAGCGCAGTCTGAGTGGCCTCCTGGATGATGGTGCCGTCCATCACGGGATCCGAATACGGCGGACCGAGCTCGAGCACGTCGGCGCCGTTCTCGGCGAGGAGCACGGCCGCGTCGATGCTGGTCTGCAGATCCGGGAAGCCGAGCGGCAGGTAGCCGACGAATGCCCCTCTTCCGGCGGCGTGTGCCGCATCGATCGCCGCGGCGACCCGCGAGGTCACAGCTCGACCCCTTCGCCCTTGGCCTCTTCGGTCGCCGCCGGGATGGCGACCGGAGGACCTTCGAGCACCGCATCGGCATCGTAGAGCTCGAACCAGCGGGCGGCGGTGTCCATGTCCTTGTCGCCGCGCCCGGAGAGGTTGATCGCGAGAACGGCGTCCGGCCCGAGTTCACGACCGATGCGCATCGCACCCGCGAGGGCGTGCGCCGACTCGATCGCCGGGATGATGCCCTCGGTGCGCGAGAGCAGGCGGAGGGCCTCCATCGCCTCGGTGTCGGTGGCCGGGATGTACTCGGCGCGACCGATCGATGCCAGCCAGGAGTGCTCGGGCCCGACACCGGGGTAGTCGAGTCCGGCCGAGATCGAGTGGGACTCGATGGTCTGGCCGTCCTCGTCCTGCAGCACGAACGTCTTGGCACCGTGCAGCACGCCGGGACGACCGCGTTCGATGGATGCCGCGTGGCGCGCGGTGTCGACGCCGTCGCCGGCCGCCTCGACGCCGTACAGCTTGACGCTCTCGTCGTCCAGGAACGCATCGAACATGCCGATCGCGTTCGAGCCGCCGCCCACGCACGCGAAGACCGCGTCGGGGAGCCGGCCGATCTCGTCGAGCAGCTGGGCGCGCGCCTCTTCGCCGATGATCTTCTGGAAGTCGCGGACCATCGCGGGGAACGGATGAGGGCCGGCGGCGGTTCCGAAGATGTAGTTGGTCGTCTCGACGCTCGCGACCCAGTCGCGGTACGCGTCGTTGATCGCGTCCTTGAGCGTGCGCGAGCCGGTCGTGACCGGGATCACCTCGGCGCCGAGCAGGCGCATGCGCGCGACGTTGAGCGCCTGGCGCTGGGTGTCGACCTCGCCCATGTAGATCGTGCACTCGAACCCGAACAGCGCCGCCGCGGTGGCCGTGGCCACACCGTGCTGGCCCGCGCCGGTCTCGGCGATCACGCGGGTCTTGCCGAGGCGCTTGGTCAGCAGTGCCTGACCGAGCACATTGTTGATCTTGTGCGACCCGGTGTGGTTCAGGTCCTCGCGCTTGAGGAAGACCCGCCCGCCGCCCGCGTGCGCGGCGAACCGCGGCACCTCGGTCAGCGCCGAGGGGCGGCCGGCATACGAGTGCAGCAGCCCGCGCAGCTCGAGCTCGAAAGCGGGGTCGGCCATCGCCTCTTCGTAGACAGCGGTCAGCTCGTCGATCGCCGCGATGAGCGACTCGGGCATGTAGCGGCCGCCGAACTCCCCGAAGTAGGGTCCGGGTGCTTCGCGCAGACTCATGAGCCGGCCTCCAGGAAAGCGGTGAGGGTGGCGACGGGGTCGCCCGTCACGAGGGCTTCGCCGATGAGCACGACATCTGCTCCTGCGGCTCGATAGTGCGCGACATCCGCCGGCGTGAGCACGGCCGACTCGGCGATCTTGATCGCGTCGGACGGAATGCCGTCGCTCAGCCGGCCGAACAGGTCGCGGTCCAGGGCGAACGTCGACAGGTCGCGTGCGTTCACTCCGATGAGCTTCGCCCCGACGTCGGACGCGCGCGCGACCTCATCGGCGGAGTGGGTCTCGACCAGTGGCGTCATGCCGAGCTCGAGCGTGAGCGCATGCAGGCGGCTGAGGACGTCCTGCTCGAGCGCCGCGACGATCAGCAGGACCAGGTCGGCGCCGGCGGCGCGTGCCTCGAGCACCTGATAGTCGGTTGCGATGAAGTCCTTGCGCAGGACGGGCAGC
>Ga0247738_10000333_pt1 | contig 18754 bp, 11 predicted proteins | sample UWRJL013104B2_FD_180936 | JGI IMG/M metagenome (GOLD analysis project Ga0247738, IMG submission 180936) | Plant litter microbial communities from Arlington Agricultural Research Station in Wisconsin, United States - UWRJ-L013-104B-2 | ecosystem: Environmental > Terrestrial > Plant litter >...
ATCTGAAAGGCGCGTCAGAACCGCGCGTTCAGGCTGACCCAGAAGTTGCGCGACTTGGCCTTGACGTTGTAGTCGTCGCGGAAGACCGGCTGCTGACCGCCCACACAGGTGTTGCCACTGGTGCAGCTCGTGAAACTGGTGCTGTAGCTCGTGAAGTCGTGGTCCAGCAGGTTGTTGATGCGCGCGTTGATCGTCACGTTCTTGCTGATGCGGTAGCTGCCACCCAGGTGCAGCATGTTGTACGGCTTGTAGTACATCGCACTGTTGGTCAGGGCGTCCCAGCCGCGGTAGCGATCGGACACCGCTTCCAGGTTCAGGAACAGTTCAAGTGAAGGCGTGGCCGACCAGGAAAGGGCGGCGTTGGCCATGTGCTTGGCGCTTTCCGACAGTGGGCGGCCGATGGCCGCACCGCTCTTCTGCTCTGAGTCGGTGTAGGTGTAGTTGGCCCGAACCATCCACGTCGGTGAGATGCGATAGCGGCCGGCCAGCTCCAGGCCCTTGAGCTCCGCGCGGCTGATGTTTTGCGTCTGGCTGAAGGATGCGAAGCCCAGGTCGCGCCAGCCCAATCCAACGTCCGCGCAGGGCACGCCCGGTGCGGCGCCTTCGCAGTTGGCGATGGTCGGGCCGCCGCTGTCGATCTTGTCTTTGAAGCGGTTCTGGAACACCGTGGCGTTGAAACTGTGGCCGTTCGCGCTGTTGAAGTAGGCCGCGAGTTCGCCGTTGACGCTGGTCTCGGGCTTCAGGTCGGGGTTGCCCACGAATGGCGAAGTGCCCTGGCCGCCAAAGCCGGTGATGCCGGGGAACAGCTGGCTGGTCTTGGGCGTCTTGTAGCCCGTGCTGACGCCACCCTTGAAGGTCCACGAGGAGTTGGCTTCCCACACGCCATACATGCGCGGGCTGGTCTGCCCGCCGAAGATGTTGTGGTTGTCATGGCGCAGGCCCGTGGTCAGCGTGAAGCCTGGGCGCAACTGCCAGTTGTCTTCGGCAAACACCGAGGTCATTTCGTGCTTCTGCACGGTGCCCGGCTGCGGGTTGTTGCCGAACATGCCGAAGGTGCCGTCTTCCATCTCGCCATTGATGTACTGGCCGCCCACCACCACAAGGTGGTTGCCCAGCGGGATGTCCAGCTTGCCGTCCAGCGTGTACTGACGGGTTTCCATCACACGGGCAGGGCGCGGCAGGAAGGACTCCAGCGTGGCGCGCTGCGCGGGCGTCATGTTGTTGAGCTTGGCGGTCGCGTTGCCACCCGGCACAGCGGCCCACAGGGCCTGCAGGCGCGCGCGCTCTTCGGGCGAGAAGGGCAGGGTGCGGCCCTTGTTGGCCGTGTCCACGTAAGACAGCGAGATCTCGCTGTTGCCGATGTCCCACTTGCCCTTGTGTGTCAGCGACCACTGGTCACGCGTGAACTTCTGCTCAGGCAGGTAACCCACCTGGGGCGCTGCGAACGTGGCGTTGGTCGAGCGCCAGATGGTGCCGATGCTGTCCACCGTGCCCAGGGGGAAGCTGCCGTCGGCTTCGGGGCGGTTGTTGTACGTCTGCCGCGAGCTGTCGACGTCGAACAGAAATTCGTGGCGGGCGCTGGGCGTGAGCGCCAGGCGCATGCCCAGGCTCTGGTTCTCGTTGTCCACTGTCTTGCCGCCACCGCCGAAGCCCAGGGCGCGAGGGCGCGTGACGCCGTTGGGGTAGATCACGTCCGCGTACTCGGGGCGCGAAGCATCGCGGTCGTACATGCTGCCGCGCAGCTGGAAGCCCAGCACGCCGGGCTTGATCGGGCCCATGAGGTTGAAGTCGGTGGTCTTGTCGTCACCGAAGTCGCTGTTTTCCTGGAAGGTGAAGGACTGCGTGACAGAGCCGGTCCACTGGTCGGGGATCTTGCGCGTGATGATGTTGATGACACCGCCCAGTGCGTCTGCGCCGTACAGCGTGGACATGGGGCCCCGGATGACTTCGATGCGTTCGATCGTTTCGATCGGAGGGATGTGGTTGAACTGGTTGCCACCAAACGAGTTGGGGTACAGGTCGCCGTTGTTGTTCTGGCGCTTTCCGTCAATCAGGATCAGGGTGTAGTCGGCGCCCATGCCGCGAATGCTGATGGTGCCCTGTCCGGTCTTGTCGGTCGTCTCGCCGACGTCCACACCTTCGATGTCGCGAACGGCGTCCAAAAGGGTGGTGTAGGGGCGCTTCGCGAGTTCTTCGCGCGTCACGACCGAGATGCTGGCGGGCGCATCCGCGATTTTCTGTTCGACGCCGGAGGCAGACACCACGACTTCGGACAAAGAGCCCTCGGTCTGCTGGGCATGGGCTGCGCCCAGGCTCAGTGCGTACAGGCTGCAGGCCACGGCGGTGGCTTGCAAGGGGAAGCGGTAGCCCGACGAAACGCCGCGCCGGCTGGCCGACGGGGTGGATGCTTTCGACATCGAAAATCCTTACGTATGCATGCGTTGATGGAGTTGGCTGGCATGCATCCACTCGAATCACGCACATCACACAAGGACGGAGCTGGAGGGGCTGGCTGGCTACTTTTTTTATTATTACAAATGAAAACCATTCTTGTTAAGTTTTTGATAATTTTTTTGTGATAGCGCTCGCGACGGTCGCTGGAAACCTTCTGGCAGGAGCGCGATTTGCCCTATGAAATCGCCCCCAAATGGCGGTGTCGCCAGAATGTGGTAAACACGAACGGCCCTCATCGGGCGAGTTGCTGCACAGCAACAAGAAAAGCTATCGGGTGGATAAACACTATCAATCTCGAGGATTGGTAGTTATTTGCTATCATTCATCCCATGGCGATACGGAAACCCTTTCCGGTCGCCGCCTCTTTCTCAACCCCAACCCAAGGAAAACCATGTCCCTGATCAATACCACCGTCCAGCCTTTCAAGACCACGGCCTTTCTGAACGGCAAGTTCATCGATGTGAGCGACGAAACGCTGAAGGGCAAGTGGTCGGTCCTGATCTTCATGCCCGCCGCGTTCACCTTCAACTGCCCGACCGAAGTGGAAGACGCGGCCGAGAACTACGCCGAGTTCCAGAAGGCTGGCGCCGAGGTCTACATCGTCACGACCGACACGCACTTCTCGCACAAGGTGTGGCATGAAACCTCGCCTGCCGTGGGCAAGGCCAAGTTCCCGCTGGTGGGCGACCCGACCCACGTGCTGACCAACGCGTTCGGCGTGCACATTCCGGAAGAAGGCCTGGCGCTGCGCGGCACCTTCATCATCAACCCCGAAGGCACGATCAAGACCGCTGAAATCCACTCCAACGAGATTGCCCGCGATGTCAAGGAAACGCTGCGCAAGCTCAAGGCTGCCCAGTACACCGCTGCCCACCCCGGTGAAGTGTGCCCGGCCAAGTGGAACGAAGGCGCCAAGACCATCGCTCCTTCGCTGGACCTGGTCGGCAAGATCTGATCCACCGTTCGATCCTGGATGAGGCCGAGCCTCACCAATTGGATATTGAAGAACCCGCGGGCCCAGAAGGCCCGCCGGGTTGTCCCCTGGCCGCCTTTCAATCCATGAGGAGGCCGGTTCTCAAAGTCGCTTGATAAAGGAAACACAACATGTTGGACGACACCCTCAAGGCTCAACTCGGCGCTTACCTCGAGCGCGTGACACAACCTTTCGAGATCGTCGCTTCATTGAGCGACTCTGAGAGCTCCCGGGAAATGCTTGATCTGCTGCAGACCATTCAGGCGCTGCGCAGCGACAAGATCACCCTGAAGACCGACGGCCAGGACGCGCGCCGGCCTTCTTTCACCCTGCAGCGCGCTGGCAGCGACACCTCGCTGCGGTTCGCTGGCTTGCCGCTGGGCCATGAGTTCACCTCGCTGGTGCTGGCCCTGCTGTGGACGGGTGGCCACCCGCCCAAGGTCGAACAGGACGTGCTCGAACAGATCCAGGCGCTGGACGGTGACTTCAACTTCGAGGTCTACATGTCCCTGACCTGCCACAACTGCCCGGACGTGGTACAGGCGCTGAGCCTGATGGCGATCCAGAACCCGAAGATCAAGACCACGGTCATTGAAGGCGGTGCGTTCCAGGACGAGGTGACGGCGCGCGAGATCATGGCCGTGCCGATCGTGTTCCTCAATGGCGAGGTGTTCGGCTCGGGCCGCATGACGGTGGAAGAGATCGTCGGCAAGCTGGACGTGAACGCCGATGCGCGTGAAGCCGCGAAGCTCAACGCCAAGGACCCGTTCGACGTGCTGATCGTCGGTGGTGGCCCGGCCGGCGCCGCTGCGGCGGTGTATGCCGCTCGCAAGGGCATCCGCGTGGGTGTGGCGGCCGAGCGTTTCGGTGGCCAGGTCAACGACACGATGGCGATCGAGAACTACATCAGCGTGCTCGCCACCGATGGCCCGAAGTTCGCCGCCGCGCTCGAAGCGCAGGTGCGTCACTACGACGTGGACATCATGAACCTGCAGCGCGCTGACAAGCTGATCCCGGCGAGCGAGCCCAACGGTCTGGTGAAGGTGCAGATGGCCAACGGCGCGGTCCTCAGCGCACGCAGCGTGATTCTGTCGACCGGCGCGCGCTGGCGCAATGTCAACGTGCCCGGCGAAGCCGAGTACCGCAACAAGGGCGTGGCCTACTGCCCGCACTGCGACGGCCCGCTGTTCAAGGGCAAGCGCGTGGCCGTGATTGGTGGCGGCAACTCGGGTGTCGAGGCTGCGATCGACCTGGCCGGTATCGTGCAGCATGTGACGCTGATCGAGTTCGCCGACGCGCTCAAGGCCGACGCCGTGCTGGTGAGCAAGCTCAAGAGCCTGCCCAACGTGGACATTCATGTGAACGCGCAGACGACCGAGATCACCGGCGCGGACGGCAAGGTGAACGGCCTGAGCTACAAGGACCGCGCGAGCGGCGATGTGAAGCACGTCGAGCTTGAAGGCGTGTTCGTGCAAATCGGCCTTGTGCCCAACACCGAGTTCCTCAAGGGCACGGTGGAGTTGAGCCGCTTTGGCGAGATCGTGGTGGACGCCAAGGGCCACACCAACGTGCCGGGCGTGTTCGCGGCGGGCGATTGCACGACGGTGCCGTACAAGCAGATCGTGATCGCCGCCGGTGAGGGCTCGAAGGCCGCACTCAGCGCCTTCGACCACCTGATCCGCCAACCGGTGGTGACACCGGCAGAAGCCGTCGCGGCCTGATGTCGCACAGACGGGTCAGGGACGCCGCACCAGCCGGAGCGGCGTCTCGGCCTGTTCGCCATTGCTCCAGAGCTGGCCGGTGAGTTCTCTGCCGTCGGCGCTGGCATTGAGCACCACGCTGCCCGTGTCCAGCGGCCCACGGCCATCGGCGGTGTAAGCCTGGTACGGCACTTCCACGCGCGGCACGCCCATCACATTCGTGAGCACGCCGTTGCCGACGAAACGCACGTTCTTCACAACCAGACCCTGGCCGCGCACACTGCGCGCATAGGCTTCCCATTCGGGGTACCAGCTCACGGGGAAGGGGTCGGTCTGCAGCTCCACCTGGGCAGCGTTCACCGTCAACTGCACGCGCAGGCGCCGGTTGGCTTCGTCGATGGACCACCAGATGCCCGAGATGTCTGCCACTTGCGGCACAGATGGCGCATTTTGGCTGGCGGCGGCTTCCTGCGCTTCATCCTCGAACGCCGAGATCAACAGGCCGAGCAGGAACAGCCCGACGAAGACGGCACCGACCCACATCAGCACCCGTTGCGCGCGCTGCCCGAGGCTGCGGTTCGCTGGCGGCATGCCATCTATGGGGCTTTTCAGCGGATGGATGCCATGCGTGCGCAGGTCGGCCACGAGCTTGTCCAGATCGGTGGCCCAGTCCTCTGTGCGCAGCTTGAGCGCGTGGGCTTCCTTCAGGAAGCGCAGCGGTTCGGGCAACTCGGCGGTCGTGGGCACCGTCATGCCTTCTGTGAACAGCGGCACGATGATCGCGCCGTGTTGTTGCGCCGTGAGCACCTCGCCCCGGATCGGATCGTCCTCGTGATCGATGCGGCGCCCGCCTTGAGGGTCCTGCATGCCGAGCAGGTCCGGCGTGAAGAGCAGCAGCACCACCGGCCGGGTACCCAGCGCGTCCATGATGGCGCCGCGCCACGAGGTGCCGCCCCGCAGGTCCTGCTTGTCGAAGAACACCTGGTCTGGGCCATAGATGCGGCTGAGGTCCGCGCACAGGCGATCGGCGTCCTTCTTGCCGTCTGACGACCGGTAGCTGATGAAGATGCGGTTCACACCATCCCCGCGTACTGGCGCAGCTGCAGCAACAGGTCGGCGGCGGCGCGCGCGTGGGCGCCGCTGCGCGCGGGGTGCAGCGTCAGCACGAAGGCGAGCTGGTCAGCCACCGACGCCCACATCCAGGGGGTGCCGGCGCGCTGGTGCAATTCCTCGTAGGCCGCGAGGATGGCCGGCAGCTGCGTGTGCAGCGTCTTCGTGGCCAGCGATTCGTACACGCTGAGTTCGGGCAGGCCCACCACGCTCCAGAAGTCCGGGTCGTCGCGCCGTTTGCGCTGCAGGCTTTCGCGCACCCGGCGCACGCGCTCGGGGTTTGGGCCGGACCAGCGCGGTTCGTGGCCATGGGCCACGAGTTCGGCCGCGATCAGGTTGAGCGCGGGGTAGAAGGTCTCCGTGAGCCCGGTCTGCTGGGCGAGTGCTTCGGCTCGTTCATAGTGCTCGGCCATGCGCTCGGCGGCCGCGGTGTGTGCACCCGAGGGGCCTTCGATCAACGCCAGGCGCTTCCAGGCCGAACCGAGCAAGCTCTCGCGCTCCACTGTGGGGGCCACGGCCACCAGCGCGTCCAGCATGCGCAGTGCGATGGCAATATCGTCGCGGCTCTGGGCGAGCAAGGGTTTGAGGCGCGCTGCATCGATGCCGGCGCGACGGGCGCTGTCGACCCGTTCCCAGGCCTGTCGCGCCATCAGGTTGGCCAGCTGCTCGCTGGCCTTGACCGAGGCACTGCCATCATTCGCTGCCACCGCACGCCGGTACCAATGCAGTGCGTGCGCGATGTCGTTGGCCGCCGCACACGCCACGCCAAAGGCCTCGGCCACCGCGCCCATGCCACCCCAGTCGGCCTCGAAGCGGGCCTCCAGGTAGCGGATCTTCTCGCGCTGGCTTTCGGGCGCAGCGCCTTGTGTGGCGCTTTGCACCGCCAGCGTCTCCAGTGCCAGCGCCAGTGCCACCGGGGAGGCGATGCTGGCGTAGGTCTGGGCCAGTGGCGGTGGCGCGCGGCGCGCCTCGGCTTCGTCGCGCTGCCAGACCCAGTCCGGATCGCCATAACACTGGTAGGCGGCCCAGGTGTTGCCGCCCGGGCTGGCCGCGTACGCGGCGGCGCGGGCGGCCTGCACCGCGTCCATGAAGCGTTGGCCCGACAGCAGGGCCTTGTAGAAGGCGACTGCAAACTGGTTGGCCGCGTCGTCTTCCACCGCCCAGCCAGCGGCCACCACACAACGCACGCCGATGCGGATGAGTTGCTTGGCCACGCCGGCGGCAAAACGCGCGCGGTCGTAGCCGTGCCGGAGCAGCTTGGTGGGATCGGCCGCAAGGTGGCAGCAGTTGAGGAACACTAGCTCGGGCACCACACGCATGGCCTGCACCTCGCGCGGGCCAAGGAAGGTGTTGTCGCTCAGGACCACGCCGCGCAGCAAGGGTGGCTTGCCCGGGCGCAGCAGCTCGGGTTCGCCGTGGCCGGCGATGTGCACGATGCGGTAGCGGCGCGCGAGCAGGGCGGTTGTCACGGCGGCGGCATCGGGTCCCGGTTCGTCTTCGGTCGCGATCAGCGCATGCACGCGCGCGCCGCCCAGCACCGAAGCCAGTGCATCGCGCACGGCCTCGGCCTCGGCGCGGGCGGAGGGCAAGGGCGGGTAGAGCGTGTCGTCGCAACAAGGCTCGCCGATCACCAGCACCGCGTCCTCCCGCCTGGCGTCACTCACCTGGGTTCGAAATGCCACCGTACGCAGGCGGCGCAGCAGCTTGTTGCGGATCGCCCAGGGCGCCTGCGGGCCACCGCGTCCGTCGTCCGGCGCGTCCAGCAACTCCCATGGGATGCCGGCCGTGCCATCGTCAAGCTCCAACAGCAACTCGCTGGTGCCGCCCAGGCTGGCTTCCATTTCCACCGGCACCAGCAGCTGGAACAGGGTGCGGCCGATGTTGGGGTCCCGGTTGGCGTCATTCGAGGCGCGCCGCACCAGCTCGCCCACCAATTGGGCCTGCGTGGCCTGCGCGCGCACCTCGGCGCGGGCGCGCTGCGTGTCCAGCGTGTAGACGATGCTGGGTTCGCCGGTTTCGTCGGTTTCGGTGACGGCGCTGATGAAGTCGTAGGCCGTGCCACGGTAGCCGCTGTCGAGCGGGCGTCGCAGCGCGCCGATGCCGGAAGACACCGTGGGCGTGAGCGCGAAGTGCTCGGGTGCCGCGAGGGCGAGCAGGCGCAATGCACTCCAGGCCTCGGTGGCGCGGTCCAGGTAAAGCTCGACCAGGCGCAGGTGGCTCACCTGCGGCCAACCCCCGGCGAGCAGTTTCTGGTTGGCCTCGCGCACGCCCTGAGCCACGGCCTGGGCCGAGGTGGTCACGCTGATGCCGCTGCCGCCGCTGCCGATCAGCGTGGCGGCGAGCTCGAAGTGCGCCGTGCCCTGGCCGGGCGTCTCCGCCACGCGCTGCGCCCAGGCCAGGGTGGCCTGCCGCACCGTGGCGGTGAGCGAGAGGCTGCGCAGCTTGCCTTCTTCGCCCAGCCCGGCCACCACCACGTGCGGGGGGCGGGGCAGGGCGAGTGGGCTGTCCGGGTCCTGCTGGTTGTTGGTGAAGATCTGGTGCGTGCCGGTGGCCTCGGGGTACAGGCCCGCGCGCAGGGAGGCCGACATGACGCCACCGATGAAGTGGTCCACCACATCCTCGGTGCCGGTGAGGGTGGACGCGACATAGTGGCCCACCAGCAGGGTGTGGCTCACGAACTTCAGGTTGCCGTTGCAAACGGTGATGCGCAGTGCGCTGTGCGGTGCGGTGATGCGGGGCGCTTCTTCCTCGTTGATGGCGAACAGCTCGGCCGCATCGGTGGGCGGCTCGATGACACCGCTGCGTTGGCGCGAGGGCCGGCTGCGCACCAGCACCGCTGCCTCTGTCGCCGCGCCCGCGCCACGCATACCCGACGAGGTGGACACCACCGGCAGGCGCTGGGTGTCACCGTGTTGCAGCAGCTCCAGGTAAGCCTCGAAGGCCTGCTCTGCGTCGGGCAGATCGCCATGAGAACAATCCACCTTCCAGGCACGCACGCCGGGCAGCAAGGCGTTCGAGAGCGTGACGCGGCCGTCGCCGCCCTCGGGCTGGTTCAGGTAGACCAGGCCCTCGCGCCCATCGATCTCGAAGCCAGCGGGTGTGGAGCGGGCGTGGCCCACCACCATCACCACGCGGTCGCGAAAGCCGGCCAGGGCCTCGTCGCGCTGGCGGTCGAGCCGCTGGCGCAGCGCCACGGCGCGGTCGAGCACGGCCTGTGTCGGCACGCCCCAGCGGTAGATGGCGCGCTGGCTTTCCTCCACATGCCAGAAGTTGGCCTGCTCCAGCGCTTGCGCGTCCTGTTCGGCCAGGGCTTGCCAGCGCGCGCTTTGCGAGAGGCCTGTGGCAGGGTCCAGCAAGCCGGCCTGCAGCTGGATCAAGCCCGGCATGGCGGCCATCAGGCTGCGTGCCTTGTGGTCCTGGAAGGGCAGGCCGAACGAGGACAGCGCGTTGCCCATGGTGTCGTCGCCGGTGAGCACCTGCATGGGGGCGTACGAGCCGCCGTTGGGCGTGCCCAGCATCAGCAGGCGCGAGCCCGGCCGCTCCAGCCAGCGCTGCCACACATCGGGGCGCTCCAGCTGCACCGTGCGCGCCACCACGCCGCCCATGGAATGCGCGATCAGCCGCACCGGCTGGCCGGTGGTGGCGCGCGCGCTCAATGCCTGATCGATCACGACGGCAAGGCGCACGGCCTCCTCTTCGATCGGGCGGCGCCAGTCGAACGAGAACTCGATCACCTGATGAGTGGTCGAGAGGAACTCGGCCAGATCGTCGTAGACCATGCCGATGGGCCCGTCGGCCTGCACGTTGTTCGCGTCTGCCTGGTAGGCCAGTTTGCCCAGGCCGCCCAGCACACGCATGCTCAGCCAGACGCGCTTGCCGTCCACCGCGAGATGGCTGCCGAGGATGCCTGGCAACAGAATCACGGCGGGGCGTTCGGCGGCGGGCGCCTCGGTGCCCGAGCGCACGCGGCCTCGCAGGCCATCGCTTGTGCTGCCGGCCCACGACATGGGGCCGATGGGCCGGAAGCCGGCGGGTGTGTCTTCGACCAGCGCGCTGCAGATGGCCTCGGCCGTGCGGGGGTGGCTGAAGTAGGCGAAGTGAGTCACCTTGCCGCCGCGTTCCAGCACGAAGGTGGCCGCCGCGTGACCACCGGCTGGTGCGCGCGGCGTGCCGCCGTACATCGAGCGCGTCTGCACCACCAGGTCGTTGTCGGTCCAGTAGAAGGCGTCGGCCAGCAGGGTCTTGACCCAGGACATGATCGAGTCGCCCTGGATGTCGCCCGCGACCACGCGCAGCTGGCCGGGCAGCGGCCCGCCGCCATCGCCCTCGCTGGCGTGCAGCCACTGCACCAGCGGGCTCTCGGGTGTCATCGCCTCCAGGCCGGGCAGGAGATCCGGGTCGGTGCGCTGGCTCGCGACCTCGCCGATGAAATCGATCAGCAAGGGCGCGACCGGGATGGACGCGAGTTCGAGCGACCACTTGAGCACCGACACGTAGGCGTCGAGGCGCTTGGAGGCCAGCAGGGTGCCGCGCGCCGGGCAGGCCACGCGCACCACGCGCTCCACGTGAATGTTGCGACCCTGGAGCTCGACCGCGAGTTCACGAAGCGCCTTCAGTTGCGCGCGGTGCGTCGGGTCCTGGAAGGCGGCGAGCGAGCGCTTGTCCAGATCGGGGCGAGCACACGCGCGCGCGAGCACCTCGGCCACCAGCCCACCGCGCGAGTGCGTCAGCAGGTGCACGCGCGCACCGTCGGGCAGGGCGCGCGCCAGCATCAGGGCGTTGTCGATCGGACTGGCCAGAAGCGTGGGGTGATCGCAGCCGTAGACGCGCCCGCCGTAGCGCGCGAACAGCTCGCGCACTTTGTGCGGGTGCTCCTGCCAGAGCTTGCCGAAGGTGCCCTGGGTGTTGGAAAAGGTGCCGTGCAGCAGCACGAGCACGGGCGCTTCGGGCGGGTCGGGTGGCGGAATGCGGTCGAGCTTTGGGCGGCCCTTGAGTGGCGCGGTGAAGGCCTCGGCTTGCAGCAGATACACACCTGGGTCCACCTGCGCGTCCACGCGCGCGCCGATCTTGGCGGCGGTGAGTTTGGCCGCTGGTTCCTTTAGCAGCCCGGTGACCACCTCGATGGCCGAGAGCAGCACTTCGCCCATGCGCCCGCGCGAGGCGGTGCCGGCCTGTTCCAGACCTTGCCAGGTGAGTTGGGAAGGCACGGCCACTTCGTCGGGTGAGCCACCGCCGCCGCGCGAGCGGTTGGCCACCGCGCTGCGCGTGAGGCCGGACTGCGCCAGCATCAGGTCGCGCGCGGTCTCGGGGTGCAGCATGAGCGAAGGGCCGTTGCTGATGTGCAGCACCACCGCATCGAGCCCGGGCCGCGCGCTCACACGCACCGTGTCGTTGCTGCCGCGCCTGGCGCCCACGCGCACCCGCTGTGTAACCGTGCCCGTGCCGCCGAAGGAGGGTGACATGGCGCTGTCCAAGCCAGCGCCCCGGGTGGCACTGGCCAGCGGTTGCGGCTGACCGCGCACGACGAACGTGATGGCTGTGGCAGGTGAATCGGTGTTCATGCGGGCACCTTCTTCGGCGGGGTTGTGCGGGCGGCAATCAGGCGAGTCGCGCAGTCGTTGCACGCCCAGCCTTCGAGGTTGGCTCGACCGACCTTGGGCGCGGGACGAAAGCCCACCTCAGACCCGGTGAGACGGTGGTTCTGGATGCCCCGCATGAGTCCCTCCTGTGTCGTCGGACGCCTGTGAGGCGTGCACGCGCGGTTCAGACGGCGAACGGCGCCTGTTTCAGAAACGCCGCCGCCGGCCCCAACGTGAACAGGTTGGGCGATTGCGTGGGCGGCAGGCCGGCGCGCACACGCGCGTGAAAAGTCGCGTAGGTGCCCTTGAAGCCCCCGCTGTTCCAGACGCTGAGCACTTGCTCGGTGAAGGCGCCGTTGTGGTTGCCGTCCATCGAGAACTGGTTGTCCTGGCAGCCCGAGATCAGGATCACGATCGGTTGGAAGTCATTGACGATCGCGGTCAGGCGGTCGCTCACGGCCACGTTGGCCAGGGCCGTGTCGGGGTCTTCGACCTTGCCGCCAGCGGCCTTCGCCACGTCGCGTTGCAACTGGTCATAGAACGCCTGGTGTTCGGCGTACACGCGCAGGCCAACCGAGCGCGGCATGATGCGCGGGCGCTGTTCGGGTGTGCCAGGTGCCGGGCGAGGAGCGCGCACGACGGTGCCGCTGTGGCAGCTGTCGGACAGCACCAGGATGCGCACGCCGGCCTTGAAGCGGCTCAGTTCGAAGTACAGCTCGTCGTCGATCAGCTGGCCGTCGAACAGGCACCAGGTCTCATCCAGCTTGTCGGGCTCTTCGCCGCTCACGTCGGGCACCTGGCCGCCGTGGCCCGAGAAGCTGATGAAGAGCAGGTCGCCCTTGCCGAGCGATTTGGCCGACTTGCGCAGGGCTGCCAGCACATGGGCGCGCGTGGCCTTCTTGGTGATGAGCAGGGTGCTCTTCATGCCCCTGGACTTCGAGATCGCCGCCATGTCGTGGGCATCGAACTCGCAGGCCGCGAGCGGGCCGGTCCAACCCGCGTAGTGAGCGGCACTGACTTCGTTGATGCCGATGTGCAGGGCCTGGGCCTGAGGCCTCTTGTGAGCGCTGGCGCTTGCCTTGGTGACCATGGCGTCCCTCCCGGTGGCGGGTGTCTGGATGTGAAATCCGTGACGAATTCTGGACGCTGCGCCGGAGGCCGGCAATGGCAACTTGTAATGAAATGTGGCCACCCGGGTTGCCCCGGGCGGCCACACAGCAGACCGCGCTTCGGCGGCACCTCAGTGAGCGGCGGCCGTGGCGGCGCCGATGCCCGTTTCCGAGCGCACCTGCTGCGCCAGGAAACCGGCGCGGTCCACTCGCGCGCGCTGGCTCTTGTCCAGCACCGAGAACAGCCAGATGCCCGCGAAACCGATCGCCATGGAGAACAGCGCCGGCGAGGTGTAGGGGAACAGCGCCGACCCTTTGGGGTTGCCCAGCGTGGCTTCCCACACCGAGGGTGAGACGACGGTGAGGCCCACCGAGGACACCAGGCCGAGGAAACCACCAATGACCGCGCCCTTGGTGGTGCAGTCCTTCCACAGCACGCTCATGAAGAGCACGGGGAAATTGGCCGAGGCCGCGATGGCGAAGGCCAGCGAGACCATGAAGGCGATGTTCTGCTTTTCAAAGGCGATGCCCAGCACCACCGCAACCACGCCCAGGCAGACCGTGGTGATCTTGGACACGCGCAACTCGGCGGCCGAATCGGCCTTGCCCTTTTTCAGCACGGTGGCATACAGGTCGTGCGACACAGCCGAGGCACCCGAGAGCGTGAGGCCAGCCACCACGGCGAGGATGGTGGCGAAGGCCACGGCCGAGATGAAACCGAGGAACACATTGCCGCCCACCGCGTTGGCCAAGTGCACCGCCGCCATGTTGTTGCCACCGAGAAGGCCACCCTTGGCATCAAGGAATTGTGGGTTGGTCAGCACGAAGGTGATGGCGCCGAAGCCGATGATGAAGGTCAGCAGGTAGAAATAGCCGATCCAGCCGGTGGCCCACATCACGGACTTGCGCGCTTCCTTGGCGCTGGGCACGGTGAAGAAGCGCATCAGGATGTGGGGCAGGCCGGCGGTGCCGAACATCAGCGCCATGCCGAAGCTGATCGCCGAGATCGGGTCCTTGACGAAGTTGCCCGGGCCCATGATGGATTGCCCGATGGAGGCCGCCGTCTCGGCCACCTTGCCGTCCTTGAGCGCGAGGTCGGTCTTGATCTGCACCGCACCGGCGAACATGGCCTCGGGACTGAAGCCGAAGTGCAGCAGGACCATGAAGGCCATGAACGACGCCCCGCCCAGCAGCAGGCAGGCCTTGATGATCTGCACCCAGGTGGTGGCGGTCATGCCGCCGAAAAGCACGTAGACCATCATCAGCGCACCCACGATCACCACGGCAATCCAGTACTCCAGGCCGAACAGCAGCTTGATCAGTTGGCCTGCGCCCACCATCTGCGCGATCAGGTAGAACGCGACCACCACCAGCGTGCCCGACGCCGCAAAGATGCGGATGGGCGCTTGCTGGAAGCGGAACGCGGCCACGTCGGCGAAGGTGAATTTGCCCAGGTTGCGCAGGCGCTCGGCCATCAGGAACGTGATGACCGGCCAGCCCACCAGGAATCCGATGGAGTAGATCAGGCCATCAAAACCGGAGGCCATCACGGCCGCCGAGATGCCCAGGAAGGACGCGGCCGACATGTAGTCGCCGGCGATGGCAAGACCGTTTTGAAAGCCCGTGATGCCACCGCCTGCCGTGTAGAAGTCTGAAGCAGAGCGGGTCTTGGCGGCCGCCCACTTGGTGATGAACAGCGTGCCCAGCACGAAGAGCCCGAACATGCCGATGGCTGTCCAGTTGGTGGCCTGCTTGTCGGCCTGGCCAAGGTCTGCGCCTGCGGCCCAGGCCGCGACGGACACGCTGGCCAGGGCGAGCAGCGTGAGCACCTGCCGCGCGGAGGTGGACAGGCGGCTCATTTCAGCACCGCCTTGGCCACGGCAGAAGAGAGTTCGTCGAACTCGGTGTTGGCGCGCCTGACGTAGATCGCCGTGATGACGATCGTGAAGACGATGACACCAAAACCCAGCGGGATGCCGACGGTCATGACACCGTCGCCCGTGAGCTGCGACAGGAAGGCCTTGTCAAAGGCCACCAGCAGGATGAAGCCGTAGTAAACGACCATCATCGCCAGCGTCAACCACCAGCCAAAACGCGATCGTTTCGCCTTGAGTTGAAGGTAGGCGGGGTTGCTCGCGATTCGTTGAACCAGGCTCTCGTCCATGCATGTCTCTAGTGTTGATTTCGGGTGACATGGAGCGTAGAGGCGGGCACTTACGGAGCACTGACCCCTGGCTGACGCGGAACTGACCCGCGTCTTCTTCTTTTCTTCTTACTTCGGCTGTTCAGCCGGTGCGGGTGCGGCAGGGGCGGCCGGTGCCGCCTGCTCGGTGTGAGGTGCATCCATGCCATGCTTTTCGCCACCCATGTCGATGTCGCCACCCTTCATGAGGGCGAACAGGCTGATGGCGGCGAAGATGGCGAAGGCGATAAAGATCTTGATCATGTCTCGTGTACTGGTTGGCGTCTGCCGCAAAGGCAGGGATGGGCGGGAACGGGCACGGCCCGTCGGCCCATTTTTCGGTCGCTGGCTGACGTCTTTCTGACAGCGCCCCGCTCTGCCCTCAGTACTCCAGCCGCTCGGGCCGGATTTCCTGCAGGATGGTGGTGGCGATTTCCTCGATCGACTTCGTGGTGGTCGAGAGCCAGCGGATGCCTTCGCGGCGCATCATGGCCTCGGCTTCGGCCACTTCCATGCGGCAGTTGTCCAGCTGCGCGTAGCGCGAATTGGGCCGGCGCTCGTTGCGGATCTCGCTCAGGCGCTCGGGGGCGATGGTGAGGCCGAAGATCTTCTTGCGGTGCGGGGCCAAGGCAGGAGGCAGCTTGCGGCGCTCGAAATCCTCTGGAATGAGCGGGTAATTCGAGGCCTTCAGGCCGTATTGCATCGCCAGGTAGAGCGAGGTCGGTGTCTTGCCGCTGCGGCTAACGCCCACCAGAATCACGTCCGAACCCTGCAGATCCTTGTGGCTCTGGCCATCGTCGTGCGCCAGCGAGAAATTGATCGCTTCGATGCGGTCGTTGTAGGCCTGGCTCTTGGAAGCGTCCGAAAAGCGGCCCACTCGGTGGTTGGACTTGATGCCGAGTTCGTGCTCCAGGGGGGCGACGAAGGTGCCGAACATGTCCAGCAGCACGCCCTTGCACTGAGTGCGGAACACCGCCAGCACCTCCATGTTGACCACGGTCGTGAACACCAGCGGGCGCTTGCCCTCGACGTCGGCCACGTGGTTGATCTGGCGCACGGCCTGGTGCGCCTTGTCCACGCTGTCCAGAAAAGGCAGCCGGACGCGGCGCATGGTGGCCTCGAACTGGTTCAGGATGGCATTGCCGAAGGTTTCGGCCGTGATGCCGGTGCCGTCCGAGATGAAGAAGACCGTTCGATTGGGCATGGGGCCGCGTCCTTACAATGCTGGGTGTTGTGCCTGCGACATTATCCTGCCGCAGGCGCCCCCGTATCTGCTTCCCTGCCCGGTGCCGGACCCACAACAGAACAACAGGTCGCTCCGCTGGCGCATGGAACCCCGGTTTTTCAACCTTAGGAGCTTTCCCATGTCCCAGCTGTTTGGAGCGACCGATCTGGTCGTGCCGTTCGAAAAACTGCGAATGAGCGATGTCGAGTCCGTCGGTGGCAAGAACGCCAGTCTCGGTGAGATGATTTCGCAGTTGCCTACCGGCGTGAAGGTGCCAACCGGCTTCGCCACCACGGCGCACGCCTTCCGCGAATTCCTCAAGCACGACGGCCTGACCGAGCGCATCAACGCCCGGCTGGACCGGCTGGACACCGAAGACGTGCGGGCTTTGGCCGAAGCCGGCGCCGAAATCCGCGCCATGGTCGAAAACCAGCCGTTCCCGGCCGACCTGGAAAAAGCCATCCGCGACGCCTTCGTCACGCTCAGCGAGGGCAATGCCAAGGCCTCGTTTGCGGTGCGTTCCTCGGCCACCGCCGAAGACCTGCCCGATGCCTCGTTCGCCGGCCAGCAGGAAACCTTCCTCAACGTGGTGGGCATCGAAGAGGTGCTGCACAAGATGAAGGAGGTGTTTGCCTCCCTCTACAACGACCGCGCGATCAGCTACCGCGTGCACAAGGGCTTCGCCCATGCCGACGTGGCGCTCTCTGCCGGGGTGCAGCGCATGGTGCGCTCCGACACCGGCGCGGCTGGTGTCATGTTCACGATCGACACCGAAAGCGGCTTCGAGGACGTGGTTTTCATCACCTCCAGCTATGGCCTGGGTGAGACGGTGGTGCAGGGCGCCGTGAATCCGGACGAGTTCTACGTGCACAAGCCCATGCTCAAGGCCGGCAAGCGCGCGCTGATCCGCCGCAACCTGGGCTCCAAGCTGATCCAGATGGTGTTCAGCACGCCGGAGGAAAAGACCCAGAGCGGCAAGCTGGTGAAGACCATCGACGTGCCGGTGGAACAGCGCAACCGCTACAGCCTGAGCGACGCCGATGTCGAGCAGCTGGCGAAGTACGCGCTGGTGATCGAGCAGCACTACGGCCGCCCGATGGACATCGAGTGGGGCAGGGACGGCACCGATGGCCAGATCTACATCCTCCAGGCCCGGCCTGAGACGGTGAAGAGCCAGAGCGCCGGCAAGACCGAGGTGCGCTACAAGCTCAAGGGCAAGGGCGCCGTGCTGGCCAGTGGCCGCGCGATTGGCCAGAAGGTGGGTACGGGCCCCGTGCGCCTGGTGCACAACATCAGCGAGATGGACAAGGTGCAGCCCGGTGATGTGCTGGTCACCGACATGACCGACCCCAACTGGGAGCCGGTGATGAAGCGCGCCAGCGCGATCGTGACCAACCGGGGCGGGCGTACCTGCCACGCTGCCATCATCGCGCGCGAGCTGGGCATCCCGGCTGTGGTGGGCTGCGGCGATGCAACCGACCTGCTCAAGGACGGCACGCTGGTCACCGTGAGCTGCGCCGAAGGCGACACCGGCAATATTTACGACGGCCTGCTCGAGACGGAGATCACCGAAGTGCAGCGCGGCGAGATGCCGGCGCTGGACGTGAAGATCATGATGAACGTGGGCAATCCCCAGCTCGCCTTCGACTTCGCCCAGATTCCCAACGCGGGCGTGGGTCTGGCGCGCCTGGAGTTCATCATCAACAACAACATTGGCGTCCATCCAAAGGCCATCCTCGACTACCCGAATATCGACGCCGACCTGAAGAAGGCGGTGGAGTCCGTCGCGCGAGGCCACGCCTCGCCGCGCGCGTTCTACGTCGACAAGGTGGCCGAGGGCGTGGCCACGATCGCGGCGGCGTTCTGGCCCAAGCCCGTCATCGTTCGCCTTTCCGACTTCAAGAGCAACGAGTACCGCAAGCTGGTGGGTGGCTCGCGCTACGAACCCGAGGAAGAGAACCCCATGCTGGGCTTCCGCGGTGCGGCGCGCTACGTCAGCGAGGAATTCCGCGAAGCCTTCGCCATGGAGTGCGAGGCACTCAAGCGCGTGCGCGAAGACATGGGCCTGACCAACGTGCAGGTGATGGTGCCCTTCGTGCGCACGCTGGCCCAGGCCGAGCGCGTGACCGGGTTGCTGGCCGAGAAGGGCCTGAAGCGCGGCGTGAACGATCTCAAGGTCATCATGATGTGCGAGATCCCCAGCAACGCCGTGCTGGCCAAGCAGTTCCTCCAGTTCTTCGACGGCTTCTCGATCGGCTCCAACGACCTCACGCAGCTCACCCTGGGCCTGGACCGCGATTCGGGCCTGGAGTTGCTGGCGCACGATTTCGACGAGCGCGACCCGGCCGTCAAGGCCATGCTGACGATGGCCATCGGCGCCTGCAAGGCAGAGGGCAAGTACGTGGGTATCTGCGGCCAGGGC
>Ga0247738_10000334_pt1 | contig 18736 bp, 18 predicted proteins | sample UWRJL013104B2_FD_180936 | JGI IMG/M metagenome (GOLD analysis project Ga0247738, IMG submission 180936) | Plant litter microbial communities from Arlington Agricultural Research Station in Wisconsin, United States - UWRJ-L013-104B-2 | ecosystem: Environmental > Terrestrial > Plant litter >...
CGCGCAGCACCACCGTCGCGTCGTTCAGCAGCGGCTGGCGGGCCTGTTCGTTAGTCATTCCCGGTCTCCCCGATGATCCGACGCCAGCTGGTTGACTTTCGCGCCCGTCGAGGTAACGTAACACTCAGGATTTGATCGTTCAAACTTTTTGGGCATCCACCACGTCCGGTCCATCGAATTGCCCCGAACCGCTCTTCGCTCGCCGAGGAAGAGCAGTTCGGGGAGAACCGGTGGCGGGGGCGGGGAGTGATCGTTCAGCAGGAGCCAAGGGAGGCGCGCACGTGGCACAACTGCCCACCGTCGAAGACGTAGCGCGCGTGGCCAACGTCTCCCGGCAGACGGTCTCCAACGTGATCAACTCCCCGGAGATCGTCAAGACTGCCACCCGCGAGCGCGTCCAATCCGCGATCCTCGAGCTCGGCTACCGCCCGCACGAGTCGGCCCGCAGGCTGCGCACGCGCCAGTCGTCGACCATCGGCATCCGGCTCGATCCGATGACCAACGGCATCTCCGGCTCCATCCTCGACCGCTATTTGCACGCGCTCACCGAGCAGGCCGCCGAGCGCGGTATGCGCATCACGCTCTTCACCGCGCGCGACCACGAGGACGAGATCGAGCAGTTCCGCCGGCTGCGCGACGCCGCCGATGTCGACGCCTTCGTGCTCACCGCCACCGAGTACAGCGATCCGCGCATCGCGTGGCTCATCGGGCAGCGGGTGCCGTTCGTCACCTTCGGGCGGCCGTGGGGCGACGACCTGGACGGCACCGATCGGCCGTGGGTGGACGTGGACGGATTCTCGGGCACGCGCAACGCCACCGAGCACCTCATCCAGCGCGGCCTCACGCGCGTGGGGTACCTCGGCTGGCCGGCCGGATCGGGCACGGGAGACGATCGGCGGGGCGGCTGGGCCACGGCCATGCGCGAGCGGTTCTCCCTCTCCGACGCCGAGCTGGATGCCCTCACCCTCACCACCCACGAGAGCGTGCCCATCGCGCGACGCATGATGGAGGAGCTCCTCGCGGGCGACTTCGCGTTCGACGCCCTCGTCTGCGCGAGCGACTCGCTCGCCCTCGGCGCGATGATGGCCGTCAACGAGGCCGGTCGCCGATCGTTCCCGATCATCGGCTTCGACAACACCCCCGTGGCGCAGGCCGTCGGCCTCTCGAGCGTCGAGCAGCGGCTCGACCTCGTCGCCGCCGCCACGCTCGAACTGCTCATGGGCGCGACCGGCCGTCGCGTCCTCCCCCACGGTGAGGGCGGCGCGACGCAGACGCACCGCCTGGTCACCCCCAAGCTTGTCGTCCGCCGGTCGAGTCACCTGGCGCCCGTCGAGGAAGAAACCGGAAGCACCACAGCCGGCAATCACCAGCGAGAGGAAGAGCAATGAGAGCAAGAACCTGGGGCGCAGCCCTGCTGACCGTCGGCGTTGTCGCCGGCCTGGGAGCGTGTGCAAGCGGAGGCGGTGACTCGTCCGGCGGGAGCGAGTTGAGCATCCTGATCGGAACCAGCGGTGACGCGGAGACGGCGGCCGTGCAGGCCGCGGCCGACGCGTGGGCGGCCGACAACGACGCCACCGTCGAGGTGGTGGTCGCGAGCGACCTCACCCAGCAGCTCAGCCAGGGATTCGCGGGAGGCGACGCACCCGACCTGTTCTACATGAGCTGGGACCAGTTCGCGACCTACGCGAGCAACGGCTACCTCGACCCGTACGCGGCCGACCTGCCGAACGCCGGCGACTTCTACCCGGCGCTCACCGACACCTTCACCTACGACGGCACCTTCACGTGCGCGCCGAAGGACTTCTCGACCCTCGGGCTCATCATCAACACCGACCTGTGGGCTGCGGCGGGACTGACGGATGCCGACATCCCCACCGATTGGGACAGCCTCGAGGCCGCCGCCACGAAGCTCACGACCGCCGACACCGTGGGCCTGTCGTTCGGGCTCGAGTACGCGCGACTGGGAGTGTTCATGAACCAGGCGGGCGGCCAGCTCGTCGACGGTGACACGGTCACGGCCGACAGCCCCGAGAACCTCGAGGGCCTGCAGTACGTGCAGAAGCTGCACGACGCGGGCGTGCTGAAGTGGCCGAGCGAGATCGACGCGGGATGGGGCGGCGAAGCCCTCGGTGCGGGCAAGGCCGCGATGGTGATCGAGGGGCCGTGGATCAAGGGCATCCAGGGCGACTTCCCCGACACCAACTACGCCTCGTACGAGCTGCCCGCCGGCCCCGGTGGACAGTCGACCTTCACGTTCACGAACTGCTGGGGCATCCCCGCGGACTCCGACACCGCCGATGCGGCGACGTCGCTCGTGGAGTACCTGACCGCCGACGAGCAGCAGCTCGCCTTCGGTGACGCGTTCGGCGTGCTGCCCTCCACGGAGTCGGCGGCCGCGACCTACGCGGAGCAGCACCCCGAGAACGCCTCGTTCGTCGCGGGCAACGACTACGCGGTGAGCCCCGTGAACTTCGCGGGCTCGGCCACGGTCATCAGCGACTTCAACGCCCAGCTCGCGAACCTCGCGGGCGGGGATGCGAAGGCGATCCTCGAGAGCCTCCAGTCGTCGCTGCAGGAAGCGCTCGACGAGGCGAACGGCAACTAGGTCGGTCGAGTAGGCCGGCCGCGGCCGTATCGAGACGAGCGTTTCGATACGGCCGGGCGGCCTACTCCACCCGCACGGAAGGCAGCACATGAGCAAGGGAATCCGCGGCCCCGAGGGCCGATACGGCTGGCTGTTCGTCGCGCCGGCCATCCTCATCATCGGGGTCTTCCTGGTGCTGCCGATCCTGCTCGCGCTCTACGTGAGCCTGAGCAACTGGAACGGCCTGGGCTCGCCCCTGGGCAACTCCGGCTTCGTGGGCGGCGAGAACTACTCGAAGGTGCTGCTCGAGTCGGGTCTTGCCCAGCGCGACTTCGGCACGGCCATCCGCAACAACCTCTACTACGTGCTGCTCGTGGTGCCGCTGCAGACCGCGCTCTCGCTGTTCCTCGCGGTGCAGGTCAACCGCAGGCTGCTCAAGGGGCGCGGGTTCTTCCGCACGGCCTTCTACTTCCCCTCCGTGACGAGCTCGATCGCCATCACGACGATCTTCATCTTCCTGTTCACCTCGTCGGGCGCCGTCAACCAGGTGATCGGCTGGTTCGGGATCAACGGCCCCAACTGGTTCGCGACCCCCACCGGCATCTTCTCCCCGCTCACGGGCGGGGTTCCCGGTGACGGGCCCCTCGGCCTGGACTGGGCGGCCTGGCTCTCGGGCCCCTCCGTGGCGATGTGCGTGCTCATCATCCTCGCCGTCTTCACCACTTCGGGCACGTTCATGCTGCTCTTCCTCGCGGCGCTGCAGAACGTGGGGGAGGAGATCGAGGATGCCGCCTCCGTCGATGGCGCCGGCGCCTTCCGCACGTTCTTCTCGGTGACGCTTCCCATGCTCAAGCCCACGCTCTTCACGGTGCTCACCCTCGGGCTCATCGGCACCTGGCAGGTGTTCGACCAGATCTACCTCACGGGCGGCGGCGACCCGGGCAAGACGACGCTCACCCCGGCGTTCCTCGCTTACGACACGTCGTTCTACAACCTCAAGTGGGGCCAGGGCGCGGCCATCGCCTTCATCCTGTTCGGCATCATCGTGGCGCTCACGCTCCTGCAGCGGTGGGTGCTGCGCGACCGCGACCTCGGGGCCTCCGGAGTTCGTCGGCAGAAACGGGCACTCGCGCGACTGATGCGCGACGCAGCGGCGGGAGCCAAGCGATGACCACGACAGAGGCCGCAGCCGCGGTCGCCACGCAGCGCGAGCGCGCGCCGCGACCGCGCAAGCGCATGATCTCCGCGGGCGCCCGAGCGACGATGATCCTGACCTACGTGATCCTCGGGCTGCTCGCGCTCATCTACATCTACCCGTTCCTGATCTCTGTCGGCTCGAGCTTCAAGACCGACGCGGATGCGACGCAGAACCCGCTGAACCTGCTGCCGGAGACGTGGAGCTTCGCGGCCTACGAGCGCCTGTTCACGACCGTGCCGCTGCTGCAGTGGACGGCCAACTCGGCGCTCATCACGATCATCGTGACCGCGTGCCGGGTGTTCTTCGACTCGCTCGCGGGCTACGCGCTGTCGCGGCTCAAGTGGCGCGGGCAGACGATCGTGTTCGCGGGGCTCATCGCCGTGATGGCCGTGCCGAATGTCGTGCTGCTCATCCCGCGCTTCCTCATCCTCAAGCAGCTCGGGCTCTACGACAGCTTCGCGGGCATGATCATCCCGATCATCATCGATGCCGCGGGGATCTTCATCATGAAGCAGTTCTTCGAGTCGATCCCGGTGAGCGTCGAGGAGGCGGCCCGGATCGACGGCGCCGGCGTCTTCCGCACCTACTGGTCGATCGTGCTGCCGATGGCCCGCCCCGCGCTCATCACGCTGTTCATCCTGAGCTTCCAAGGGTCGTGGAACGAGTTCTCGCACTTCCTCATCTCCAGGCAGAGCGCCGACCTGAACACCCTCACGACCGGTGTCGCCTCGCTGACGTCCGGGCAACTCGGCAGCGGCAACCAGTACCCGCTGCAACTCGCGGCGGCCGTGCTCATGTCGATCCCGGTCGCGGTGATCTTCTTCGTCTTCCAGAAGCGCATCCTGTCGACCTCGGAGGGCGGCGAGAAGGGCTAGCGCCCAGCCGGCATCCCGGATAATGGGCTCATGACCGACGCCGCAGCGCCCCGCCCCTCCCACCGCCTGTACGCGGTGACGATCGGGCTCGCCCTGCTCGTGATCCTCCTCGATCAGGCCAGCAAGTTCTGGGCGGAGGCGACGCTCACGGTCGGCGAGTCGACCCCGATCATCGGCGACCTGCTGCGCTTCCAGCTCATCTACAACCCGGGCGCGGCGTTCTCGATCGGCGTGGGCTTCACCTGGATCTTCACGATCATCGCCGCGGTTGCCGTCGTCGCACTCGCGATCTTCGCGTGGCGCGTGACGTCCCCCGCGTGGGCGATTCTTCTGGGCCTGCTGCTCGGCGGTGCGACCACCCACCTCGGCGACCGCCTGTTCCGGGAGCCGAGTTTTGCGCAGGGGCACGTGGTCGACTTCATCGGCTACGGCAACCTCTTCATCGGCAACGTCGCCGACATCGTGATCGTCGGCTGCGGCGTTTTCGGCGTGATCCTCATGGCGCGCGGCGTGCCGTTCCGCAAGGAGCCGGCGCCCGTCGTGGAGAGCGCGGAGTAACCCGCCCGCCCGGCCTCGTCACGGCCCCGCCCGGCCGGATAACGTCGGAAACTCAGGTGACTTCGGCCACCAATCCGCCATCAAGCGTGTAACCGGAGGCCGCCGGAGCCCAGTCGCCTGAGTTTCCGGTGTGGGTGGGCCGGTCAGCGCTCGCAGGGGGCGGGGGGTCAGCGCTCGCGCACCTCGATCTGAGCGAGCCGCGGAGCCACCTCGTCGCCGAACCGGGCGATGGATGCCGCCGGGTCCGGCCCGAGCACCCCGAAGTGCACGTGCTCGATGCCGACCGCGGCGAGGGCCGCGGCGTTCTCGAGCACCTCGTCGGCGGTGAACCCTGGCTGCAGCCGCGCCTGAGCGGTCTTCTCGATGGCGTCGTAGTCGCGGCCGAGGTCGTCGCAGTGCTCGCGGAGCACGGCGAGCTTGTGGGCGGCCGCCTGCGCGTCCGGCACGATGAGGTTCGTCGCCTGGGCGTACTGGGCGACCATCCGCAGCGTCTTCCTCTCGCCGCTGCCGCCGATGACGATCGGCGGGTGCGGCGTCTGCACGGGCGCGGGGATGCTGATGGTCTCGGCGAGCTGAAAATGCTTGCCCTCGTACGGGCCCTCGTCGTCGCTCCACATCTGCAGCGCGATCTGGAGCGCCTCCTCGAGCCGCTCGAAGCGCTCGGCGAGCGGCGGGTACGGCACGCCGAGGGCGAGGTGCTCGCGCTCGTACCAGGCGGCCCCGATCCCGAGGAACGCGCGACCCTCCGAGAGCACGTCCAGCGTCGTCACGATCTTGGAGAGCAGCCCCGGATGCCGGTAGGTGACGCCGGTCACGACCGTGCCGAGCTTCACGCGCTCGGTGATGCCGGCGAGGAAGCCGAGCGTCGTGTACCCCTCGAGCATCGGGTCGTGGGCGGTGCGGAACTGCTCCATCTGGAAATAGTGGTCCATCACGGTGAACCAGCTCGCCCCGATGTCGTCCGCGGTGCGCGCGGCGGTGCGCAGCGCTGGTGCGAGGCTCTTCGGGTGTTCGGGAATGGTGAAGTCGAAGAAATGGAATCCGAAGCGCATGCTCCCGACGTTACCCCTCCCGTGAGGGCTTCCCGGTCAGCGGGGGAGCTCGGTGTAGCTCACCGCGCCGTCGGACGCGACGGTCACGCTCACCTGGGCGGCGAGGTTCTGGTCGTCGAAGGGCATGACGTTGCACGGGAAGGTCGACGTCGCGATGATCTCGACCCCCGAGAGCGTGCAGTCCACCACGCCCGTCTGCGAGGTGAGGCCGTATGCCGCGGCGAGCATCTGCTCGACCTGCGCGCCGTAGGCGGCGCCGTCGGTCAGCTGGCCGAGGTCGTTGTCCTGCACGGTGTTGACCCCGAAGCCGTACTCGGACTGGCCGGGGCCGGGGATCGCGCCCGAGCCGGTGGGGAGGGTCGCGAGGAGGGCGACGCCGCCCAGCAGCAGGCTGGCGATCGCCGAGAGCACCTGCGAGCCGACGATGACGCCGAGGGCGATCTGCGGGCCGAGCCAGGGCGCGCCCGTTCCCCGCAGCGCGCGACGGCGGGCGAGGAAGTAGCCGATCGGCGGCAGTAGGAGCATCCACAGGATGCTCGGCGCGGGCAGCAGCCTGGCGCGCAGCGCTCGGATGTCGAGCTCGGCGAACACCCACAGCGGCACGAGCGCGAGCACCGATGCGACCAGCATCACCAGCGTGACGGTGGACAGCTGCCTCTCAGCCTCCGGGATGACCACGAGGGCCACCCCGTTGACGATTCCGACCGGGATGCCCCAGAGGTAGAGGCCGAACGCGAGCAGCCACACCCAACGGGTGCTCGCGCTCGCCACGGGCGAGGCGACAGGCAGGGGTGCGGGCGGGGCGGGAGCGCTCGGGGCATCCCAGTCCCACGTGAATGGCGCGCGCGTGCTCGTCATGATCCCCCCAGCTCGCCCCACAGCATACGAACTAACCTGAGCGGCCGTCACCTCCCCGTTCTGGGCGCACCTCAGCGGGTCAGCATCACGGCGCCGAAGGCCAGCGCCGCCGCACCGATTCCCAGCACGAGGTTGGCGGCCACGCTGAGCACCGCGAGCTTGCCCCGGCCGGCGAGCACGAGCTGGATGGTCTCCACGCTGAAGGTGCTGAACGTCGTGAGCCCGCCGCAGAACCCGCCGAGGAGCACGAGCAGGGCGTCGTCGCCCAGGTTTCCGACCACGGCGAGCCCGTAGAACAGCCCGCCGAGGCCCGACCCCACGACGTTGACGAGGAGCACCGCCCACGGCGAGGCGAACATCCGCGCGACCACGAAGCGCAGCCCGGCCCCGAGGGCGCCCGCGGCGAGGGTCACGAGCACGATGATCACTCCGCGCCTCCCGCGGCGGGGGCGCGTCGCCCCGCGACGAGCCCGAGCCACGCGGCGCCGAGGCCGAGCAGCAGGGTCAGGCCGAGGTACGCGAGCGCGGTCATCCCCTGGCCGGCGGTCGTGAGCGGGATGATCGCGACCGCGACCGCCGAGAATGTGGTGAACGATCCGAGGATGCCCGTCCCGAGCCCCGCCCGCAGCCACGAGGGCGCGGTGGGCCACACGCGCGCGACGAGCACGGCGAGCGCGAACGCCCCCGCCGTGTTGATGATGAGCGTGGAGAGCGGGAACTGCCCGTAGCCGTGGGGAATCGCGGCGTCGATCGCGAGCCGCGCACCGGTGCCGATGACACCGCCCGTGAGGACGGCGCCGAGGTCGCGGCCGAGGCTCACTCGGAGGTCGGCTTCTTCGACGCTGCCGGTGGCTTCGCCGTCGGCTTGGGCTTCACGAGCGTGGGCGTGGGTGATTTCTGCGTGCCGCTCGTCGTGGGCTTCGCCGGGGGCATGGGCTTGCGCGCGACGGGACGACGGGGCTCGCCGCGGCGATCCTGCCCGGGCAGGGGTCGGGAACGGCGACCGTAGATGAGGGTGGACGAGTCGAGCAGCCACGGCACGAGGGCGATCACGACGCCGTGCACGAGGGCGAGCTTGTGGCGGATGCGGCGTGCCTTGTGGTTGTGGAGGAGGTTCTCCCACCAGTGCCCGACGATGTAGTGCGGCGTGTAGACCGTCACGACCTCGGCGCCGTGCTCCTCGCGGCGGTGCTTGATGTACTTGGCCAGCGGCGCGCTGATGTCGCGGTACGGCGACTCGAGCACGTTGAGCGGCACCTTGATGTTCTGGTCGACCCAGTCGTGCTCGAGCTTCTCGGTGGCCGCGTCGTCGATCGACACGTGCACGGCCTCGATGGAGTCGTGGCGCGCGGCGATCGCGTAGTCGAGCGCCTTGAGCACGGGCTTCTGCATGCGGCCCACCAGCACGATGGCGTGGTCGCCCTTCGCGCCGAAGCGCGTGGTCGGGTCGGCCTCGATCTCCTTGTCGACATCCCGGTAGTACCGGTTCACGCCGAGCATGAGGGTGAAGAGGATCGGCATGATCACGTAGACCAGCCACGCGCCGTGGGTGAACTTGGTGATCGTCACGACGATGAGCACGCTCGCGGTCATCACCGCGCCGAGCGCGTTGATGGTGAGACCGCGCCACACCGTTCCGCGGTCGTCGCAGCCCTCGCGCAGCATCCGCCGCCAGTGGATGACCATGCCGATCTGGCCGAGCGTGAACGAGATGAACACCCCGATGATGTACAGCTGGATGAGCCCCGTCACGTCGGCCTGGTAGACCACGGTGATGATCGCGGCCACGACGGCGAGGGCGATGACGCCGTTGGAGAAGATGAGGCGGTCGCCGCGGCTGGAGAGCGACTTGGGCGCGTACCGGTCGGTGGCGAGCACGGAGCCGAGCAGCGGGAACCCGTTGAACGCCGTGTTGGCGGCGAGGAGGAGCACGGCGGCGGTCGCGGCCTGGATCACGAAGAACGGGATCGAGTTGTTGCCGAAGGTCGACGCCGCGAGCTGGGCGACGAGGCTGCGCTGCGGGATGGTCTCGCAGTCGACGAAGCCGATGAGGTGGCAGGCGTCCTCCGCGTAGTGCACGCCGGCGACGAGGGCGAGGATGACCAGGCCCGAGAACAGCGTGATGGCGATCGCCCCCATGGCCACGAGGGTCTTCTGCGCGTTCTGCACCTTGGGGCGGCGGAACGCGGGAACGCCGTTGGAGATCGCCTCGACACCGGTGAGGGCCGCGCATCCGCTCGCGAACGACCGCAGCAGGAGCAGGATGAACGCGGCCTGCGTGAGGTTCTCTGCCTGCACCGCGTAGCCCGCGCTCTCCGCGACGGGGGCGTCGCCCGCGATCGTGCGCGCGAGCCCCACCACGACCATGACGGCGATGCTCGCGATGAAGAGGTAGGTGGGCACGGCGAAGGCCTTGCTCGACTCCCGAACGCCGCGCAGGTTGACGGCCGCGAGCAGGATGATGAAGCCCACCGCGATCTCGACGCGGAACGGATTGAGCTCGGGGATGGCCGAGATGATGTTGTCCACCCCGGAGGAGACCGACACCGCGACGGTGAGCACGTAGTCGACAAGCAGGGCTGAGGCGACGACGAGGCCGGCCTTCTCGCCGATGTTCTTCGAGGCGACCTCGTAGTCGCCGCCGCCGCTCGGGTAGGCCTTGATGAGCTGGCGGTACGACAGCACGACGACGATGAGCAGGATGACGACGGCCGCCGCCACCCACGGCGCGAAGGAGAGGAAGGCCAACCCGCCGATGAGCAGGATCATGAGGAGTTCCTGCGGTGCGTAGGCAACCGACGAGAGCGGGTCGCTCGCGAAGATGGGGAGCGCGAGGTGCTTGGGGAGCAGCTGGCCCTCGAGCTTCTCGGAGGGCAGCGGTTCACCGATCAGCCAGCGCTTCGGCGACCGAGCTTCGTTAGTCACGAGGGGCGAGCCTACTCCTGCCCATCGACGTGTCAACTCTCTTGCCACGCCTAGAATTCCCCCATGCCCGATACCCGCCGTCGCCGTCGCTGGCCGTGGATCGCCGGCGCGCTTCTCGTGGCGGTCCTCGTTCCCGTGGGCATCCTCGCCGTGCCGATCCTCACCCACCAGAACCAGGGCGTCTCCCACCAGGACGACGCGGCCGTGGACTGGCCGACCTCGGTCACGGCCGCGGGCGACGACGGACGCACGCGCGAGCTCATGGTGGTCTCGCCTGAGCCGGGCGTCTCGGTCGATACCTCGGCGCTCGCCGCGGGTGAGCGGCTCATCGTGAGCGGCTCCGGCTACGACGCCGCGCGCGGCATCTACGTGGCGATCTGCGTGATCCCGGATGACCCGACGATCAAACCCGGACCGTGCATCGGGGGCGTGCCCGAGCAGGAGCAGGAGCAGGTCGAGGCCGGCGCCGTGCAGTACGGACCGAGCAACTGGATCAACGACGACTGGGCTTGGAAGCTGTTCGGCGCGCGCAGTTACGACGACGTCGAGACCGGCACGTTCACCGCCTACCTCGAGGTGGGCGACCCGGGGGTCTGCGCGGCGACGGCGTGCGGCATCTTCACCCGCAACGATCACACGGCGCTCGGCGACCGCGTGCAGGACCTCTACCTTCCGGTGGCGTTCGCCGGTTGAGTAGCGCGCCAGCGCGCATCGACGCCGTTACCTCCCCAGTACCGCCCGCTTCAGGTCGTCGAGCCCGGTCCGGAGCAGGTCCACGGTCTCGCTCGACAGGTCATTTCCCTTGGCCACGCTCATCCGCAGCTCCGAGCGGATCGCCGAGCGGAAGTCGCCCAGCACGACCTCGACCTCCTGCAGCCGCAACCGGCTCCCTGGCACACCCCGGTCGGCGGGGTCCATGCGGGTCGTGCGGCCGGCGTCGCGGGCATCCGTCCGCGCTTCACGGGCGGCGGCGGCGAGCTCGGCCTTGAGGGTGCGCATGGCGTCGTTGACGCTCGACCGCACCTCGTCGGCGAGCCGGCGCACCGAGTCGGTCACGTCGTTCTCGATGCCGTTGAGCTCGGACTCGCGCTCGGCGAGTTCCGCGCGACCGGCATCGGTGATCGCGTAGACGGTCTTGCGCCCGTCGGCGATCTTGCTGACCAGGCCCTCCTCCTCGAGCTTCGCGAGCCGGGGGTAGATGGTGCCGGCGCTCGGCACGTAGGTGCCGCCGAAGCGGTCGCCGAGGGCCTGCATGAGCTCGTAGCCGTGCATCCCCTGCTCCGACTCCTCCAGAAGACTCAGCAGGTAGAGGCGCAGGTGGCCGTGGGCGAAGACGGGCGGGGTCATGCCGACACCTGGTGCAGCACCGAGACGTTGCCGGAGACCGTGTTGGCCCTGAACTCGAGCCACTGCTTGTCGAGGTCGCCGTACTTGCCGATGTAGCCGCCGCGCACGCCCGTGATCTCGGCGTTGTCGAGCTGGAGCCTGCCGCTGACCGTGTTGATGCGGTACTGGGCGGCGACGCCGTTCTCGAGGCGCGTCGTGACGCTGCCGCTGACCGTGTTGACGCGCACCTCGTCGGGCAGGCCCGCGATGTCGAGGAAGACGTCGCCGGAGACGGTGTCGCCCGTGAACTTCATGATCTCACCGGAGGCCGCGATGTCGCCGCTGATGGTGTGGACGTTGATCTTGCCGTAGTGGTTGCGCACGGAGATCTCGCCGCTCACGCCGTTGAGCTGCAGGTCGCCGTAGAGGCCGTCGACGACAACCTCTCCGCTGACCGTGCTGATCGAGGCGTCCTCCGTGAGGCCGCTCACGAGCGCGCTGGCGGAGACGACGCCGAACTTGAGCGCGACGTCCCGCGGAACCCTGATGCTCACGTCGACCTTCGCGGTGCCGCGGAACGACTTGAACACATCGATGAAGTTGTCCCACTTCCACTGCGCGTGGTCGATCTCGAGCGTGTCGCCGTCGACGCTCACGAGGAGCTCCTTGCCCGTCACCGAGTGCACCTCGATGTGCACGTGCGACTCGTCGTGCCCGACGATGTTCACCTGCCCGGCGATGAGGCCGACCTTGAGCTTGCGGATGTTGTCGATGTCGATGATCTTCTGGCCGTCGATCAGCCACTTCTCCTGGGCCACGGTGGCCTCCTCTCTCGCGCTATATCGCGTCTGTGCGTTGTCACGCTATATCGCGTCTCGTTCCATGTCAAGCTATATCGCGAATGCGGAGGCGGGACGCCCGAGGTTGACATTGACGCTACGTCAAGGTTTAGCGTTGCTCGCATGGACTGGTCGATACAGGATGTGGCGCGACTCGCGGGCACCACGTCGCGCACGCTGCGGCACTACGGCGACGTCGGGCTGCTCGAGCCGAGCAGGATCGGCGCGAATGGGTACCGCTACTACGACGGCTCCGCGCTCGCGAGACTGCAGCGCATCCTCATGCTGCGCGACCTGGGGCTGGGCATCCCCGCCATCGCCGAGGTGCTCGACGGGCAGCGCGACGACGCGGCCGCCCTCGCCGGTCACCTGCACTGGTTGCAGGAGGAGAAGGAACGGCTCGACCGGCAGATCGCCTCGGTCGAGATGACGATCATGACAATGAAGGAAGGTGGAGAACTGATGGCGGAAGAGATGTTCAAGGGCTTCGACCACACCCAGTACAAGGACGAGGTCGAGGAGCGCTGGGGCAAGCAGGCCTACGAGGAGAGCGATCGCTGGTGGCGGTCGATGTCGGACGACGAGAAGGCGACGTGGAAGAACTTCGTGGCCGAGCTGGGCTTCGACTGGATCGAGGCGGCAGACCGCGGGATCGCCCCTGACAGCGAGGAGGCACAGGCGCTCGCGAAGCGCCACGCCGACTGGCTGAGCGGCATTCCGGGTGCGCCGGGCGCCGGCACCGGCGCGCCGACGAAGGACTACTACCTCGGTCTCGCAGAGATGTACGTCACCGACGAGCGCTTCGCCGCGAACTACGGCGGCACCGAGGGGGCGACCTTCGTGCGCGACGCGATGCGCGTCTACGCCGAGGCGAACCTCTAGGTCAGCGGGTGGGCATCCGCGGCGGGGTGTCTTTCAGGAGGAAGGTCGCCGCCACTCCCGCGATCGCGAGGAGGGCGAGCACGAGCATCACGCGAGCACCTTCTCGGGCACGGGCGGCTCCGGCACGCGCAGCAGCGGGATCGTGACGTTGACCATGGGCCCGATGAGCAGCGCGAACGCGAGGGTGCCGAGGCCCACGTTGCCCCCGAGCAGCCAGCCGATGGCGAGCACCGTCACCTCGATCGAGGTGCGCACGACCCAGATCGGCCAGCCGGTGCGGCGGTGGATGCCTGTCATGAGGCCGTCCCGGGGTCCGGGGCCGAAGCGCGCCCCGATGTACAGGCCGGTGGCGAGGGCGAGCACGACGAGCCCCCCGGCCAGCAGAAGGATGCGGGCGACCAGGTCGTCGGTCTGCGGCAGCAGGGCGAGCCCGACCTCGATGGACGGGCCAATCATCAGCACGTTGACCACGGTGCCGATGCCGGGCTTCTGGCGGATGGGGATCCACAGCAGCAGCACGAGCGCCCCGATCACGTTGGTGACGACGGCGTAGTTGATGCCCGTGTGCAGCACGATGCCCTGGCTGAGCACGTCCCACGGGGCGATCCCGAGCCCGGCGCGGATCATCATGGCGATCGCGAAGCCGTAGAGGAACAGGCCGACGAGAAGCTGGGCCACGCGACGGGTCATCGACAGTCCTAGAGTCATAGCGGCAATCCAATTGCTTAATTGGACTGTGAGCAAGAGGCCAATTACGGTAGAGTGGCCGGATGAGCTCGCTCTCTGCCCGCCAATTGGCCTCCCTCCTCGTGGGGTGGCGCGACAGTGGCGTGGCCTACACCGCGCTCGCCGACCGCATCCGGCTGCTCATCCTCGACGGCCGGGTGGCCTCGGGCACCCGGCTGCCCGCCGAGCGGGAGCTCGCCGCGCAGCTCGAGGTGAGCCGCACGACGGTGACCGCGGCCTACGCCGCGCTGCGCGACGCCGGCTACCTGTCGAGCGTGCGCGGCTCCGGCAGCGTCGCCCAACTGCCGTACCGCGCGCCGTCGAGCTTCCAGGCGCAGCCCGGGTACCTCGACTTCAGCAAGGCGACGATGCCCTCCATCCCCGGCGTCGTGGCAGCAGCGCAGCTCGCCGCGGAGCAGCTGCCCGCCTACCTGGGGGAGTCCGGGTTCGACCCGGTGGGCATCCCCGCCCTGCGGGAGGCGCTCGCCGAGCGGTACACGGCGCGCGGCCTGCCGACGACTCCCGACCAGATCATGGTCACGATCGGGGCGCAGCACGCGATCTCGCTCATTGCCCGCACGATCATGGCGCGGGGCGACCGCGCTCTCATCGAGAACCCCACCTACCCGCACGCGCTCGACGCGCTCAAGGCCGCCGGCGCGCGCATCGCGCCCGTGAGCGTCACGGCGGAGGAGGGGTGGGACGCGATCGCGCTCGAGCAGGTGATCCAGCGCACGAGCCCCTCGCTCGGCTACCTCATGCCCGACAACCACAACCCGACGGGCGCGACGATGCCCGACGAGCTGCGCGAGCGCGTGCTGGACCTCGCCGCCCAGCACGGCACCACGCTCGTGGCCGACGAGACGATGGGCGAGCTCACCCTCGACGGGCCGACGCGCACCCTGCCGTTCGCCGCCCACGGCAGCGCGATCCTCATCGGATCGGTGGGCAAGTCGGTGTGGGGCGGCGTGCGCATCGGGTGGATCCGGGCAGACAGCACCGTCATCCAGCGGTTCATCCGGGCCCGGTCGTCCGGCGACCTGGGCACGCCCATCCTCGAGCAGCTCATCGTCACCAACCTGCTGCGCGACTACGACGCGATCCTGGAGTCGCGCCGCGCCTACTTGCGCGAGGGGCGCGACAGGCTCGAACGGCTGCTCGCCGAGCGGCTTCCCGAGTGGCACGTGCCGCGCGCGCGGGGCGGGCTCACGGCGTGGGTGAACCTCGGGCACCCGGTCAGCTCGCAGCTGGCGATCGCCGCGCGCAACGAGGGGCTCATCATCGCGGCCGGCCCGCGGTTCGGCGTCGACGGCGCCTTCGAGCGCTTCCTGCGCATCCCGTTCTCGTACTCCGCCGACGAGACGGAGCGGGGCGTGGATGCCCTGGCGCGCGCCTGGGCGGCGGTGGGGCGCCACCCGATGCCCGAGACGAGCGCCGATCTGTCGGCGTCGGTCGTGTAACTAATCCGTTCGGAGTACGCGCTGCCCTGAGGCCGCGGGCGATAATTCGACCGTGCATCTTCTCTCTGTCTTCAGCCTGCGTAACCGCGCCCTCATCGCGCTCGTGACCATCGTCATCGGCGTGTTCGGCGGTATCTCGCTCACGACACTCAAGCAAGAGCTCATCCCGAGCCTGAGCCTGCCGCAGCTCTTCATCATCACGAGCTACCCCGGCGCCTCTCCGGCCGTCGTCGAGACCGACGTCTCAACCCCCATCGAGGCTGCGCTGCAGGGCGTCGACGGGCTCGACTCGACCACCGCGACCTCGAGCGCCAACGTGTCGAGCATCACGGCCGCGTTCACCTACGGCACCAACATCGCGACCGCCGAGCAGAAGGTGCAGCTCGCGATCAACCGCGTGCAGGGCCTGCCGGAGGGCGCCGACACCCAGGTGTTCAGCTTCAACTTCACCGACCTGCCCGTCATGCAGATCGCCGTCTCGAGCGACCTGTCGCCCGAGGACCTCGCTGCCAAGCTGCAGACTTCGACGATCATCGACCTGGAGAAGATCGACGGCGTGGGCGACGTGAGCCTGCTCGGCGCGACCGAGAAGCGCGTCGCGATCACCCCGAACACCGACGAGCTGTTCGCGCGCGGGCTGAGCCCCCAGGCCATCCGTGACGCGCTCGACGCGAACGGCGTGCTGCTGCCCGCCGGCCAGATCACCGAGAACGACCAGACCCTCACCGTGCAGGCCGGAACGCGCCTCGGCTCGGCCGACGACATCTCCGCCCTCCCGGTGCTCGGTGGCAGCAGCCTCGACCTCGTGACCATCGGCGATGTCGCGACCGTGGAGATCGTCGACGAGCCGGCGACCGGCATCTCGCGCGTCAACGGCGAGCCCTCGCTCACCCTCGCGATCACGAAGACCCCCGCGGGCAACACGGTCGCGGTCTCGCAGGCGGTCAACGCGATGCTGCCCGAACTGCAGGACGCGCTCGGCGAGAACTCGCAGTTCACCGTCGCCTTCGACCAGGCCCCGTTCATCGAGGAGTCGATCAACTCGCTGGCGACCGAGGGCCTGCTCGGCCTCGCGTTCGCCGTGATCGTCATCCTGCTCTTCCTGCTCTCGGTGCGCTCGACGCTCGTGACGGCGATCTCCATCCCGGCCTCCGTGCTGATCACCTTCATCGGGATGCTCGTCGCGGGGTACTCCCTCAACGTCATCACCCTCGGGGCGCTCACGATCGCGATCGGCCGAGTGGTCGACGACTCCATCGTGGTGATCGAGAACATCAAGCGGCACCTCACCCTCGGCGAGGAGAAGCTGCCGGCCATCCTGAGCGCCGTCAAGGAGGTCGCCGGGGCGGTGACCGCCTCGACGGCCACCACCGTCGCGGTGTTCCTGCCCATCGCGCTCGTGGGTGACATCACGGGCGAGCTGTTCCGGCCGTTCGCGCTCACCGTGACGATCGCGCTCGCGTCGTCGCTGTTCGTGTCGCTCACGATCGTGCCGGTGCTCGCCTACTGGTTCCTCGGCAACAAGGCCCACAAGCACACCTCGGACGGCACGACCGATGTTGAGGAGAAGCCGGGCCGCCTCCAGCGCGGCTACCTGCCGATCATCCACTGGACCCTGAAATTCCCGTTCGTCACCCTCCTCATCGCCGTCCTGGTGCTGGGCGGCACCATCGCGCTCGCGCCGCTCATGAAGACGAACTTCATCGGCGACAGCGGCCAGAACACCCTCACGGTGAGCCAGAAGCTGCCGGTGGGAGCATCGCTCGAAGCGCGCGACGAGGCAGCCAAGACCGTCGAGGCCGCCCTCCTCGAGGTGCCGGGGGTGGAGACCGTGCAGACCTCCATCGGGTCGAGCGGCAGCTCGTTGCGGGCCGCCTTCTCCGGGGGCGGGAGCACCTCGTTCTCGCTCACCACCGACCCCGACGCCGACCAGGTCGAGCTGCAGGCCGACGTGCGCGACACGGTCGCGGGCCTTGACGACGTGGGCGAGGTCACCCTCGCGGCCGCCGGCTCCGGGTTCGCGTCGAGTGACATCGCGATCAACATCACCGCGACGGGCGAGCAAGAGCTGCGCGACGCGGCCGACGCCGTGCTCGAGGCCGTGGGCGACCTCGACGTCACGGCGGAGGCGACCAGCAACCTCGCCGACGACCAGCCGTACATCGCCGTGCAGGTCAACCGCGATGCGGCGGCCGAGCGCGGGCTCAGCGAGATCGCGGTGGGCGGCATCGTCACCGCCGCGATGAACCCGAGCGCCGTGGGCTCCGTCGTGATCGACGAGAAGACGCTGTCGATCTACATCCTCAACTCGTCGGCGCCCGTCACCATCGAGGGGCTGCGCGCATTCAGCATCCCCACCGCCGTGGGGGTCATCCCGCTCAGCGACATCGCGACCGTGGAGCAGCAGAACGGCCCCGCGAGCATCACGACCATCAAGGGCGTGCGCAGCGCGACCGTGAGCGTCACCCCCAACAGCGACGACGTGGGCACCGCCTCCACGGTGATCGCCACCGCCGTGAGCGACGCCGACCTCCCGGCCGGCGCGAGCGCGGAGCTCGGCGGCGTCACCTCCCAGCAGACAGACGCCTTCCAGCAGCTCGGGCTCGCGCTGCTCGTGGCGATCCTCATCGTGTACGTCGTCATGGTCGCGACCTTCAAGAGCCTGCGCCAGCCGCTGCTGCTGCTCGTCTCGATCCCGTTCGCGGCGACCGGTGCGATCATCCTGCAGGTCATCTCGGGCATCCCGCTCGGTGTCGCCTCGCTCATCGGCGTGCTCATGCTCATCGGCATCGTGGTCACCAACGCGATCGTGCTCGTCGACCTCATCAACCAGTACCGGGAACGGGGGATGGATGCCCGCGAGGCGGTCATCCAGGGTGCCTCCCGCCGCCTCCGGCCGATCCTCATGACGGCCGCCGCGACGATCTTCGCGCTCATCCCGCTCGGGATCGGGATCACGGGCCACGGCGGCTTCATCTCGCAGCCGCTCGCGATCATCGTCATCGGCGGGCTCGTCTCGTCGACGCTGCTCACGCTCGTGGTGCTGCCCGTGCTGTACTACCTCGTCGAGGGCGCCAAGGAGCGCCGCGACGCCAAGCGTTCCTAATTCAGGAGGGTGTGGGGCCGATGGGCCCTCCCGTGGCCTCGGGCGCCCCACCCGTCACTCCGGCAACACCACCTCCTGAATTAAGAACCATGCAGACGCTGGAGGCAGAGTCGGTGTACTCGCCGAAGCGCGGGATGTGCGTGTACCCGCGCTTCTCGTAGAGCGCGATGGCGGCGAGGGAGCGGTTGCCGGTCTCGAGCCGGATGCTCGTCACGCCGGCCGAGCGGGCGTGCTCCTCGAGCGCGTCGAGCAGCAGCCCGGCCAGACCCCGCCCCCGGGCGGCATCGGCCACGTAGAGCCGCTTGAGCTCGGCCCCGGACTCCGTGACGACGAGCGCCGCCATGCCA
>Ga0247738_10000336_pt1 | contig 18678 bp, 21 predicted proteins | sample UWRJL013104B2_FD_180936 | JGI IMG/M metagenome (GOLD analysis project Ga0247738, IMG submission 180936) | Plant litter microbial communities from Arlington Agricultural Research Station in Wisconsin, United States - UWRJ-L013-104B-2 | ecosystem: Environmental > Terrestrial > Plant litter >...
GCAACGCCATTTAGTAAATTCTCTTACATCATCATCATCACAGAAGTTGATAAAGGCTCAGGAAGCTGGTTACAAAGCGTAACCGATGAAGAGTATTTTAGTTACGGAGTGAAATAAGATTCTAAGTCTCTAAGATACTAAGATACTAAGATACTAAGATGCTGAATTGCTAAGGTCCTAAGTTTTAATCTTTGCGACCTAGAGCCTTTGTGGCTATAAAAAGCAACCTGAAACCTGAAACAAAGAAAACCTGAAACAAATTTAAATCCCCTTAAAATGGAAACAAAAAACATAAAAGCCTTTGGTACAGAAGCCGCTGAAGCACCGTTACAAACATTAGACATCAAACGAAGAGGCGTACTGGCACATGATGTTGAAATCGAGATTTTATATTGCGGAATTTGCCATTCTGATTTGCATTCTGCTCGTAATGAGTGGCACGGAACTATTTATCCAATTGTTCCCGGGCACGAAATTGTGGGAAGAGTGACAAAGGTGGGTGATCACGTAAAGAATTTCAAAGTTGGAGATTTAGCCGGAGTTGGCTGTATGGTTGATTCTTGCAGAGAATGTGAACATTGTAAAGAAGGTTTAGAGCAATTTTGTGAGCCTGGAAATACCTTGACATTCAACTCTCCTGATGTTCATTTGGGCGGACAAACTTTTGGTGGTTATTCTGAAAGTATTGTTGTTGATGAAAATTATGTATTGCATATTTCGGATAAATTAGATCTTGCCGGAGTTGCCCCTTTACTTTGTGCCGGAATCACGACTTATTCTCCGTTAAAACACTGGAAAGTAGGACCTGGACAAAGAGTAGGAGTTGTGGGTATTGGTGGTTTAGGACATATGGGAATCAAATTAGCGAAAGCTATGGGAGCTCATGTTGTTGTTTTTACGACTTCATTATCTAAAACCGAAGATGCAAAACGCTTAGGAGCAGATGAAGTTGTTTTATCTACAGATCCTGAACAAATGGCAAAATATGCGAGAAGTTTACACTTTATTTTAGATTGCGTATCAGCTCAGCATAATATAGATGAATACCTGAATTTACTAAAAGTAGATGGAAATATGGTTTTGGTCGGAGCTCCAATGGAACCGCTTCCTGTAACGTCTTTCAGTCTTTTATTAGGAAGAAGAAGTTTCGCCGGGTCAAACATTGGCGGAATCGCTGAAACTCAGGAAATGCTCGACTTCTGCGCCCAACACAACATTACCGCAGATATCGAAGTAATTGGAGTAAACGACGTAAACAATGCTTACGAAAGATTACTTAAAGGAGATATTAAATATCGTTTTGTGATTGATATGGCCTCTTTAAAGTAGCTAAGGTTCTAAGTTTCTAAGATGCTAAGAAAAAAAACTTAGTCCCTCAGAATCTTAGCAACTTAGTATCTATAAAAAAACAACCCCTTAAGCAATTCAACTCTTAAGGGGTTTCTCAAAAAAAAATACCAGTACCAATTATTTTTATTTTTTATCCAGATTTTGTTTTAGCATTTTGGCATGTTCTAAATGTGCTGTTAAACCAGCGATATTATTAGAAGCCCATTGTCTAACGTCTGGATCTTTTGCGTTTTCAGATGCTTTTTTAAGCTTATCAATTGCTTTTTCATGACCATCAATCATCATGTCAGCAAATTTTTTGTCGAAATCAACACCAGTTTTTTCGTTTAGTTTATTATATTCTTCCTGACCATCTTCGGTTAACGAAGTTGGTAATGTAAAGTTTTTTGTTTTAGCCAAAGCACTTACTTCAGATGCTGATTTAGTGTGCTCATCAACAAGCATTTTACCAAAACTTTTTACCTCTGCATTTGTACTTTTAGTTTGCGCTAATTTTCCAATTTCGATTTCAGCTAAGTTAATTTCAGCCTGATCTACTAAAAATTCAGAATCATCTTCTTTGCTGTCGATAGAGTCAAATTTAGCTTCGTTAGCATCTTCAGCAACCTCTTTTGAATCTTCTTGTTTAGTTTCGTTTTTGCAAGAATTTAAAAATATAATGATTAGTCCGGCGCCTAAAATAACTTTTCCTGCTAATAGTAACTTTTTCATGATTTTATGGTTTAAATGTTATGATGTAAAATTATTCAGGATGTAGTAGGAATACCTTACAGTATTTTTAAATAATGTTACAGGATTTCAAGATTGATATATTTAATAGTTTTTATATTAGCTAAATAATTTATTTATTTATTAAACTTGGAAACCTACATCTATGAAAAAAAACATTTTCTTTCTTTTATTACTTTTGAGCATTTTTAGCTGTAAACAAAATTCAGAAGAAAGTAGTCCATTGGATACTTCTAAAATTATAAAACTTCCTAAATTAGAAAATATTCATACTTATATTCAGCATCCAAAATTAGAAGATAGAATTTGTAGAAATGGAATAAAATGGGCGAAAAAAGATATTGAAAAAGGAGAATTAGTTTTTAGTATGCCAAGTGGTGAAGGTGATTATGATTTGAGACAAGAAAAGTATATTAGGATATTATGTAAAAAGCATAATTTGATTTTTAGATTTGAAATGATTGATGATGCTCCAGTTGAAGAAGGAATGCAAGGGTGTTATGGTGCATACATGGATAATATGATTGCTAAAAAATTTAATTCAAATTTTAAGCAAAACCTGCTTAATGAAGCTGATATAATGTTAAGTAAATCAAACGATACTATTCGAAGTTGGGATTGTGATATAAAACCAAAAATTGAAGGATTAACATCTGAAAACTCAATACACATTTTATTAGATGCTAAATTTAAAAAGCAACTAGCAAAAGATAAGATTTATTATGGAGCAGGAATTGACATTAGATTTTACATTGATAAAAAAGGAAAACCTAGCGGGTATCATTTAGACGATTATAATAGACTTGAAAAAAACAACAGAGAAAAGTATAAAGTGCAATTTGTAAAAGCAGGAATTGATCAATTAAAAAAGTATCAAAAATGTAGTGCAGGTGAAATAAAAGGACAAAAAGTAATTACCAAACAAACAATCAGAACCTATTTTAATTGAGCATGACTATCGAAAAAGAAAAAATACTACAACTTAAAAAAATCGATGGTAATGGATTTTTTAAAATTAAGCCATTTAAATTATTTGGTTCTAAGATACATAAATACAAATTAAATAATTGTTTAGGTGAAGCTGAAATTGAAGAGTTTGAGAAATTCCATAATATAAAGCTTCCAACAGATTATAGAAATTTTATAAAACATATAGGAAATGGAGGAGTTGGTCCTGCTTTAGGACTTTATAAATTAGAAGACTGGAATTTAGAACTAGAAATTGAGAATGATAATTTTCTTAAAACAAAATTTCCTTACACAGAAAAATGGAATTCAGACTTTAATGGAAATACAGAAGATGAAAAGTTTATGTATAGTGAAGAATTTGAATGTTGGGAACAAGATTACTATAATGAGAAGCATGTTTTTGGTAGTATTAGAGTATGTCATTATGGCTGTGCTATTTATTATTTTTTAGTAGTTTCCGGAGTTGAAAAAGGAAATATTTGGGTTGATGACAGAGCAAATGATCAAGGAATTTATCCGTTATCAACAGAAAATAATAATAGATATAATTTTACAGAATGGTTTAATGAATGGTTAAACCAAAGCTTAATTAAATTAAAAATAAACAAACATTGAAAATAAATTATACTTTAGATCGGGAAGATTATAAAAAAGCAGATAAAGAATTAATGACGAAAAGGTACATATTTCTAATAACTTACTTTTCTCTGGTTTCAGTTATAGTGAGTTATACATTTGTATACAAAGACTTTAATTGGTCAGAATTTTTATTTATTTCAGCTGTTTTTTTCTTTTTTGCCTTGATTGTCATTAGTATTATTCCTGATTTAATAAAACATTCAAAAATCAAAAAACTAATAGATTCACAACCTGATTTATTAGGAGAAAAGTCTTTAGAAATAAAACCAGATGGAATTGAATTTAATAATTTTTATAACAATGTTGTCAAAGTGTATGAGTGGCATACTATTAAAAAGACATATATCACGAAAAATTACAGTTTTATAACTTTAAAAAATAGGACTTCATTTATCATTAAAAATGAAGATTTAAAAGAATCTGATTTTATTAAAGAATTAAAATCAAAAATTAAAACTTCTTTTTAAAAATTATATTCTTTACGTTCTCGCAACAGCAGAAAACCGAATCAAAATGAAAAACCTACTTAGATTATTGTTATTAATTTTCTTCTCGAATGCTCTGATAAGCTGCGATCCTTCACAGCATATTTCATTTATAAACAAAACAGATTTTGATGTAAAGATTAAAATTAATTTAGATCCTAAAGTAAAAGATATTCAACTTTATCAAAATGCAGAAAATGATTCGATTGTTTATAATTTAAAGAAAAGTGACACCGCTACAATTTATTGTGGAATTGGAACCTGGTCAACTAACGAAACTGTAAAATTTGCCAATTCGATAAATAATCTTGAAATTGAAACAAAAGACACTAAAACTATTTACAAGTCTAAAAAAGCCATAAAGGATATTTTAGATAAAAACATAAAAGGTATTTTGGTAAAAAGTCTTATAGAGATTAATATTGAATAAAGAGATACTAGTAAAAAAGAAACAAAGAAAACTCGAAACTCATAATTCAAACAAAAATCCCAATTCGCAAGAATTTGGGATTTTTTGTTTTTAAACCCTTTGATGTATAGTTAATTATGAAAGTATAGGAAAGAATTATATAACGAATTCCAAGCTGTTTTTAAAGAACTTTGGTATTACACTTTACGGAGTATTAACCATAAAATTTATCGTCATGCAAAATTCCGCAATTAAGAACAAAGAACATTACGAGACTCTTATACACAAGGTTTTAAGTAACGAAAAATATGGACAAACTGCTAATTCTTCTAACGATGGAGAAAAAGGCGGAAGAACAAAACCATATGAGGAATGGACAAAAGAAGAACTCTATCAGGAAGCCAGAAAAACAGGTGTGGAAGGCCGCTCTTATATGAATAAAAGAAACCTAATCAAATCATTACGCAATAACTAGAATACAAAATTTATCTCTTCAATAAATTATGAATGCCAAAATCTCTCAGGAAAAATTAATGAAGCAATTGATACAATCTCCTCAATTGGTTCTCGAAAAATTAGATTTAGTATATGTAAGCGACAATAGCTTAACGATCGAGCGTTGCAGAGAAGGCGAGGGATTTGTTTATAAAAAAAACGGAAGATGTATAAAAGCAAAAAACGAAATAAAACGCTTTAACAGCCTCGTGCTTCCGCCCGCATGGGAAAAAGTGCGAATTGCAGATTTGTCAAACGGTCATCTTCAGGCTATTGGAACGGATGTTAAAAACAGAAAACAATATCGCTATCATCCAAAATGGAATCTTATCAGGAATCAGACTAAATTCTATAAAATAAATGAATTCGGAAAATATCTGCCTAAAATAAGAAAACAAGTCGATGAAGATTTAGAACAAAAAGAATGGTGTAAAAATAAAGTTACAGCACTCGTAATTCGCTTAATGGAAGAAACCCATATCCGAATTGGAAATGAAAAATACGCCAAAGACAATAAATCATACGGGCTTTCGACTTTGAGAAAAAGACATATCAATATCGATAAAAATTCCCTTCGGTTTGAGTTTGTTGGAAAAAAAGGAAAACAGCATACCATAACCACAAGAAATAAACAGTTGATAAAACTGGTTAGCCGCTGCGAAGAAATTCCGGGTTGGCAGGTTTTTAAATATTACGATGAAAATGGTGAACGTAAAGTTCTGGACAGTAATATGGTCAATTGCTATCTGCATGAAATTACGGGAAAATATTTTAGCGCCAAAGACTTCAGAACCTGGGCTGCTTCTTTAATATTTTTTGAAACTTTAATGGATATTGGAATTGCAACTGACGAAAAAGAAATTAAAAAGAATATTTTAACTGCTTTTGAAACTACGGCAGAAGCTTTGGGAAATACAAAAAATGTGTGCAAAAATTATTATGTACATCCGTTAATTGTGGCGAGTTATGAAGACGGCTCTATCGAAAAATATTTTGAAAGAGCGAGAAAAACCAAAAGTAATCAAAAGTATTTTTCGCATTCTGAAATTGCTTTTTCAGAGTTAATCGGAAATTTTCAACCCGAATTTTCATAATGAAACGGATTGAGCTAATAATTGAACGTTTTGAGTTAACAGTTTCCTTTTTTATATAGCAATTTTGAGAAATATAAAAGGGATTCAAGTTGGGGACAAAACGACACATTACCATTGGTACATGTGTCGTTTTAATTTAAACTAATAATCTAAATAAAATGGGAACAAAAAGTGGCGCTTATCAGGATGTTTATATCAAAAGAGATGACAAAATGGTAAGCTTAAAAAATGATGTAACAGATTTTTGTGAGAAATACATCAAACCTGTTCATCCTGAAAATTGGGATTGGTCAGTAAGAGATTTTGAAAATCCTGAAAATGACCCCACAATTGATGAAGCGCGTGCTATTGCAGCTGTTGTTTACAGAGATTTAAGCGAAGATAAAGATACAGATGTTGATCTTTCGACTATGGATAATGTTGAAGCTATTAAGGCTTATTTAAATCCAAAAAGCAGGCACGAACGATTTAATATGGAAGAGTTTGCCTTTGCCTTAAAAGTAGAACTTGAACATGGCAGGATAAGAGATGTAAATGTTACCAACAATCATCCGTTTTTAACTGCTATGATTGCACTTGCACACATGACAGAAAGTTTAACGTACTATAAAAGACTTGCCGTTATGGAAGCACAAGGTGAAATTTTTGAGATTATGCGTAAAATCGAAAAATCTGAAACGGGAAAAGAAGAATGGTATAAAGAATTAGGCAAAGCCGAAATGGAATTAACAGAGGCACGATTAGGACTTGCAGAACGTTTGGAGAGAATGGACGATATCCCAACGCTGACTAAAATTGGGGACTAAAAAATAAACAGCTAACGCAAAAAAAATGCCGTTCCTATTAATAGTAGCGGCATTTTTTTTAATCTATTTTCAACTAGAATTTTCTGGGATCGTTATCATTATAATCATCTCCGGAATCTTCTTCCTCAATTTCTCCCGGTTCCAAATCGTCTTCAAGATCATCATCGTCATCATCGGGATCTAATTCCTGTAAATCTTCATCTGATTCTGTTAATTCTTCATCGTCTGAAGGATTATCAAATTCGTCGTTGAGGTTATCTGCATTTTCATCATAAAGAAGATCTCCTGTAGTATGCGTGTGATCGTCAAGTTCTTCTTCTTCTTCTTCTTCTTCTCTGTCATCTTCATACTCTTCTTCATCTTCCTCATCAAATTCATCTGCAGAATTGGTAAAATCATCATTTACATTATCTGATGGATTATCAAATTCATCATTTAAATCATCTGCATCATCTACCAGATCGCCCGGTTGATGAAAATCATCATCCAAATCGTCTAAATCATCTTCATTTGTAACACGTTCCTGATCAGGAATGGCTTTATTAGGATCATATCCATTTATAGTAAAACCATATTTTTTAACATCATCCTGATGGTTAGCCCTTCTGATTTCGTCATTATCATAGAGCTTCTCGTTCATAATATTGTTTTGTCTGTTTAAATTTTGATTTCGCGGATCTCTATTTTCTACAGTGCTATTTCTTTTATCAGTAGTTTCCATGACAAGTTAATTTTATTGTTCGTATAATACAAATCTAATTAGTAAGGTGTAGGATTGTCTTATAGAATTAAAATTCCTAATTCTATAATTCACAGATGATTATATTGTAAATAATGTAAGAAATACTATAACTGTTTGGTAGCAATCAAAAGTAATTTTACAATTATTAATAACAATTAAATTATTTATCATGGAAACTAAAGATAAGAAACAGACTACTACAAAAACTACTACGAAAAAAGCTGCACCAAAACAAACAACCAAAGCAGGAGTAACAAAACCAAAATCAAATGCTGCATCCGGACTTACAGAATTATTTGAAGATGGATTAAAAGACATTTACTGGGCAGAAAAAGCTTTGACAAAAGCGCTTCCGCTAATGGCAAAAAATGCAACATCTGCAGAGCTAATTGATGCAATTACAAACCATTTAACAGAAACTGAAGAACATGTAACCAGATTAGAACAAGTTTTTCAAAGTATTGGTAAAAAAGCAACTGCAAAAAAATGCGATGCAATGGAGGGGCTAATTGAAGAAGGTAAGAGCATCCTTGAAGAAACTGAAGTTGGCGTTGTTCGTGATGCGGGAATTATTGCTGCCAGCCAGAAAATCGAACATTACGAAATTGCGACTTATGGAACTTTAAGACAATTTGCTGAAACACTTGGTCTTACAGAAGCCGCTTCTTTATTAGAATTAACTCTTGACGAAGAAAAAGGTGCAGATAAACTATTAACAGAGGTTGCTGTAAATGCAATTAATGTTGAGGCTGCCGAAGAAGATGAAGCTTAGTTTTCAAAATATCTAAAAAGTGCAGTATAAAAGCTGCACTTTTTTTTCCTTTTTAAAATTTATCAAAAAATAAAAAAATAGTATTCATTATGCCCGAAGGTCCGTCTATCGTAATTCTGAAAGAAGAAACTGAACAATTTGCAGGACAAAAAGTGATTTCTGTTTCCGGAAACAGCGCTATTGATTTAGAGCGAATAGAAGGTAAAGTTGTGGAAGCAATTAAAACCTGGGGGAAACATTATTTAATTTGTTTTGATGATTTTACGGTTAAGATTCATTTGCTAATGTTTGGCACTTATCGCATTAATGAAAGAAAAGAAACCACACCAACATTAAGTCTCGTTTTCTCAAATGGCGAACTTAATTTTTATACCTGTTCGGTTAAAATTTTAGAGGGTAATATTAATCTGCATTATGATTGGGAAGAAGATGTAATGAATATTAAATGGAGTCCTGAAAAAGCAAAACAAAGTCTGGGGAAAATTCCCAACCAAATGATTTGTGATGCAGTATTAGATCAGAATATATTTTCAGGCGTTGGTAATATTATTAAAAATGAAGTTTTATACCGATGCCATGTTCATCCGGAATCTTTAACAGGGAAAATTCCACACGATAAAATAGTCGAAATAATTGATGAATGCTCCATTTACAGTTTCGAATTTTTAGAATGGAAAAAGAAATTTGAACTGAAAAAACATTGGCTGGCACATACAAAAAAAACTTGTTTGAGATGCAGTCTTCCTTTTATAAAAAAACATACCGGTATAAAAAAACGCCGTAGTTTTTTCTGTACCAACTGTCAACAATTATATATATGAAAAAAGAAATACACATAGGATGTTCAAGTTATAATAACCGTTTTTGGAAAGGTATCTTTTATCCTGAAGATTTACCAACCAAAAATTGGTTCAATTTTTATTGCCGGCATTTTAATACCTATGAAATGAATGGTACTTTTTATAAATTTCCAACAATAAGAATTATGGAAAACTGGTATAAAAAAGCGCCGGATAATTTTCTTTTCTCAGTAAAAGCACCCAAAGAACTCACCCACATTAAAAAGTTTGTGGATTGCAAAGAGCAAATTGCAGAATTTTATAATGTATGCGATGATGGTTTAGAAGAAAAACTGGGGTGTATTCTTTTTCAGTTTCCTCCAAGTTTTGATTATACAGAAGAAAGGCTTCAGACTATTATTAAAGTAATGGATAAAAGCTTTAAAAATGTAGTTGAATTTCGGCATAAAAGCTGGTGGAATCAGGAAGTTTGGAATGCTTTTCAACAATACAATATAACCTTTTGCAGTGTAAGTTATCCAGGATTACCAGAAGATATTCTAACCCAATTTCCGCTTACATATGTTCGTTTTCACGGAAATAAAAAACTGTTTTATTCGAGTTATTCTTCAGAAGAATTAAAAAATATAAAAAAGAAAATTGAGGATAAATCAGGTTTCGTTTATTTTAATAATACAGCAAGCGAAGCAGGAATTTTGAATGCTTTGGAGTTTAAAAATATGCAATTAGCTGTAAAAAATTAACCGCAAAGTTCGCAAGGATTTATGCAAGGTTCGCAAAGTTTTTTAAGCTTTGTATTGTGTCCTTTGCGTAAATCTTTGCGAACTTTGCGGTTAAAACTTATACGTTTGAAAAACTATAATTTCAAGCTTCCTTCAATTCCATCATCCATTGTTTTTCCCGTAACAAAAGCAGCGGTCATTTTTGCAATAGCAACCATTTTTCCGTTTTTATTGTTCCAGTAATAACCATCTTCCGGAATTACTTTAATAACACTCAAATTTGGATCATCTTCACCGCCAGGCATCCATACTTTTATGATAGGATCATATAATTCGTGAATTATCTCAGGATTATACAAAATGCTGGCAGTTCCATGTAGAGTTAAAAATTTATCATGCGGTTCAGAAAAAAAGATTTCAACCGTTGGATTTTGTGTAATCTCTGCATTTTGGCTGCTATTTCTATCAGATAAAAACCAAAGCTGCCCCAGATCGTCAATTTTTTGAACAGACATTGGTCGCGATTGTAATTTATTTTCAAGATTATAAGTACACAGCATGCAGGTTTTTATATTTTCTGCAAGATCTTTTATTTTATCTACAGCAAATTCGTTTGTAAGGTCTTTATGATCTCCCATGGCTCTATATTTTAAAGTTATTTGTAAAGTTTTTTAAATATTAATTTTGACTATCGTACAAAAGATATATTTGAAAAATTATTATTTGTAAAGTTGCTGTTTTTTAGATTTTTAGTTCTTATAGAATTAAAATTATAAGTTATGATATTTCTATTATTTACTTTTTTGTGAGAATTTAAAATCGATTGTTATATTTTATTTATTTGAATTATCTTTGGTACGTAATTATACCACTTCGATATATATGACAGATTTAACCGTATTCTATACAGATGATGATGAAGATGATTTAAGCATCTTTGCCGATGCTGTTGAATCAATGCCGAAAAAAATTGATCTTTTAACTTATAATGGCGGAGAGAAATTATTAACGGCAATTTATAATCCGCCGCCAACGCCACATGTTGTTTTTTTAGATTTAAATATGCCTGGTAAAAATGGTTTTGATGTTTTGGCAGAACTTAGAAATTCTGAAGAAAAAAAAGACATTCCAATTGTTATTTTTTCTACTTCAAATGAGCCGGGTATTATAGAAAAATGCCGTACACTTGGTGCTAATTTTTTTATTACAAAGCCAGTTTTAATGAAAGATATTGTAAAATCTATAGAACACGCTCTGGAAATTGATTGGAAAAACTTTGTTCCCGGACCTAAAAACTTTGTTTATAAATCATAAACTCATAGTATAACAGATAAAAAAAAACACCAAATTCAAATAGAGTTTGGTGTTTTTTTTATTTTATTCCGGTAAGTAAATTTCAAAAGTTGCTCCTTTGCCTTTTTCGCTATGGGCACGAATTATTCCTTTATGGTTTTCTACGATTTTTTTAACGATGGCTAAACCAATTCCGGTTCCGGAGAATTCACTTTCAGTATTTAATCTCTGGAAAACCTCAAAAATTCGTTCCTTATATTCATCAGCAAAGCCAATTCCGTTGTCAGATATTGTAAGATGATAGTACATTTTATCAGGATAATCAACAGGAATTTTTGTTTCGTAACCCTTAATTTTCCTGGCTTTAATTTCAACATATGGATTCTGTCCTTTTTTAGAAAACTTCAAAGCATTCCCAATCAAATTATGGAGTAATTGTCTAAACTGAAAAGGAATAACCGTTGCTTCTCCCAAGGGATTTAAATTAATAATTGCATTTGTTTCTTCAATACGTTCAGAGAAATCACTGATAACTTCTTCCGCAATTTCATCCAGATTCACTTTTACAAAAACCCTGTCGGCCGAATTTGTTCTGGAATAGGTAAGGAGGTCCTGAATTAAAGTCTGCATTCTTTTTGCCGAAACTTCTATACGGCCTAAATATGTTTTGGCTTTCGCCGAAATATTCTGTTCATCCAAATCGGAAAGGCGACTTGCAAAAGTTTGTATTTTTCGTAAAGGTTCTTGCAAATCGTGGCTGGAAATGTAGGCAAAGGATTGTAATTCAATATTCATATTAATCAAGTCCTTGTTTTTTTGCTCCAATTCGGCTGTACGTTCGTATACTTGTTTTTCGAGATTTTCGGTAAAATTTTTCTGATCCTGAATATCTGTACTTGTTCCAACCCACATTTGTATATTTCCCTGCGCGTCTTTTTGCGGAATTGCACGGCTTAATTGCCAGCGATATTTGCCATCATAACGACGAAAGCGATGTTCTAATATAAAGTCTTTTCCGGTAATAATGGCATCTACCCAAACTTTAATATTCTCTTCGCGATCATCAGGATGAACAATTTGCAGCCAGCCATTTTTATCAATATCTTCAAAAGTAAGTCCTGAATAAGAATAAACAGACTGATTGAAATAATTTATATTTCCCAATGAATCACTTGTCCAGATATGCTGTGGCATAGAATCAGCAAGAAGCCTGAACTTTTCCTCGCTTTTCATCAATATCTGATGGGCATTTTTTTCATCGGTAATATCTATAATAGTACCAATCATTTTTGCGGGTTCGCCATCTTCATCAAAAAATATTTTTCCGTGTGCTTTTATCCAGCTAATCGAATTATCGGGTTTGATAATTCTTGATTCATATTTATAAATGCTGGTCGTCAGCGCAATCTCATATGCTTTTTCTAAAACAGGCCTGTCATCAGGATATATCATAGTCAGGATTTCGGGTCTTGTTACTTTTGTTTCTTTGCCGAGTCCAAAAAGCGAAGGCAAATTCTCAGAATAAATTAATTCCTGTGTTGGTATATTCAGGTCCCAGGTTACGATTTCGGCAATTTCGGCCGCCAAACGCGCTCTTTCTTCTGCATCTTCTACTTTTTTTCGGGCTTCTACTTTATCTGTAACATCATTAACAGTAACCATTACTCCTGATATCTCGCCATCTTTTTCAAACAAAGGAGTATATTGATAATCAAGGTAAAATTTCTCCAGTTTTCCTTTAATATCTACATAAGCAACGGCTTCTTTTTCTTTTATAATCTTTGCATTATTTACAACATCGTCAAGCAGTTCCGGATATTTTTGTTCGGCCAGTTCCGGAAAAACTTCCAGAATTGGCTTTCCAATAGTTTCTTCTTCCGTTTTTTGCCAAATGACATTCATCATCGTGTTATTGGCCATTTCAATAGTGTGATTTTTTCCCCTAAAAATAGCCATTGCAATTGGCGACTGCATAACTAATTTTCTAAAAGCGGCCTCACTTTCAGATATAAAATGACGTGCTTTTACAGTTTCTGTAACTTCATAAGCGGCAACAATAACTCCCGAAATAGTGTCGTTTTCTTCTTTTAAAGGATGAAAAACCAAATTAAAATAACATAGTTCCTGTTTTCCGTAGCGATTTAATGTTACCGGAAATTCATCTGTAAAATAAGGAATTCCGGTTTCAAGGACATTCAAAAGAAGTGGCTGAGTAGTTTCTTTGGCCTCGGGAACAGAATTAAACAAAGGTTTTCCCAGAATATCATTTTCCTGCTTATCAATAATTTGTAAATACGTAGGATTGGCCATATCTACAATTAAATCCTGACCTTTTAATATGGCAATGCCAAGCGGAACCTGTTCTACTGTATTTCTAAATCTTCTCTCGCTTTCTTCGATTGTATTTCGCGCAATTACCTGTGAAGTGACATCAAGGGCGAGAGCCACAATACCAGAAATTGTTCCATCTGGTTCTTTCAATGCTTCGTATACAAAGTTTATATACACATCTTCAACTTTTCCCTCACGGGGAAGTTTAACCAGACGTTCGTGTGCTTCAAATTTTTGTCCGGTTTTATAAACATTTTCAAGAATAGTTTCTAAACCTTGTCCTTTAGCCTCCGGAAGTCCTTCAAAAATGGGTTTGTTAATTACTTCATTTTCTTTTCGTCCCCATAATTCGAGCATAAGGCTATTTGCAATTTCAACTATATAATCAGGACCTCTAAAAACACACATTGCACTTGGTGTTTGCAAAATGTTATTAAGATAGCGGGAATTGCTGTCTTCTAATTTCCTTACTAACTTTACTTTTTCGGTTGTTTCATTACAAATAACTAAGACGCCCGCAGGTTTTCCGGATTCGTTATTTACGGGACTGTAACTAAAAGTCCAGTAAACATCTTCCATTCTTCCGTTACGATATATAGGCAATAATTGGTCTTCGTGCCAGGTTGCTTCACCTTCTAAAATAACCTGATCGATCAGTGGTTTTATAAAATCCCAGATTTCTGGCCAGGAATCCACACCTTTTTGACCTAAAATAGAAGGATGTTTGCCATCATTACCCAAACTTGGGCGATAAGCATCATTATAAAAACAAATATGCTCCGGTCCCCAAAATAAGAACATTGGAAATTTTGAATTTAATAAAAGTCCTAATGTTGTACGCAAACTTTGCGGCCATGTCTCGACTGAACCTGCAGCAGTTTTACTCCAGTCTTTAGCACGGGTTAATGCTCCCATTTCGCCTCCTTTCGAAAGGAAATCCTGATTCATATCTATCATGAAAGTTTGTTTTCTTTTTACTTTAAAGTAACCAAGGTCTGTTAATAATGTTTAATAAATATACTAATTTACAAAGAAAATTGCACAATCTTTTGAGTGGATCAGGCAAATAGTAATTAAAATTTAAGTTTTTTAATTGAGATAAAATTTAAATCTTTTGAGTTAAGCTTATCTTTTTTTAATGAAGAAATTTGAAGAAACAGATTGCTAACATTTAACTAAAAATATCAGATCATGAAAAAGGAAATGTCAAAACACGAAACAGACTATATAAAGAAATATGAAGATGAAGGATATACAAGCAATTTTTTGTTCGATAACAATTCTTTAATAGATTCAGAAACAAAACAGGCTTATAAACCTGAAGATATAACCATTGTAGCCCATCACCGTTATGAAGGAATGAGCGATCCTGATGATATGTCGATTTTATATGTTATAGAAACGAAGGATAAAATAAAAGGAACTCATTTAATTGGTTATGGACCAATGGCAGATCTGGAGGAAGCAGAATTCTTTAAGGATATACCAGAAGAGAATTACGCTCAAAACTCAGATATAAACGAACTGACTTAGACGTTGGACTATTTTATTTTGCAGGAAAGCAGTTATCCGGATTAATTTCTGAATAGCTGTTTTTTTATGAGATTAATTGTAGTAGATAATTTAACCTGCACTTTCTGAAGATAATTTAACCGCAAAGTCTGCAAAGTTTACGCAAAGACCGCAAAGCTTTGCGATCTTATATTAATAAACACAACTCTTAGTGTACTTTGCGAAAAACCTTTGCGTGCTCTGCGGTAAAATTGATTAACCCAGCTTTTTTTAAACGTAAGATATTAATTATGAAAAATCTGCCTGAAATTGTATAATAAATTGGCTGTAGATATGTACGAAATTTGAATATTATAAAACAGGAATGACAAACCTAATAAATAAGTAATAATAAGATTGTACATAAAGAAGTACTAACCAATTTATTAAGCCAAACCAAAATGAAAAAACTTTACTTAAATACAGGAGAATTCAATACAATTTTTAATGATCTTGCCGATAGTTTCGGAGGTGAATTAACCACTAATAATAATGACTACAATTTAGCTATAAAATCAAAGTGGGCAAAAGGAAAAATTACAGGAACTCATTTTGAAAAAGAAATATCATATATGCATTTTGACCTTACGTTTCATAACGAGGTAAGTTTGAGCATAGAATCTTTTCAGGGAGCGCCAATATTTTTTGCTTATTGTGAAGAAGGAAGCCTAACACATAGTTTTGGTGCCAATGGCGAGAAAAAAAGCCTTAAAAAACAACAAACCGGTATTTTAAACAACACCTCTACAATCAATAGCGTTTTGTATTTTGAAAGTTTCAAACGCATTCAGTTTTCATTGATCGTGATGCCTTTAGCGGTTACTTTAAAAGAAGAGAGTTTTGAATTGATTTCTCATTTGAAAAAAGTTTTTACAAGCGAATCCGGAAATTATATTTATATCGGACAACAAAATCCGAAAATTACCCAAAAGCTAAAAGAACTTCATACGATTCCGCAAAAAGGAACGGTTAGAAGTTTGCTTCAAAGAAGTATTATGAGCACAATTCTGGATCTGGAGATAGCCCAACATAGTTATAACTATGCGACAATGATTGCTCCGTTTATGAATTTGGCGACAAAACAATTTGATGAACTAAAAAGAATTTCGAATATGAATTTTTCTGAAGTTTTATTCTCAATTGGTCTTGGACGCAAAAGTTATTTCCCAAGATTAATAAAAGAGAGATATCATACATTAAACAAACATTATCACCAAAATTCGCTAGCTAAAACAGCCTAATATACCTTTAACTTGTAAGATCAAAAAACAGCTTTTATATAAGCTGTTTTTTTTGTTTATTTATATTTCATTCCTTTAATTTATAAAATCGATTCTAAAAGTTTAATGTTAAATTGTATGAAAAAACGTATTTTATTTTAAATATTATTTTTAATTATAAGAATTTTACTATTTTTATAAAAAATAACATTTAAAATTGAAGTACTTTGACATCAGCAAAATTGTTTCTTTTAGGCATGGAGAGGGAATTACTATGGGTAGACACAAATTATTACAGATATGTAGCAAGAGACGGTTCGCCTAGCAGTAATCTTGAAGGAGGATTGCTTCGGTTAAGTTTTGTTTCACAAGAAAGCGATGATGTTTTTTGGCATAATATGGTCAAAAAAGTCGATAAGGAAACAGAGAGAATGGAAAAAGGAGAAATACATTTTTATAGCAAAGGAAATGAGGATAGTGCAATAAGAAAGTATAAATTTAATGATGCCTATTTGATAGAATTCTCAGAAATATTTCATTCCTGGGGAACAGAAAATATGCAAATTATTTTGACAATTTCACCTGCGATTCAAAATTATGGTTATTCACAAGATTTTGTAAAACATTGGCAGGTATCATCCTTACCAACTCAGCCCACTTATTATCAACCCAAAGAAGAAACCGAAGAACGTATAATACACATAAACGGACATTTTTATAATAAAGATGGTACTTTTGAAGGTAAAATAAATGAACCTGATTTTGAAGGAAGTGTAGAGGATGTTTATGTTTGTGATGGGAAATCAACTCAAAAAAATAAAAATGGGAATGATTTGGTGACTTATAATAATACTAAATTGTTGAAAGAAAACGATGTGAAGATTACTCATGAGAAATTTATAATTTCTGCTTCAACTGTATATGGTGAAAGTTCAATAGGTTATGGCATCATAGATAAATATGAACTATTTGCTATCGCAAGCGTTCATAAAAGAAATAAGACTGCTTATGGAGTTAATTCTCCCGTAGCTAAAAAATTTAGAGAGAAAAAAGACGAAGAAAGAAACGGAACCAGTATGATTCACGCCATTGCTGCAGAAATAAATGTACTAGAAAATGGAGAGGATTTTAGTAATGGAGCTAAACAATGGGATGGAGCCGAACAAACCCATTTGCCTAAAGACGAAGACTCGAGTTCAAATGGTGAATTTATGTTCAAAGTTAATGTGATGGGATGGGACATAACTGATGAATTATATGATAAATGGAAATTAATTGTATCATCAAAATTTGGAACGAAATACTTTAATGTACCTCAAAAAAAGTTTGCTGTTAAAAACTATAGAGATATGAAAAATAAGGATAGAATAAGATTAAAATCAGTTGCTCAATATGGATTAACAATGTTTTGGACAGAAGTGAATATTTTAAAACCTAAAGAAGAAACTAAATGATAAGGAATCTATTATTTTTATTACTAATTAAGATTAGTATTTGTTCAGCACAAGAAAAAAAATGTTTTTGTAAAGAAAATAAGTTAATGAATGATGCTGGTGTAAATTGTGATACAATCAAATTAAAAAACAACTATAATCTTTATTGGCAGTTTAATTGCGATAAAATATGGCTAACTCTAGAGAAGCCAAACAAATCTAGAATTGTAATAAATGAAGTAGATGTTGTTCTATATGGATATGCATATCGAATAGGTTATCAGCTAATTAAAGATTATAACAATAGTTTACTGTTTAGAAGTGGTTGTCCCGCAAACGGTCCCTGTAAGTTTATATTGATTAATAAAAAGGACGGAAAAAAGATTAAAGAATATTTTAAGTATTAAATATAATTACTAACCTATGTAGTTCAAGAAACTAAAATAATCAGATGAAGAAACTATTTGTAATTGCTATTTTCTTTATGCTAATAGGTTGCAACGCACAAGATAAAAATAATGTAATAGTTACGATCAACAATAAGGATAAGTATTTTTTCAAAAAAGAAAATCTAATGGCTATAGTTTCCTCTAAAAGTGATTCTATTGGTTTTAAATATAAAGATACTTTATTACTAAAAGTAGAAAAATATAGATTTGGCAAGTTAGTAAGTGAAGCAAATTTTATTTATGATTCAAATAATAAGATAGTGGACAATTATATTTTTCAGGAAGATTATTACGATTACTACGAAAAATTTTATACAAGAATTCCATATAAAAATAAATATAAATTACTTGATCTGGATTTCGTTTACATTGATAATGTTTTAGATGAA
>Ga0247738_10000337_pt1 | contig 18658 bp, 17 predicted proteins | sample UWRJL013104B2_FD_180936 | JGI IMG/M metagenome (GOLD analysis project Ga0247738, IMG submission 180936) | Plant litter microbial communities from Arlington Agricultural Research Station in Wisconsin, United States - UWRJ-L013-104B-2 | ecosystem: Environmental > Terrestrial > Plant litter >...
AAGAAAGCCCGCCATGTTCTATCGTGAAAACGGTCAATTCAAGACCACCTACAGCGCCGACCAGCAGATCTTCCCGATCGCGCAGGACCGCTGGTTCATCGGCGCCCTGGTGGTGCTGGCCTTCGTCGCCGTGCCGCTGCTCGCCAGCGACTACCTGATGCGCGCCATCCTGATCCCCTTCCTGATCTTCTCGCTCGCCGCCGTGGGCGTGAACATCCTGGTCGGTTACTGCGGCCAGATCTCGCTGGGCTCGGGCGCCTTCATGGCCGTGGGGGCGTATGGCGCCTACAACTTCTTCGTGCGCGTGCCGGGCATGCCGCTGATACCGGCCCTGATCCTGGGCGGCCTGTGCGCCACGCTGTTCGGCATCCTGTTCGGCCTGCCCAGCTTGCGCGTGCGCGGCCTGTATCTCGCGGTGGCCACGCTGGCCGCGCAGTTCTTCGCCGACTGGATGTTCCTGCGCATCAAGTGGTTCACGCTGGACACCCCTTCGGGCTCGGTGGCGGTGTCCAACCTGCAGGTGTTCGGCCTGCCGCTGGAGAGCGCCGCGAGCAAGTACCTGTTCTGCCTGGCGGTGCTGGCGGTCATCGCCTTGCTGGCGAAGAACCTGGTGCGCAGCGCCATCGGCCGCGAGTGGATGGCCATTCGCGACATGGACGTGGCCGCCGCCGTGATCGGCATCCGCCCCATGTACGCCAAGCTCAGCGCCTTCGCGGTGAGCAGCTTCATCATCGGCGTGGCCGGCGCGCTCTGGGCCTTCGTCTACCTCGGCGCGTGGGAGCCCTCGGCGTTCTCGGTGGACTACTCGTTCCGCTTGCTGTTCATGGTGATCATCGGCGGCCTCGGTTCCATCATGGGCAGCTTCTTTGGCGCGGCCTTCATCGTCGTGCTGCCGATCGCCTTGAGCCAGTTCCTGCCTTTCGTGGCCGGGCTGTTCGGCTTTGAAATCTCCACCACGGCGGTCTCACACGCCGAGCTGATGATCTTCGGTGGATTGATCGTGTGGTTCCTGATCGTCGAGCCCCATGGGCTGGCGCGGCTGTGGTCCATCGGCAAGCAGAAGTTGCGCCTGTGGCCCTTCCCGCACTGAGCGGAAAGCTGCTCGCAAGTACCGATGTTTTTCGTGGTGTTTGAGCGTTTACTGAGTGTGTTTCAACCCTTAACTACATGGAGACAGATATGAAACTTCGCAAGATCGTCGTCGCGGCCACGGTGGCGCTCGCGGGCGCAGCGTCGCTGGTGTCGACCGCCGCACTGGCCCAGGCCAAGGAGCAGTACCTGCCGGTGTTGTCGTACCGCACCGGCGCCTACGCACCCAACGGCACGCCCACCGCCAACGGCATCGTGGACTACTACAAGCTGGTCAACGCGCGCGGCGGCATCAACGGCGTGAAGCTGCTGGTGGAAGAGTGCGAAACCATGTACGACACGGCGCGCAGCGTGGAATGCTATGAGCGCCTGAAAGGCAAGAACGGCGGCGCCGCGCTGATCCACCCCTGGGCCACTGGCGCGACCTTCGCACTGACGGAGAAGGCCTCGGTCGACAAGATCCCGCTGATCACCACCGGTTACGGCCGCAGCGAAAGCGCCGACGGCACCATCTTCAAGTGGAACTTCCCGCTGCTGGGCACCTACTGGGTGGCCTCCGACGTGATCATCCAGGCCATCGGCCAGAAGGAAGGCGGCCTGGACAAGCTCAAGGGCAAGAAGATCGCACTCGTGTACCACGACTCGCCGTTCGGCAAGGAGCCGATCCCTCTGCTGCAGGAGCGCGCCAAGATGCACGGCTTTGAACTGCAGTTGCTGCCCGTGGCCGCACCTGGCGTGGAGCAGAAAGCCACCTGGCTGCAGATCCGCCAGTCGCGCCCCGACTACACGCTGCTCTGGGGCTGGGGCGTGATGAACTCGACCGCTCTGAAGGAAGCGCAGGCCACCGGCTACCCGCGCGAGAAGATGTACGGCGTGTGGTGGTCCAGCGCCGAACCCGACGTGAAGGACGTGGGCATGGGCGCCAAGGGCTACAACGGCGTCACGCTGCAGCACGGCACCGACAAGAACGCGCCGGTGATCAAGGAAATTCTCGCCAAGCTGCACGACAAGGGCCAGGGCACCGGCCCGCGCGACGAGGTCGGTGAAACCCTGTACCTGCGTGGCGTGGTCAGCGCCGCCGTGGGCATCGAAGGCATCCGCGCCGCGCAGGAGCGCTTCGGCAAGGGCAAGGTCATGACGGGCGAGCAGGTGCGCTGGGGTCTGGAAAACCTGAACCTGACTCAGGCCAAGCTCGACGCACTGGGCTTCAAGGGCGTGTTGCGCGGCCCCATCAGCACCTCGTGCGCCGACCACGTGGGTGCGGGCGCTGCGCGCATCCACACCTGGGACGGCACCAAGTGGGTGTTCAGCTCCGACTGGATCGAGGCCGACCAGCAGATCATCAAGCCGATGGTCAAGGCCACGGCCGCCAAGTACGCGGCCGAGAAGAAGCTGTCGGCCCGCACGCCGGCTGACTGCCAGAGTTGAGCACCCCCGCCGCGCTGCGCGCGACCCCCTCAAGGGGGCGGCATGTCGGGCCGGCAAAGCCGGACCCTGCATGCCCCTTGAAGGGACACGGCATGCGTGGCGGATGAGTAAAAGCATGCGCGGCTGGCACGTCCAGCCGCCATTCGCAAGGCCGGCGAGCCGTGCCTTGCGAATGGTCCCCAAGGAATCGGAATCTCCATGAGCACACTCCCCACCGCCGTCCTCAACGTCAACGGCATCGAGGTCATCTACAACCACGTCATCCTGGTGCTCAAGGGCGTCTCGCTGCAGGTGCCCCAAGGCCAGATCGCGGCCATCCTGGGCGGCAACGGCGCGGGCAAGACCACCACCCTGCGCGCCATCTCCAACCTGCTCAAGGGCGAGCGCGGCGAGGTCACCAAGGGCAGCATCGAACTGCGCGGCGAGCGCATCGAGAACCTCTCGCCCGCCGACCTCGTGCAGCGCGGCGTGGTCCAGGTCATGGAGGGGCGCCACTGCTTCGCCCACCTCACCATCGAAGAAAACCTCATGACCGGCTCGTACACGCGCAAGAGCAAGGCCGAGATCGCGGCCAACCTGGAGAAGGTCTACGCCTACTTCCCGCGCCTGAAGACCCGGCGCACCAGCCAGGCCGCCTACACCTCGGGTGGCGAACAACAGATGTGCGCCATCGGCCGCGCCCTCATGACCAACCCCAGCGTGATGCTGCTCGACGAGCCCTCCATGGGCCTGGCTCCGCAGATCGTCGAAGAGGTGTTCGAGATCGTCAAGGACCTCAACCAGAAGGAGAAGGTCACCTTCCTGCTGGCCGAGCAGAACACCAACATGGCACTGAAGTACGCCGACTACGGCTACATCATGGAGAGCGGGCGCATCGTGATGGACGGCGTGGCCAGCGAGCTGCGCAACAACGAGGACGTCAAGGAGTTCTACCTCGGCATGGGCGGGGGCGAGCGCAAGTCCTTCAAAGACATCAAGAGCTACAAGCGGCGCAAGCGCTGGCTGGCCTGAACGTTCACGGACCCCGACCCGACACACACCTTCACTGGCTCTTCTCCATGAACGAATTCTTTGATGCGCTGGAGACCCGATCGCCCGAGCAGCGCGAGCGCGAACAGATGGACGCCCTGGCCGGCCAGGTGGCGCACGCCCAGCGGCACAGCGCGGCCTTCGCCGACATCCTGCAAGGCGTGGACGCGGCCGCGGTGAACAGCCGTGCCGCCCTGGCGCAGCTGCCCGTCACGCGCAAGACCGAGCTGCTCGAACGCCAGAAGGCGCAACGCGCCACCGACCCCTTTGGCGGCTTCTCGGCGCTGCGCCGGGGCCCGGCCATGGCGCGCCTGTACGCCTCACCCGGCCCGATCTACGAACCCGAGGGCGCCACGCGCGACTACTGGCGCGCTGGCCGCTGCCTCTACGCAGCGGGCTTTCGCGCCGGCGAACTGGTGCACAACGCCTTCAGCTACCACATGACCCCGGGCGCCTTCATCCTCGAATCGGGTGCCCACGCCGTGGGCTGCACGGTGTTCCCCGCCGGCACCGGGCAGACCGAGCAGCAGCTGCAGGCGATCGTCGAGCTCAAGCCCGAGGCCTACACCGGCACGCCCAGCTTCCTGCGCATCCTGGTCGAGAAAGCCCAGGCAGACAGCATCGACATCGGCAGCCTGCGCAAGGCCGTGGTGGGCGGTGAGGCCCTGCCGCCCAGCCTGCGCGACTGGTTCGCCGAGCGCGGCGTGGCGGTCTACCAGAGCTACGCCACCGCCGACCTGGGCCTGGTGGCGTATGAGACCAGCGCGCGCGAGGGCCTGGTGATCGACGAGGGTGTGATCGTGGAGATCGTGCGCCCCGGCACCGGAGAGCCGGTGCCCGATGGCGAGGTGGGCGAGCTGGTGGTCACCACGCTCAACCCGGCCTACCCGCTGATCCGCTTTGGCACCGGCGACCTCTCGGCCATCCTGCCTGGGGCCTGCCCCACCGGGCGCACCGCCCCGCGCATCAAGGGCTGGATGGGCCGCGCCGACCAGACCACCAAGGTGCGCGGCATGTTCGTGCACCCGTCCCAGGTGGCCGACATCGCCCGGCGTTTCCCGCAGGTGAAGAAGGCCCGCCTGGTGGTCAGCGGCGAGATGGCCAACGACCAGATGTGCCTGCGCGTGGAGGCCAGCGAGAGCGGCAGCGCCCTGCAGCAACAGATCGAGGCCGCCGTGCGCGACGTCACCAAACTGCGGGCACAGGTCGAGCTCGTCCAGCCAGGATCGCTGCCCAACGACGGCAAGGTCATCGAAGACGCACGCAGCTACCAATAGAAGAAAAAAGGGAAAAGCGCTGCAACCATCCCGGAACTGACGCCAAACTGACGCCAAAAGTCCACCAACGAGGGTTTTCCCCGGCCCTGCGCTAAGTAATTTCCGCGATACGGACATCGGATGGCGGGGCTACGATCGCCCGGTAATCAACCTCTTCAAGGAGCATCGTATGAAGAAGATCCTCGCACTGGCGGCCCTGGCTGCAACCATTTCGTCAGGCGCCTTCGCGCAGGGCTTCCCCAACAAGCCCATCTCCTTCGTGGTGCCCTTCGCCGCAGGCGGCCCGACGGACCTGGTGGCACGCCGCCTCGCCGAAGCCATGCGCAAGCCCCTGGGCGGCGCCAACATCGTGGTGGAAAACGCCGCTGGCGCTGGCGGCACGATCGGTGCCACCAAAGTGGCCCGCGCCGCGCCCGACGGCTACACCCTGCTGGTCTGGCACATCGGCATGGCCGCCACCACCAGCCTGTACCGCAAGCAGACCTTCAAGCCGCTGGAAGATTTCGAGTACCTGGGCGCGATCAACGACGTGCCCATGACGCTGCTGGGCAGCAACAAGCTCAACGCCAACACCTACCGCGACTTCGAGGCCTACATCCGCGCCAACGGCGGCAAGCTCAACCTGGCCCACGCCGGCCTGGGTTCCGCGTCGCACATCTGCGGCCTGATGTGGCAATCGGCCATGAAGCTCGACAAGTCGATGACCACCATCCCCTATGGCGGCACCGCGCCGGCCATGAACGACCTCATCGGCGGCAACGTGGATGTGATGTGCGATCAGACCACCAACACCACCTCCCAGATCGAAGCGGGCCGCGTGAAGGCCTTCGCGGTCACCACCGCCAAGCGCCTGGACAACCACAAGCTGCTCAAGGACTACCCGACGCTGCAAGAGATGGGTCTCAAGGATTTCAACCTGACCATCTGGCACGGCCTGTACGCCCCCAAGGGCACGCCGCCCGAGATCACGAAGAAGCTCAACGAGGCACTGCAAGTGGCCCTGAAAGATCCTGCGTTCATCAAGAGCCAGATCGACCTGGGCGCCATCGTGGTGACCGACAACCGTGTCACGCAGGCCGGCCACAAAGCCTTCGTGGCCAGCGAAATCGCCAAGCTCAAGACAGCGATCGACGCTGCTGGTCAGTTCGCCGACTGATTTCGTGTCGCACGCCCGAAAGGGCGGCTCCATGCAAGCCGCCTTCGGGCGGCTTTTCTTTTTGCCACCCAAGGAGACATCGCATGGACAAGCCGTTTTCCGCCTCGCGCCGCCACCATCTGCAAGCCCTGGCCGCCGCCACGGCCGCCCTGGGCCTGCCGGGGCTTGGGTGGGCACAGGCCGCCTGGCCCAGCAAACCGGTGCGCATCGTCGTGCCGTTCGCGCCAGGGGGCACCACCGACATCCTGGCGCGCGTGCTGGCGCCCGAGTTGAGCAAGACACTCGGCCAGTCCTTCGTGGTGGAGAACCGCGCCGGTGCTGGCGGCAACATCGGTGCCGAGGTGGTGGCCAAGTCGCCAGGCGACGGCTACACCCTGCTCATGGGCACGGTGGGCACGCACGGCATCAACAAGTCGCTCTATGCGAAGCTGCCCTACGACCCACAGAAAGAATTCGCCCCCATCACGCTGGTGGCCGGCGTGCCCAACGTGATGGTCATGAGCACCAAGCGCGCGCAGGCCCTGGGCATCAACAACCTGGCCGAGTTCGTGAAATACGCCAAGGCCAACCCTGGGCGGCTGAACATGGCTTCCAGTGGCAATGGCACCTCGATCCATCTGGCGGGCGAGTTGTTCAAATCGCGCACCGGCATCTTCATGACACACATCCCCTACCGGGGCTCCGGCCCGGCCCTGACCGACCTGCTCGCCGGCGCCATGGATGTGATGTTCGACAACCTGCCTTCGGCCATGCCCCACATCCAGTCGGGCGGGCTCAAGGCCTTTGCCGTCACGAGCTCGGTGCGTTCATCGGCCCTGCCCGACGTGCCCACGGTCGCCGAGGCGGGCAACCTGCCTGGTTTCGAGGCGAGTTCGTGGTTCGGCCTGCTTGCGCCCGCCGGCACGCCACCCGAGGTGGTGAACCGGCTGCAGCAGGAGACCGCCAAGGCCTTGAACCTGCCAGCGGTGAAAGAGCGCCTGGTGGCGCAAGGCGCCATCCCCAGTGGAAACACACCAGCCGAGTTCGCACGCCTGATCGACGCCGAGACCACCAAGTGGGCGGCAGTGGTCAAGGCGTCCGGCGCGCGGGTGGACTAACGGGACATTCCGGCGCGGGGTGAGGGGTCAAGGGCCAGCCGCCGGGCCGCCCCAAGGCAGGCCCAGCCCCCTCGGGGGGCAGCGACCCGCGAAGCGGCGGAGCGTGGGGGTCACACCCCCCAGACGATCTCGACGCCGGCCTGCTCGCAACGCTGCAGCATCTCGATGAAAGGTGCGCTGCGCATGCGCAGGCTGACTGTGTCGGTCGGCGCGCCTTCCTGGTCGCCGTCCTCTTCCGCCTGCTGCTTCTGTCGCGCAGCGTCGTCGGCCGCCACGGCAGCGCGGATTTTCTGCACGGCGGCGTTCATTTCGCCGGGCTGAATGATGCCGGGACCCGATAGGCGCTTGCCCAGGATTTCGAGCATGCGTTGGCCGTGCTGTTGCAGCATGACGAGGTCACCCGTTTCGCGGGACTTGAATCGATACACAGACATGAATGCCTCCAGGGGTGCTGAGGTAAGACCATTCTTGCACCTACAGGCCGTTGAAAACCAGCGGATTTGTAGGAGGATGTCCCGAGGGATGTAGGACACATGGCCCGGGCATCGCCGCAGCCGATTGGGCTACGGGTTTACCCGATTGGAGTTACATATTTTAGACCTAAACTAATTAGGCATGAAAACACTTGTCCCAGCGCTGCGGCGCATCCTGTGCATCGGTGGCGGTCCTGCGGGCCTGTATTTCGCCTTGCTGATGAAGCGGCGAGACCCATCGCTCACCGTCACGGTGGTGGAGCGCAACCGGCCCTTCGACACCTTTGGCTGGGGCGTGGTGCTGTCGGACCAGACGCTGGGCAATCTGCGCGAAGCCGACCCCGAGTCGGCGGCGCTGATCGGCGAGGCTTTCAATCACTGGGATGACATCGAGGTCTTTTTCAAGGGCGGTCGCGTGCGCTCGGGCGGCCACGGTTTTTGTGGCATCGGCCGCAAGAAGCTGCTCAACATCCTGCAGGAGCGTTGCCTCGAGCTGGGTGTCGACCTGGTGTTCGAGACCGATGTCACCGACGACCAGGCCCTGGCCGCGCAATACAACGCCGATCTCGTGATCGCCAGCGACGGCCTCAACAGCCGCATTCGCACGCGCTACGCCGACACTTTTCAGCCCGACATCGACACCCGGCAATGCCGCTTCGTCTGGCTCGGCACCAAGAAGACCTTCGATGCCTTCACCTTCGCCTTCGTGCAGACCGAGCACGGCTGGTTCCAGGCGCACGCCTACAAGTTCGACGGCGAGACCTCCACCTTCATCGTGGAAACGCCCGAGGAAGTCTGGAAGGCCCATGGCATCGACCAGATGAGCCAGGAAGACGGCGTGGCCTTCTGCGAAAAGCTCTTCGCGCCCTACCTCGACGGCCACGCCCTCATCAGCAACGCCTCGCACCTGCGCGGCTCGGCGATCTGGATCCGCTTCCCGCGCGTGATCTGCCACACCTGGGTCCACTGGAATGACGTGGCCGGCCGCCGCACACCCGTCGTGCTGATGGGCGATGCCGCGCACACCGCGCACTTCTCCATCGGCAGTGGCACCAAGCTCGCACTCGAAGACGCCATCGATCTGGCCGACGAGTTCTCGCGCCACGCGAACGCCGACGTGGCCGAGGTGCTTCAGGGCTACGAAGCGCGCCGCAGCGTGGAGGTGCTCAAGATCCAGAACGCCGCGCGCAACTCCACCGAGTGGTTCGAAAACGTGGACCGCTACACCGGCATGGAGGTCGAGCAGTTCGCCTACTCGCTGCTGACGCGCAGTCAGCGCATCAGCCACGAGAACCTGCGCTTGCGCGATGCCAAGTGGCTCGAAGGCTACGAAGCCTGGCTTGAAACCCAGGCGAAACCCGGCGTGCCGGTGAAAAAACACCCCACACCGCCCATGCTGCTGCCGCTGACGGTGCGCGGCCTCACGCTCAAGAACCGCATCGTCGTCTCACCGATGGCGCAATACAGCGCGGTGGACGGCGTGGTCGGCGACTACCACCTGGTGCACCTGGGCGCGCGCGCCATGGGCGGCGCCGCGCTGGTGATGGTCGAGATGACCAGCCCCACGCCCGAAGGCCGCATCACGCCCGGCTGCCCGGGTTTGTGGAACGACGAGCAGCAAGCCGGTCTCAAGCGCATCGTCGACTTCGTGCACGGCAACAGCAGCGCAAAGATCGGCCTGCAGCTTGGCCACAGTGGCGCCAAGGGCTCGACGCAACTCGGTTGGGAGAAGATCGACGAGCCCCTGCCCACGGGCAACTGGCCGCTGCTCTCGGCCAGCGCCGTGCCCTATGGCGAGCAGAACCAGGTGCCGCGCGCGATGACGCGCGCCGACATGGACGCCATGACGGCCGCCTTCGTCGATGCCACGAAACGCGCCGCTGTGGCCGGCTTCGACTGGCTCGAACTGCACGCTGCCCATGGCTACCTGCTGTCCAGCTTCATCACCCCGCTCACCAACCAGCGCACCGACGAATACGGTGGCTCGCTGGCCAACCGCTGCCGCTACCCGCTGGAGGTGTTCACCGCCATGCGCGCCGCGTGGCCGGCCGACCGGCCCTTCAGCGTGCGCATCTCCGCGCACGACTGGGCACCAGGCGGCAACACGCCGGACGACGCGGTCGAGATCGCGCGCTTGTTCAAGGCCGCCGGCTGCGACCTGATCGACGTGTCCTCGGGCCAGACCACACGCGCCGCGAAGCCGGTCTACGGCCGCATGTACCAGACACCGTTTGCCGACCGCGTGCGCAACGAGGCCGGCATCCTCACCATGGCGGTGGGCGCGATCACCGAAGCCGACCACGCCAACAGCATCATCGCGGCCGGCCGGGCCGACCTCTGCGCCGTGGCGCGCCCGCACCTGGCCGACCCGGCCTGGACGCTGCACGAAGCCGCCAAGCTGCAGACCCGCGCCATCGAATGGCCGCGCCCCTACGAGAGCGGGCGCGACCAGCTCTACCGCGAAATCGCCCGCCAGCAAGCCCTCAACACGCCCACACCATGAACCCTGCCACGCTCGACCTCGAAGCCCGCGCCCACAGCGAACACGCGCACGAGCTGCGCCTGTGGCTGCGGCTGCTGACCTGTTCGCAACTGATCGAGAAGCGCGTGCGCGCCGGCCTGCGCGAGCAGTTCGACACCACGCTGCCGCGCTTCGACCTCATGGCCCAGCTCGAACGCCACCCCGATGGGCTGAAGATGAAAGAGCTCTCGCACCGGCTCATGGTCACGGGCGGCAACGTCACCGGCATCACCGACCAGCTCGTCAATGAAGGTTTGGTGGAGCGAATGGGCGTGGACGGCGACCGCCGCGCCTTCCGCGTGCGCCTCACGCCCCACGGCCGCGCCAGCTTCGTCGAGATGGCCCAGCAGCACGAGAGCTGGATCGTCGAGGCCTTCGAAGGCCTGAGCCCGCGCGACCTGGACAGCCTGCACAAGCTGCTGGGCAAGGTCAAGCAGCACCAGCTCGAACTCAACCAACGCATCGAGGAATGAACGCCCCCGCCGCGCTTCGCGCGACCCCCTCAAGGGGGCGAAGCCAACAACCCGGCCAAGCCGGTTCCGTGGCATCTCTTGATGAAACACGCGCTCCGGAAGGACTTATTGAATGAAACATCCCATCCCCGACCACAACCCGATGCGCGGCCAGTACGGCCCCAAGGCCACGCCCACGCCGACGCACTTCGCGCTCAGCGTGGCCGACGACGGCGTGGCCACCGTCACGCTCAACCGGCCCGAGCGCAAGAACCCGCTGACCTTCGAGTCCTACGCCGAGCTGCGCGACTGGTTCCTCGGCCTGCAGAAGGCCACCGACGTGCGCGCCGTGGTGCTCACCGGCGCGGGCGACAACTTCTGCTCAGGCGGTGACGTGCACGAGATCATCGGCCCGCTCACGAAGATGAGCATGCCCGAGCTGCTGGCCTTCACGCGCATGACCGGCGCGCTGGTGAGCGCCATGCGCGCCTGCCCGCAGCCCATCGTGGCCGCCATCGACGGCGTGTGCGCCGGCGCTGGCGCGATGATGGCCCTGGCATCCGACCTGCGCCTGGGCACGCCACAGACCAACACCGCCTTCCTCTTCACCCGTGTCGGCCTCGCGGGCGCCGACATGGGCGCTTGCGCGCTGCTGCCGCGCATGATCGGCCAGGGCCGCGCCAGCGAGCTGCTGTTCACCGGCCGCGCCATGAGCGCCACCGAAGGCCACGCCTGGGGCTTCTTCAACGCGCTGCACGAGAGCGCCGCGCTGCTGCCCGCCGCGCACAAGCTCGCCTCGCAACTCGCGCAAGGCCCCACTTTCGCGCACGGCATGACCAAGACCATGCTGCACCAGGAATGGGCCATGACGCTGGACCAGGCGATCGAGGCCGAGGCCCAGGCCCAGGCCATCTGCATGCAGACGCAGGACTTCCGCCGCGCCTACGAGGCGTTTGCCGCGAAGCAGCGTCCGCAGTTCCAGGGCGATTGACATGGTCGCCTTTGAACACCCGCACGGCCTTCGCCCACCGCAGACGCAGTGGGACCTGCCCTTCTTTGACGCCCACCACCGCGAGATGGCACCGCGCCTGGCCGACTGGGCCGCGCTGCAGGACGTGGATGAATCCGACGACCGCGCCGCCTGCAAGGAGTGGGTGGCACGCCTGGGCCAGGACGGCTGGCTGCGCTACTGCGTGCCCGCCGCCCACGGCGGCGCCCTGCCCTCGCTCGATTCGCGCTCGCTGGTGATCCTGCGCGAAACCCTGGCCTTCCATTCGCCGCTGGGCGACTTCGCTTTCGCCATGCAGGGCCTCGGCAGTGGCGCGATCACCCTCGCCGGCACGCCGGCCCAGAAGGCGCGGTACCTGAGCGCGGTCGCCACCGGCCAGAAGATCGCCGCCTTCGCGCTCAGCGAGCCCGAGGCCGGCTCCGACGTGGCCGCCATGGCCACACGCGCCACGCAGGGCCCCGGCGGCTGGACCCTGGAAGGCAGCAAGACCTGGATCAGCAATGGCGACCTGGCCGACTTCTATGTGGTCTTCGCCAAGACCGATCCCGAGGCGGGTGCGCGCGGCATCAGCGCCTTCATCGTCGATGCCCAGCAGCCCGGCCTGGACAGCAGTGAGCACCTGCATGTGATGGCGCCGCACCCGCTGGCCACGCTGCGCTTCAGCGGCTGCGCCGTCGGAGCCGACGCGATGGTCGGCGCACTGCACGGCGGCTTCAAGCTCGCGATGCAGACACTGGACATCTTCCGCGCCTCGGTTGCCGCCGCCGCGCTGGGCATGGCGCGGCGCGCCTTCGCCGAAAGCGTGTCGCACGCGAAACAACGCAAGATGTTCGGCCAGACCCTGGCCGACTTCCAGCTCACGCAGGCCCGGCTCGGTGAGATGAGTGCGCTGATCGACGCCGCCGCCGTGCTTACCTACCGCGCCGCCTGGCAGCGCGACTGCAGCCCTACGCAGGGTGCGGGCACGCCGGCCTACACCACGGCGGCGGCCACCGCCAAACTCACGGCCACCGAAAACGCGCAGCGCGTGATCGACATGGCGCTGCAGATGTTCGGCGGGCGCGGCGTGCAGGTGGGACAAAAGGTCGAGAGCCTGTACCGCGACATCCGCTCGCTGCGCATCTACGAGGGCGCGAGCGAGGTGCAGCTGCTCATCCTGGGCAAGGCCGCGTTGAGGTCATGAAACACCCCCGCCGCGCTTCGCGCGTTCAAGGCATTTCGCGCCGACGTCACTGGAGTGAGTGAATGATGAAGATCGCCATCCCTTCGGCCCAGCCCGACCACTTCGTGCACGACCACCTGCCGCCGCCCGAGCAGTGGCCCGAGCTGCGTTTCGACCGCCCCGAGCTGCAACTGCCTGCGCAGGTCAACGCGGTGCAGGCGCTGTTCGACCGCGCGCTCGCGGCCGGGCACGGCGATCGGCCACTGTTCCGCAGCGACGAACGCACGCTGACCTACGCCCAGGCGCAGGCCGAGGTGAACCGCATCGCCAATGCCCTCACCGTGGAGCTGGGCCTGGTGCCCGGCAACCGAGTGCTGCTGCGCGGCGGCAACTCCGTGGCCATGGCACTCGCCTGGCTGGGCACGGTGCAGGCCGGCCTGATCGCGGTGGCCACCATGCCGCTGCTGCGCGCGAAAGAGCTCGGTGCCATCCTCACCAAGGCCGAGCCTTCGGTGGCCCTGTGCGATGTGAAGCTGCAGGACGAACTCAAAGCGGCGCTCGCGGCCGATCCCGCCATGGCGGGCATGAAGCTGCTGACCTTCAACACGGCCGAAGGGGAGGCGCCGCACTCGCTGGAAGCCCTGGCGCGCCGCCAGTGCGAACACGGCACGCCCTGCCCCACCGCCGCCACCGACATCGCGCTGCTCGCGTTCACCTCGGGCACCACCGGCACCCCCAAGGCGGCGGTGCACACCCACCGGGACGTGCTGGCCGCCTGCGAGACCTGGCCGCGCCACGTGCTGCGGGCCACGCCCGACGACATCGTCATGGGTTCGCCGCCACTGGCCTTCACCTTCGGCCTGGGCGGCCTGCTGGTCTTTCCCATGTGGGCCGGCGCGTCCGTGTACTTCCCGTCCATTCCCTACACACCCGAGGCCATGGTGCAGCTGATCGGCCGCGTGGGCGCCACCATCTGCTACACCGCGCCGACCTTCTACCGCCAGATGGCCGCGTTCGCCCGGCAGCATGGCATCGGCAAGCTGCGCATCAGCGTGAGCGCCGGTGAAGGCTTGCCCGACGCCACGCGCCAGCTCTGGAAAGAAGCCAGCGGGCTGGAGATGCTCGACGGCATCGGCGCCACCGAGATGTTCCACATCTTCATCTCGTCCCCGCCCGAGTCGGTGCGCCGGGGCGCCATCGGCCAGGTGGTGCCGGGCTACGAGGCGCGCGTGGTGGACGACGAGGGTCGGCCGCTGCCGGTGGGTGAAGTGGGCAAGCTCGCCGTGATCGGCCCGACCGGCTGCAAGTACCTCGACGAGCCGCGCCAGACACAGTACGTCAGGGACGGATGGAACTTCCCCGGCGATGCGTTCCGCCAGGACGCCGACGGCTATTTCTTCTACCAGGCCCGCACCGACGACATGATCATCACCGCCGGCTACAACGTGGCCGGCCCCGAGGTGGAGGCTGCGCTGCTGCAGCACCCTGCCGTGGCGGAGTGCGGCGTGGTCGGCAAGGCCGACGACGAGCGCGGCCAGATCGTGCTGGCCTATGTGGTGCTCAAACCTGGCGAAGCCGCCGATGCGGCGCAGGTGAAGGCGCTGCAGGAGCATGTGAAGCAGAACATGGCGCCCTACAAATACCCGCGAGAGGTGGTCTTCGTGAACCAGCTCCCGCGCACCGAAACCGGCAAGCTCCAGCGCTTCGCGCTGCGCCAGCAAGCCCAACAACACCGAGAACGATCGACATGATGAAACACCTGCAACCGCCCGGCTGGGCCGCACCCAAGGGTTACGCCAACGGCATTGCCGCACGCGGCACCCACGTCTACGTGGGCGGCCAGATCGGCTGGAACGCCGCCCAGGTGTTCGAGAGCGACGACTTCATCGCACAGACGCGCCAGACGCTGATCAACGTGCGCGACGTGCTGGCCTGCGCCGAGGCCGGGCCACAGCACATGGTTCGCATGACCTGGTACGTGATTGACCGGCTGGAATACAACGCGCGCCTGCGCGAGCTCGGCGAGGTCTACCGCGAGGTGATGGGCCGCAACTTCCCGGCCATGACCTGCGTGGAAGTCAGCGCGCTGATGGAAGCCCAGGCCAAAGTGGAGATCGAAGTGACGGCGGTGGTGCCGGACTGAGTTCCGTCGCTTTCGCTGCAGCGCACCAAGACAACGACAGCACTGGGGATTCCCCGGTTCGTGCAAGGGTTTGCTCCCAGAATGGTTTTCCCGGAGGACGGTCCTTCGGGGTTCACCCATCCAGAGGAGACCTATGAAAAGCACACGACTGTGGATCGCACTGGTGGCCTGCGGGCTCGCCACGGGGGTTGCGGCGCAAGCGAGCAAGGACAACCTTGCGACGCTCAAGCAGATGAAGGTGTCGGGCGTCGACCTGAACATACCGCCCGTGCCGCAGGAAGGCCGAAACGCCGATGCGATACGGGCCAACCTCAGAGCCGTGAAGTTGCCACCCGGCTTCAAGATCGAGCTGTACGCGGTCGTGCCGGACGCACGCCACATGGCGGTGGCGCCCAGCACCAACATGCTCTTCGTGGGCACACGCAAAACCCGCGTGTGGGCCGTGACCGACCGCAACGGCGACGGCACGGCCGACGAGGTCAAACCCTTCGCGCCGTCACTCAACTTCAAGGTGCCCAATGGCGTGTGCTGGACCAGGGACGGCTTCCTCGTCGTGGTCGAGCACAACCGCGTGCTCAACTTCCCTGCCGCCGAGTTCTTCTATGAAGGGCCGGACGTGGCGGTGATCGAGGTCGTGGGCCAGGGCAAGCTGATCCCCGAGGAGGAGGAGTCCTTCAACCACGGCGCACGGGTGTGCCGCGTGAGCGACGACGGCAAGCTCTACATCACGCTCGGCCAGCCGCACAACGTGCAGCCGGCGGGCAAGGTCGCGCTGTACGAGCAGATCGGCATCGGTGGCATCGTGCGCATGAACCCGTTCGACGGCTCCGGGCGCGAGGTGTTCGCGCGCGGGGTGCGCAACTCGGTGGGCATGGACATCAACCCGAAGGACAAGACGGTGTGGTGGACCGACAACCAGACCGATGGCCTGGGCGACGAGGTGCCGCCCGGTGAGCTCAACCGCTCGACCGCTGCCGGCCAGCATTTCGGCTACCCCTACTGGAACGGCAAGTTCAAGGTCGCCGGTTCGGCCGCCGCGCCCGACCTCAAGGACATGAAGGAACCGGCCAATGCGGTGTCCCCCCAAGTGGAATTCCCGGCCCACCAGGCGCAGCTGGGCATGACGTTCTACAGCGGCAGCATGTTCCCCACCAAATACCGGGGCGGCATGTTCGTGGCGGCCCACGGCTCGTGGAACCGCACCAAGGCCACCGGCGCGCTGATCAACTACGTGCCGGTCAACGCCGATGGCACCGCAGGCAAGGCCGAGGTGTTTGCCGAGGGCTGGCTGGACGCCAACGGGGTCTACAAGGGCCGGCCGGTGGACGTGGCACCGATGAAGGACGGCTCGCTGTTGATTTCGGACGACTACGTCGGCGCGATCTACCGCGTGACGTACGCGAATTGATGGGACACCCCCCTGCGCCGCTGACGCGGCTTCCCCCCTCCGTGGCGCGCCTTCGGCGCTTCGAGGGGGGACGGCACCTTGGGCCGGCGGAGCCGGACCCTCGGTGCCTCTGGCCGAGGTTGTTTCACTCGATGTGGATCGCACTTCTGCTCATGGTGGTGGGTGGCGCGAGTGCCGCCGCCACTGCCGCCGACCTCGAGGCGGGCAAGGCCCGCGCGGCCACCGCGTGCGCGGTGTGCCACGGCCCGGTTGGGCTGTCGATGCAACCCAACGTGCCCCACCTCGCGGGACAGCCGCTGTTCTATCTCACGGAGCAGTTGCGGAACTACCGCAACGGCAAACGCGCGAACGAGGTCATGTCGGTGATCGCCAAACCGCTGACGGACGCCGAGATCGACAACCTGGCGCTGTGGTATTCGTCGTTGCAGGTGCGGGTGGACGCGCCCTGAGCCCGTTGGGGCGGGACGTCGGTCTTACCAGAGCGCGGAGTCGCGCATGTCGTCGATCTTGCGGCGCTTGCGCTGCAGGCGCGCCTGCACGATCACCGCCACCACCACGCCCAGGGTGCCGCCGAGCAGCACCGTCTCGGCGATGGACAGCGCGCGCCCCAGCCAGACCGAAGCGATCCAGGCAATGCCCGTCAGGCAGGTGGCCCAGCCGACGGCGGCGGCAATGATCAAGGGAAGGTGATGGGGCATGGGATGGGAAGGCGTGGCGTCACGGGGAAATCATTCTCGCATCCCCGCCGGCGTTTGGGGCCCCTACACTGACGTCCTTTCCCAACGCCCGATCGTTCCCATGGACATTCTGATTCTGGTGCTGGCCATTTTCGCCGGCATCGCCTTCCTCAATTCGCAATACCAGAAAAAACGCATCGCGCTGCTGAGCAAGCACCTGGGCCGGCACCAGATGGAGCCCCTGATGGAAAAACTCATCGAGGGCTACCTTCGGGCACTGGGAGAGGAGGACCCGGCGCGGCGCGATCAGATCTGGAGCATGCTGATCAGCACCGAGCAAACCATTGCAAGCCAGTTCTACCGCTTCGCGCAGAACTTCTCGGAGGTCGATCCGGCCACGACGCGCGTGAGCACGCTGCCCATTGCGCTGCCGTGGGCGGACCGTTGGTGGCCCCGCGCCAGCTTCGACCTGCGCGATGCTTTTCTCATCCACGCACAAGGCATTGAAAAGGCGGCGGCCAACCCCCAGCAGCAATCACCGCGCGACAAGGCCTTCACCCTGTCCGCCGAGTTGTTCCTGATGCAGCACACCTGCCACTGGTACTGCCGCTCCCGCAGCGTCGCTTCAGCTCGCCTGCTGCGGCGCCACCAGACCCGGCACGACCAGGTGCTGGCGGCGGTGGCCCCACACACACGCAAGTCCTACAGCCGACTCACCGGCATCTGATCAAGACGCTGGGTCGGGTCCCTCCACGGCGATCCTGACGCACTTTTTCACGAAGCTGTTCTTCGAGGCACCGTACAGCTTCCTTTCGGCAGCGGTCGCCTCGCAAGCGGCCGAAGCGTCCTTCTTGCATTTGGTCAATGAGCTGTTCTTCGCCGCACCGGCGAGCTTCTTCTCCGCCACGACGGCGTTGCAGCTCGGCCCCTCGGCAAACGAGGCGACGGGCATCAGGGCGGCAATGGCGAAAGAGCACAGGACAACGAGGCGCATGAACATCTCCAGGGACGAAAGCCCCATTGAAGGCGCTGTCGGTGTTGCTGTCAAGAATACCCTCCCGGGGTAGACCACCCAACAAACCCTAGGAGGGCCGATGGGAGCGCGCGCGAAACACCGCACCCGGCAATTGCGAAGGGTCTCGCACGCCCTGACCCAGGCAACGTCCCAGCGCGGGGTCGTGTACATCCACCTCGTGCACGTCCACCTCGTGCAATTCACCGCCGGTCATCAACGCGTGCTGTCGGCCACAGGCGTCGAGGCGCCGCCGAAACCGCAAAGGATGGGTGCGCTGGCGCTTGTCAGCGCAGCGCCCACCGCCCGCTTGCCGCCGCCTCCCGCGCAAAGTCCGCGAAGTCACGCGGCGCACGGCCCAGGGCGCGCTGCACACCGTCGGCCAGGTGCGCGTTGCGGCCATCCAGCACGTCGTTGAACAAATAGCGCAGCAGCGCCACCACCTCCGGCGGCTCGCCCTGCCCCGCCATGGCCTCGGTGAAGTCGTCCAGAGGGATCGACGTGCAGCGCACCGGCCGGCCTACAGCCTGGGCGATCTCCTCGGCCGCCTGCGCGAAGGTGAGCAGGCGTGGGCCGGTCAGCTCGTACACCTGACCCACGTGGCCGTCCTGCGTCAGCGCGGCCACCGCCACATCGGCGATGTCGTCGGCGTCCACGAAGGGCTCGGCCACATCACCGACCGGCAGCATCAGTTCGCCGGCCAGCACGCCATCGAGAAAGCCGCC
>Ga0247738_10000338_pt1 | contig 18651 bp, 20 predicted proteins | sample UWRJL013104B2_FD_180936 | JGI IMG/M metagenome (GOLD analysis project Ga0247738, IMG submission 180936) | Plant litter microbial communities from Arlington Agricultural Research Station in Wisconsin, United States - UWRJ-L013-104B-2 | ecosystem: Environmental > Terrestrial > Plant litter >...
GCGAAGGTGCTCTCGTCCGTCGGCCTCGGGGTGGCCTCGCTCATCGCGATCGCCATGGTGGTCATCCCGCCGGCGACGCTCACGAGCGCCACCGCGACGCAGCGCGACATCAACAGCACGATGCTGGGGGCCGAGACCCAGTCGGTGAGTGCCGCCGCCGACGCGTCCGACGCAACGTTCACCGCCTTCACGGTGGTCGACTGGTCGTCGCTGCTGCGCCAGACGAGCGACCTGTCTTTCTACGAGGGCAAGCCTGTCGACGTCGTCGGGTTCGTCACGGCAGACCCCGACGACCCCACGAACATGTTCTACGTCTCACGCTTCGTGGTGACCTGCTGCGCGGTGGATGCCCAGCCCACGGGCATCCCCGTCTACCTGGAGAACTGGCAGGAGAGCTACGCCGTGGACGAGTGGGTGCGGGCGACGGGGGAGTTCAGCACCAACCCGAGCACGGCCAGCACGCAGTCCATCGCGCTGCACACCGACACGATCACGAAGGTGGACCAGCCGAGTGAGCCGTATCTCTACTGACACCGAGCGCCCCTTCCGTCGCGCGCTCGCGCTCACGGTTGCCGCGCTCGTCGCCCTGTGCGCGGTGTTCCTGACCCTCGGCTACTTGCAGGGGCCCAAGCTCAGCACCGCGCAGGTCGACACCCGGGGCGTCGTCGAGCAGGGCGGCCAGCAGTTGCGCCTGTTCGCGAACCAGGCGGTCGCGCAGGTGAGGCCCGACCAGGTGACCATCAGCCCGGCCACCGACTTCACCGTGAGCACGCAGGGCGACATCGTGGCCGTGCAGTTCGCGTCGCGGCTCGAGTACGCCACCGACTACAGCGTCACCGTGGCGGGCGTGACGAGCCTCTACTCCACCCAGCCGGCAACCCTGCACTACGGGTTCACGACCGATTCCCCGACCCTGTACTACCTTGATCGCGGGGAGACGGCCGACGACATCGTCACCACCGGTCTCACCGGGTCGGACCGCACCATCGTGTACTCGGCCACGCGCATCCAGGATTTCGCGGTACTCGACGAGTTCCTCGCCGTGGTCACCCTCAACGACGACCACACGAGCTCGCTGAGCCTCGTCAACACCGACACCTCCGTGGTCGAGAAGGTGCGGCTGCCCGACACGGGGTCGATCTCCAGCCTGGATGCCTCGGCCGCGGGCAACATGGTGGGTTTCGCGCTCACGAGCGCCCAGGCGGGGATCGGCCAGAAGAACACGTCGACCCTGTACACGATCGACCTCACAGCGGGGCGCAGCGTCACCCCGGTGCTCGGCCTGGACGGCGAGCCCGTGAGCGTGCTCGGCTGGCAGTTCCTGCCCGGCACGGAGCAACTGATCGCCCTGAGCTTCGAGCGCAACCTGCTGCTCGTCGACCCGACGACGGGCCTCACCCCGCTCGGCACGTTCATGAGCATGGACAAACTCTCGGTGGACGGGCTCAGCGTCACCCTCACCGACGCCCTCGGGGAGGTGTCCCTCACCCTGGCGACAGGCGACGTGGAGCGCCTCGAGCCGTCACCGGTCGCGGGCCTGAAGGCGTTCTTGGGCGCGACCGCGGTGCTGCCGAACGGCGACCGCGTGCAGAAGGTCGTCGTGCCGGACGAGACGGGACGGCGCTTCAGCAGCCTGCTCGTCTACGACGACGGCACGGCCGCGAGAATCCTGTACCAGACCCCGGGCGGCGCCGGCAGCATCTCCGACTTCACCGTCTCACCCAACGGGCAGTACGTGGCGGTGGAGACGGTTCCGGATGCCGCGGCGAGCGTCTCGGACGGCTACTTCTTCGACGCCCGCTCCACCTCCGTGACGACCGTGCTCGTCGACCTGGCGACGGGCGCTCAGACCCGCAGCGTGGAGGGCTTCGCCCTGCGCTGGTAGGCGCCCCCCGAGGCTCTCGCAGGGAGGCGCGGTCGTTAGCGCCTCGCGCGGTCGCTCCGAGCGTAGGCGGGAGGCGCGAACGAGCGCGCGGCGGCGGGGGAGGCTGGTGCTTGCCGCGCCCCTTGAGGCTCCCGCAGGGGGGCGCGGTCGTTAGCGCCTCGCGCGGTCGTTGGGAGCGTAGGCGGGAGGCGCGAACGAGCGCGCAACGGTGGGGGAGGCTAGTGCTTGCCGCGGTCCCGCTGGGGCACGCGCAGTCCGCTCGCGCGCAGGCGCTCCACGAACTCGCGCACGCCCACGGGCTGCGCGCCGAGCGCGACGAGCTCGGCCCACTTGTGGGCGGGAACGTCGTAGTGGTCGAGGTCGAAGCCACGGCGCGGGATGCCCGCCCGCTCCGCGAACGCGTGCAGCTCGTCGAGCGACTCGTCGCTCACGATGTGCGCCCACACCGTGTTGTGGGCCGGCCAGATGGGCTGGTCGATGAGCACGGTCATGGCCCGATTGTAGGGTGGACTCGTGGCCCTCACCGTGAAGCAGCTCGTCAACCGGCACGGTGCGCTCGTCTCCGCGGTCACGGCGCTGCTCGTGGCCGCCGCGATGGTCGCCCAGCGCCTGCTCGAGTTCTTCATCGGGCTCCTGTCGGCGGTGAGCGTCGGGCAGGCCTACGCCTTCCCGATCTTCCCGGTGCTGCTCGTGGCGGTGCCCTTCGCCGTGGGCTTCTTCGTGAGCCTGTGGATCATCGCCCCCATCGCGGAGGAACTGCGGCTCCCGCACGTCATCACGCGCGCCATCCTTGCCACGGGGGTCGCCTCGACGGTGGTGTTCATCGTGCTCGCCGTCGCGGGCATCGTGGGAGCGTTCAGCCTCCAGGGCGAGTTCTTCGCCAACTCGTTCCCGTCGCCCAGGTTCGACGGCGCGTGGGCCCTCAATGCCGTACTGAGCGCCCTGACCAGTGCCGCCCTGACCTTCGTCTCCACGCTCCCACTCGGTGTTCTCGCGGGTGTGATGCTGTGGATCTGGCGCAAAGACCACCCGCCGCGGCATCCATTGTCGGGACTCGTCGACGAGGTTTGACCCGGGGGTCAGAAATCGAGTACGCTTGACCCTTGGTGTCTGCTGGGCTAAGCCCGCATTTCGTACACCGTTAGCTTTCAATCAGAGGAAAACCAAGTGGTCTACGCAGTTGTGCGCGCCGGTGGGCGCCAGGAGAAGGTAGAGGTCGGCACGGTTGTCGTTCTCGACCGCATCGCGGCCGACAAGAACGGCAACATCGAGCTCGTTCCCGTGCTGCTCGTCGACGGTGACAAGATCACCCACGGCGCGAAGGACCTCGCGAAGGTCAAGGTTGTCGCGGAGGTGCTCGGCGACGAGCGCGGCCCGAAGATCGTCATCCAGAAGTTCAAGAACAAGACCGGATACAAGAAGCGCCAGGGCCACCGCCAGGAGCAGACCCGTATCAAGATCACCAGCATCGCGTAAGGGGCTGACTAATGGCACACAAAAAGGGCGCAAGCTCCACTCGTAACGGTCGCGACTCCAACGCCCAGTACCTCGGCGTGAAGCGTTTCGGCGGCCAGGTCGTCAAGTCGGGCGAGATCATCGTCCGCCAGCGCGGCACCCACTTCCACCCGGGCGCCAACGTCGGCCGTGGCGGAGACGACACGCTGTTCGCGCTCGCGGCCGGTGCCGTCGAGTTCGGCGCGAAGGGCGGCCGCAAGGTCGTCAACATCGTCGTCGCCGACTAGTTTTCAGCGTCACCGCGGAAGCGAGCTTCGGCTCGCTTTCGCCATTTAAGCAACAGCGCAGCAACAACCACGTAAGGAGAGTGCCATGGCGTCATTCGTCGACCGGGTCACCCTCCACCTCCTCGCGGGGCACGGCGGCAACGGCTGCGTCTCGGTCAAGCGGGAGAAGTTCAAGCCGCTCGCCGGCCCCGACGGCGGCAACGGCGGTGACGGCGGCGACATCGTGCTCGTGAGCGACCCGCAGGTGACCACGCTGCTCAACTACCACCGCTCGCCCCACCGCAAGTCGGGCCATGGCCAGCCGGGCCAGGGCGACCACAAGGCGGGCACGTCCGGCGAGGAGCTCATCCTCGCCGTGCCCGTCGGCACCGTCGTCAAAGACGCCGAGGGCAACGAGCTGCTCGACATGGATGCCCCCGGCATGCGCATCGTCGTCGGCCCGGGCGGCCAGGGCGGCCTCGGCAACGCCGCGCTCGCCACCACCAAGCGCAAGGCGCCCGGGTTCGCCCTGCTCGGCACGCCCGGGTACGAGGGCAGCGTCTACCTCGAGCTCAAGACCGTCGCCGACGTGGCCCTCGTGGGCTACCCGTCGGCAGGCAAGTCGAGCCTCGTCGCCGCCATGAGCGCTGCGAAGCCGAAGATCGCCGACTACCCGTTCACGACCCTGCACCCGAACCTCGGTGTGGTGGAGTCGGGGGAGTCCCGCTACACGATCGCCGACGTCCCCGGCCTCATCGAGGGCGCGAGCGAGGGCAAGGGCCTCGGCCTGGAGTTCCTGCGCCACGTGGAGCGCTGCACCGCGCTGCTGCACGTGCTCGACTGCGCGACACTGGAGCCGGGCCGCGACCCGATCAGCGACCTCGACATCATCCTCGGTGAGCTCGCCGCCTATCCCGTGCCGGACGGCCAGCTGCCGCTCCTGGAGCGCCAGCAGCTCATCGCCCTCAACAAGATCGACGTTCCGGAAGCCCAGGAGCTCGCCGACCTCGTGCGCCCCGAGCTCGAGGCGCGCGGATACCGCGTGTTCGAGATCTCCGCGGTCTCCCGCAAGGGCCTGCGCGAGCTCTCGTTCGCCCTCGCCGACCTCGTGGACGCCGACCGCAAGCTCAAGGCGCTCGAAGCGCCCAAGGCGCGCATCGTGATCCGCCCGCGCGCGGTCAACGAGAAGGAGTTCACCATCGAGGTGACGGGCGGCTCGTTCGGCAACCTGTACACGGTGCACGGAGTGAAGCCGGTGCGCTGGGTTCAGCAGACCGACTTCAACAACGACGAGGCGGTCGGCTTCCTCGCCGACAGGCTCGCGAAGCTGGGCGTCGAGGACGAGCTCTTCAAGGTCGGCGCCGTGCCGGGTGCCGCCGTGTCGATCGACGGCCGCGAGTTCGAGTGGGAGCCCACGCTGTCGTCCGCCGCCGAGCTCATCACGAGCCCCCGCGGCACCGATGCGCGCCTCGACGACAACCAGCGCGATACCAACCGCAAGCGCCGCCAGACCTACCTCGAGCGCATGGATGCCAAGGCCGCCGCGCGAGCGGAGCTCGAAGTCGAGCGCAACGCCGGCATCTGGACCGACGACGAGGGGTTCGCGATCGAGAAACGCGACGATGACGAGTAGCCGCGCGCAGATACCGCACGCGAAGCGCATCGTTGTGAAGGTCGGGTCGTCGTCGGTGAGCGGCCCCAACGTCGGACAGATCGGGATGCTCGTCGACGCGCTCGCGTCGGCGCACGGCCGCGGCTCAGAGGTGATCCTCGTGTCTTCGGGCGCGATCGCCACGGGCATCCCGTACCTCAAGCTCGACAGCCGGCCCACTGATCTCGCGACCCAGCAGGCCGCCGCGGCGGTGGGTCAGAACGTGCTCATCTTCCGCTACCAGGAGAGCCTGGACCGCTACGGGATCGTCGCGGGGCAGATCCTGCTCACCGCGGGCGACATGGAGAACGCCACCCACCGCTCCAACGCCCAGCGCGCCATGGAGCGGCTGCTCGGCCTGCGCATCCTGCCGATCGTCAACGAGAACGACACGGTGGCGACGCAGGAGATCCGCTTCGGCGACAACGACCGCCTTGCCGCGATGGTCTCGGTGCTCGTGCACGCGGACGTGCTCGTGCTGCTGAGCGACATCGACGCGCTGTACACGCGCCCGCCGGGGGAGCCCGGGGCCGCCAAGATCGAGAACGTGCCCTTCGATGACGCCCTCTCCGGTGTGCAGTTCGGCGACATCGGAGCCGCGGGCGTGGGCACGGGCGGCGCCGGCACCAAGGTGGCCGCCGCGAAGCTCGCCGCCGCCTCGGGAATCCCCGTGCTGCTGGCCGCCACGGGAAGCGTCGCGGAGGCGCTCTCCGGCGCCGAGCTCGGCACCTGGTTCGAGGCCGCCGCGCTCTAAACTTGGCGCATGGCCGACACTCTCACCGCTGCGCCCTCGTTCACCGACAAGCTGACCGCCGCCCGCGAGGCGTCTCGCGTGCTGGCGACCCTCACCACTCGGCAGAAGAACGCCGCGCTGGAGGCGATCGCGGATGCGGTCATGCGCAACGAGAGCCGCATCCTGCCGGCCAACCAGCTCGACCTCGCCAACGGGCGCGAGAACGCCATGGCCGAGGGGCTCCAGGATCGCCTGAGGCTCGACGAGAAGCGCCTCGCGGCCCTCGCCAAGGCCGTGCTCGAGATCGTCGCCCTGCCCGATCCCGTCGGCGACGTGGTGCGCGGATCCACCCTCGAGAACGGGCTGCAGCTCACCCAGGTGCGCGTGCCGTTCGGCGTCGTCGGCGCGATCTACGAGGCCCGCCCCAATGTCACGATCGACATCGCCGCGCTCGCCCTCAAGAGCGGTAACGCCGTCGTGCTGCGCGGCGGCTCGGCCGCGGAGAACACCAACCGCGTGCTCGTCGAGGTCATCCAGTCGGCCCTCGTCGAGGCCGGGGTGCCCGCCGAGGCCGTGCAGACGATCGACGAGTTCGGCCGCGAGGGCGCCAAGCAGCTCATGCAGGCGCGCGGCCATGTCGACGTGCTGATCCCGCGCGGCAGCGCCCAGCTCATCAACACCGTCGTCGCCGAGTCGACGGTGCCCGTGATCGAGACCGGCGCGGGCGTCGTGCACGTGTTCCTGGACGAGAGCGCCGACGAGTCGATGGCGGTCGAGATCGTGCACAACTCGAAGGTGCAGCGCCCGAGCGTGTGCAACGCACTGGAGACGCTTCTCGTGCACGCCTCCGCCGCGGAGCGCCTGCTGCCGCCCGTGCTGGCGCGCCTGCGCGGCGCCGGCGTGGTCATCCACGCGGATGACCGCACCCGCGCACTCTTCCCGGACAGCGTGCCGGCCACCGAGGAGGACTGGTCGACCGAGTACATGACGCTCGACCTCGCCGTTCGTGTCGTCGACGACCTCGACGACGCCCTCGCCCACATCCGCACCTACTCGACCCATCACACCGAGTCGATCCTCACGAACGACCTGGCGACGGCCGAGCGCTTCCTCGCGGAGGTGGATTCGGCGGTCGTCATGGTCAACGCGTCCACGCGGTTCACGGATGGCGGCGAGTTCGGCTTCGGTGCCGAGGTGGGCATCTCGACCCAGAAACTGCACGCGCGCGGGCCCATGGGCCTGCCCGAACTCACCAGCACGAAGTGGGTGGTGCGCGGTGCCGGGCACACGCGCGGCTAGAATCGTGTTCGCACACCCCCGAACGGAGAACTGATGCCGCTGTTGCACACCCTCGTCACCGAGACGCACGAAGAACTCGCGCCCCTGCTCATGTCGCCGTTCGCGTTCGCGGGTATCGCCGTCGCGGTGTTCGTGCTGCTGGGGTTTGTGACGTGGAGCTTCCGCGACGTGTCGAACCGCCACGCGAAGGCGCCCAAGAACGACTCGCACGGCGCAGGCCACTAGGTTCCCGCGCCACGATGGTCGATGAAGTGCCGCGTCGTGCCCGCATCGGCGTCATGGGAGGAACCTTCGACCCCATTCACAACGGCCACCTCGTCGCCGCGAGCGAGGTGCAGCAGAAGTTCGACCTCGACGAGGTGATCTTCGCCCCCACCGGGCAGCCGTGGATGAAGAAGACGGTCACCGAGGGGGAGCACCGCTACCTCATGACGGTGATCGCCACCGCGGCCAACCCGCGGTTCACCGTGAGCCGCGTGGACATCGACAGGGCCGGTCCCACCTACACGATCGACACCCTCCGCGACATCCGCCGGGCGCGACCGGATGCCGACCTCTTCTTCATCACGGGGGCCGACGCCGTGGCGCAGATCTCGGAGTGGAAAGACGTCGAGGAGGTCTGGTCGCTCGCGCATTTCGTCGCAGTGTCGCGCCCCGGCCACCCACTGACCATTAGCGGTTTACCGGAGCAGGGCGTAAGCTCGCTTGAAGTGCCGGCGCTCGCCATCTCATCAACTGATTGTCGGAGCCGGGTCAGCCGGGGGTTCCCCGTCTGGTATTTGGTTCCCGATGGTGTAGTTCAATACATCGCCAAGCACCACTTGTATCGGAGTATGTCATGACCACCTTCCACGATCCGCAGCCGCAGTCGCGGCGCGCGGTGCGGCAGAGTGAGCGTGCCGACGAAAACGAGAACCAGGCCGCGTTCACCGAAGGCCAGGATTCCCCGCCCCAGCAGTACTCGGCTCCCGCTGCCGACATGTGGGACACCGTCTCACGTCGCGCCGCTGCGCTCCCGCCCGTCTCGACGCGGCAGGAGCCGGTCGCAGGCCGCCGCGCGGCGACGCCGCCGGTGGCCCAGCCCGAGCCCCTCATCTACTCGACCCAGTCGCGCCCGGCCATGCCGAGCTACGAGGGCCCCACGTTCCGCTCGCGCGGCGCCTCGGCCCCGCAGCCCGTGCCACTCGACCGTGAGGCGCTGGAGTCTGGCGACACGACCGACACCTCCCCGGGTTCGCGCGACGCGCAGGGCGACCAGACGTCGTTCCGCGTGCGCGACTTCAGCCCGGAGGCCCGGGGCGGTGCGACCGCGTCGGAGAGCCGCTGGGGCGCTCCCGCTCCCACCGTGCCCGTGGCCCCGAGCGACCTCGACTATCACACGGAGGCCCGATTCCGCGCGGCCGCCGCCGCAGCACCGCTCGCCCCCGTCTCCGAGGTTCCCGCCGCTGTCGCGCCGATCAACAAGCTGTGGGCGGCTCCCGCGCCAGCCGCTGAGCCCGAGCCGCAGTTCGTGCCGCGGTCGTCGGCGGAGTACCCGTTCGAGCAGACCATGACCCGCCGGGAACTGCGCGCGATGCAGCAGGCCGAGGAGGCCGCCGCACTGCAGTCGCAGCAGCCCGAACCCCGCCCAGCCGCCCCGGCTCCCGTCGCGGAGGAGCCCATCCTCACCACCGCGCAGCCCGAGGCGATCACCCCTCCACCGCTGTCCACGCAGCAGCCCGTCTCCACCGAGCAGCCTGTCGGCACCGAGCAGCCCCACGTGTTCCCCCTCATCGAGCCGCAGGCAGTGACCCCCGTCCCGCCCGTGGCCGCACCGGTCTCCGCTTCGCCCTTCGACTCCCTCTTCACTCCCGCGGCCGCAGCCCCGGCCGAGCCCGTCGCCGAGCTGCCCGCAGCTCTCGCGCCCGCGCCCCCGGTCGAGGAGCCCACACCGTGGACGCCCCCGACCGGTCACTGGTCCACGCAGCTGGACGACGAGGACGACGTCGAGACGACGATCAACCGCCGCATCGGCAGTGGAACAACGACCACGAGCGCGCTCGTGCTGCCGGAGATCCCCAACGGCACCGACATCCGCGGGCCGCTCACGAGCACCGGCGAGATCATGCTCACGGGCTCGATCGACCTGCCTCGCAACTTCGCCGCCACCGGTCAGTCCGACCGATACGACTCCGGACTCGACGAACTGTTCGACCTCAACGACGCCGAGATCACCTCGACGGACTCCTCTCCCGTGCGTGCCATTCGCGCCGTGAGCACTCACACCTCGGGCCACGGAGTCACCCACACCCAGAAGCCCAAGGGCACGCGCGCTCTCACGGCGCTGTTGATCGCCGCATCCTCGATGGCAGTTGTCGTCGCCGGTTTGCTCGTCGCAGCGTTCGCGTTCAACGTGTTCTGATTCGCTTGAACTCCCACCACACCTCACTAAGGACCCTGTGACTGCAACCTCGCGCGCGCGCGAACTTCTTCAGGTGGCAGCTCTTGCCGCCGATTCCAAGCAGGGCGAAGACCTCGTCGCCCTCGACGTCTCCGGGCCTCTGCCGCTCACCGACATCTTCCTGCTCGCCACGGGCCGCAATGAGCGCAACGTTCAGGCCATCGCGGGCGAGATCGAGGACAAGATGCTCGAGGCGGGCGCCAAGGCGCTGCGCCGCGAGGGCCGCGCGGAGGGCCGCTGGATCCTCCTGGACTTCGGTGACATCGTCGTGCACGTCTTCCACGAGGAAGACCGTATGTACTACTCGCTCGAGCGTCTCTGGAAGGACTGCCCGGCGATCCCGCTGGAGCTCCCCGTCGCCAAGAACGCCGACTGACTTCACACTTCGTAACACCAAGTAGCGTCTGGTCACGTTGCTTGACATGCTTGAACCACTGAAGTCGCCCGGTGTCGTGTGCCTTTCTCCCGCCCACGTCCGGAATGTTCAGTGATCACCCTCAGCAGCGTTAGCAAGTCGTTCGGCCGCGCCGACAGTCCGGTCGTCGCGCTCGACGCGGTGAGCCTCGAGGTTGCGCGCGGCGAGATCTTCGGTGTTGTCGGGCAGAGCGGGGCGGGCAAGAGCACGCTCATCCGTACCGTCAACCTGCTCGAGCGCCCCGACTCCGGCACGGTGACGGTCGACGGCCGCGAGCTGACGGCGCTCGGCGATACAGATTTGCGCGCCGCCCGTCGCAGCATCGGGATGATCTTCCAGCACTTCAACCTGCTGTCGAGCCGCACGGTGCGCGGCAACGTCGAACTCGCCCTCGAGATCGCGGGCGTGCACTCGAAGGAGCGCGCGCGGCGCTCGTCGGAGATCCTCGACCTCGTGGGACTGGCCGACAAGGCTGCGGCCTACCCGTCACAGCTCTCCGGCGGCCAGAAGCAGCGCGTGGGCATCGCGCGCGCCCTCGCATCGCAGCCGAGCGTGCTGCTCTCCGACGAGGCGAGCTCGGCGCTCGACCCCGAGACGACGCGCTCGATCCTGCAGCTCATCAAGACCATCAACGCCGAGCTCGGCCTCACGGTGCTGCTCATCACCCACGAGATGGACGTCGTCAAGACGATCTGCGATTCCGCGGCGCTGCTCGAGTCCGGGCGGATCGTGGAGGGCGGCAGGCTCGTCGACCTCATCTCCACGCCGGGCTCGCGGCTCGCGCACGAGCTCTTCCCGCTCGGGGAGGTCGTGGCGACCCCTGGCGCCACGGTCATCGACATCACCTTCAGCGGCGGCACCGCCGACCGGCCCGTGATCGCGCAGCTCGCGCGCACGCACGGCCTCGATGTGAGCATCCTCGGCGCCGTCATCGAGACGATCGGCGGCAGCCAGGCGGGCCGCACGCGCCTGGAGCTGCCCGGCAGCGCGGCCGAGAACGAGGCGGCGATCGCCGACCTCCGATCGCAGAACCTGCTCGTGGAGGTAGTGGCATGATCGACCCCACCGACCCCGGCTTCTGGCCCGGGCTCTTCCAGGTTCTGCTCGTCGGCACCGGGCAGACGCTGTACATGGTCGGTGTCGCGCTGCTCGTCACGATCATCATCGGCCTGCCGCTCGGCGTCGTGCTTGTCACGACCGAGCCCGGGGGAGTGCTCGAGCGCCCGTTCGGCTCGCGCGCGCTCGGCCGGGTGATCAACCGGGTGCTGGACTTCGTGGTCAACCTCGGCCGGTCGGTGCCGTTCATCATCCTCATGGTCGCGCTCATCCCGTTCACACGCCTGATCGTCGGCACGTTCATCGGTTCGACGGCCGCCATCGTGCCGCTCTCCGCGGTGGCGATCCCCTTCTTCGCGCGCATGGTCGAGATCTCCATCAAGGAGGTCGACAACGGTCTCGTCGAGGCGGCGGAGTCGCTCGGTGCCACGCGCTGGCACATCGTCGCGAAGGTGCTCGTGCCCGAGGCGCTGTCGCCGATGATCCTCGGTCTCTCCACGACGGTGACCTCGATCATCAACTTCTCCGCGATGGTCGGCACGGTGGCGGGCGGCGGCCTCGGTGATGTGGCGATCCGCTACGGCTACCAGCGGTACAGCGTCATCCACATGGTCGCGGTCATCATCGTGATCTTCGTGATCGTCATGATCCTGCAGGCCATCGCCACCCACTTCGCCAAGAAGTTCGCGCGGCGCTCGATCGACCCCACCCCAACAGAGAGAAAATCACATGCGACTCTTCAACTCCCGTAGCGCCCGCCTCGCGGCCGCTGCCACCGTCATCGCGCTCGGCCTCGCCGGCTGCGCCTCGACTCCCGCCGCCGACACCTCGGATGACGCCGCCGAGAGCCTCGGCACCATCACCGTCGGCGCCCTCGCGACGCCCGCGGGCGAGATCCTGACCTTCATCAAGGACAACCTCGCGGCCGACGCCGGCCTCGACATCCAGTTCCAGGAGTTCACCGACTACAACACGCCGAACATCGCGCTCTCCGACGGCTCGATCGACGCGAACCTGTTCCAGAACTCCACATTCCTGAAGACCTACAACGAGTCCGCCGGCGGCGACCTCGTGAGCGTGGGCGAGGCGTACCTGCCGTCGGCGGCGTTCTACAGCAACACCGTGGACAGCCTGGACGACCTGAAGGACGGCGCGAAGATCGCCATCCCGAACGACCCGACCAACGAGGGCCGTGCGCTGGGCATCCTCGCCGAGGAGGGCCTCATCGAGATCGAGGACGGCGCGACCACGCTCAACGACATCACCGACAACCCGCGCAAGTTCGAGTTCCTCGAGATCGAGAATGCGACCCTGCCGCAGGCCGTCGCCGACGTGGATGCCGCGTTCGTGACCATCTCGTTCGCGCTCCCGGCCGGGCTCACGTCCGACCAGGCGATCCTCATCGAGAGCGAGTCGAGCAACTACTTCAACGTGCTGGCCACGACCCCCGACCTCAAGGATGACCCGCGCATCGTGAAGCTGTACGAGCTGCTCACCTCGCCCGAGGTCGCCCAGTTCGAGCAGGACACCTGGGGCGGCCTCGTCGTCCCCGTCACCGAGTAGTTCACCGGGGAAGGGGTCGCGCCGCTACTGTTGCGGCGTGACCCCTTCTCTGCGTCCGCGGCCCGAAACGGCAGTCCAGCAGTTCTCCTTCGTCGATGCGCTCGTGGCCGGGCTGTACGAGGGGGCGTTCCCGGCCTCGGAGGTGCTCGCGGCGGGCGACCTGGGGGTGGGCTGCGGCGACGCCCTCGACGGCGAGCTCGTGCTTCTCGACGGTGCGGCCTACCTCTGCCGCGGCGACGGCGAGGTCATCCCTGTCCAGCCCGACGACCTGCTGCCGTTCGCGGAGGTCGTGCGGTTCGCGCCGACCCTCACCCTCGAGCTGGATGCCCTCGACGAGAGGGCGTTCGAGGCGTTCGTCGAGGAGCTCGTGCCCAGCAACAACCTGTTCTACGCGATCCGCGTCGACGCGGACTTCGAGCGGATGACCGTGCGCGAAGCCACTCGCCAGCAGCGACCGTTCCCGGGGCTCGCCGAGGCGGTGAAGAGCCAGCACGAGAACACCGTCGGCGCCACCACGGGCACGATGCTCGGCTTCAAGGGACCGGACGTGTTCCAGGGCCTGAGTGTCGCCGACTTCCACCTGCACTACCTCGACGGTGCGCGCGGCTTCGGCGGGCACGTGATGGACTTCGCCCTCACGCGCGGCACGCTCACCATGGAGGCCTACGCGGGCTTCCACCTGAGGCTGCCCCAGGTGGAGTCGTACCTCGACGCCGAGTTGGACGACATGTCCGCCGACGAGGCGATCCGGCAGGCGGAGAGCTCTTAACGACCTTTCATGAGCCACGGGCGCAGGGCGCGCGTGACGGCGGGCAGGGCCAAGTACGTCATGATCGGCGACACGATCACGACGAGCAGCAGCACCCGCAGCGGCAGCGCCCAGTCGTGGGTAAAGCCGCCGATCGCCCAATTGGTGATGAGGCTGAGCGGGTAGAACACGAGGAAGATCGCGATCATCTGCTTCCAGCGCGGCGGCCCGGCCTTGACGGGTGCGATCACCTCGACGGAGGCGGGGGTGTCGAACCACCCCTCGATGCCGGTGCGGCGCTCCTCGGGCGCGTGCTCGACCATGCCGAGGGCGGACGCCACCCACCAGGCGCGCTCGGGCGAGTTCTGCCAGTGGGCGAGGGAGGCGGCATCCGCGAACCGGAACAGCATGTGCCACTCGGGGCTGCTCGGGTCGGGGCGGATCCACCCGGAGCCCAGGTAGCCGGGCGACGCGCTCAGCAGATCCTGGCCCGCGCGGGCCCATGCGGCCACCTCTTTCGCCCGTTCGGGGTCGACGATGCGCGTGATCGAGACGGTGATCGGCTGTTCGGTCATCCTCCTATTCTCCGACGGTTCGCGACGGCGCCGAGATGTAGTAATCTTGACAAGTTGCTTTCCCCGGAGGGTGACACACCGAGGGTCCATGGCGCAGCCCGGTAGCGCACCTGCATGGCATGCAGGGGGTCAGGGGTTCGAATCCCCTTGGATCCACCCACGAAAGAGCGTCGCCCTCCGGGGCGGCGCTTCTTTCGTTCGCCCTCTTGATGCGGTCGCGGCGACCCCGTGCGGTGGTTTCGGCGGGCGCGTGGCGTCGAAACCTCAGCGTGGGCAACGGCACTGACCCATAACGGGTGAGGCACCCTCCGCCGCACCGGGCAAGACTCACGGCATGACGACGCAGGAGAAGGTGGCGTCCGACAAGCTCAGCGTCGCGGCGCTCACCGCCATGGTGGTCGGCTCGATGGTGGGCGCGGGCGTGTTCACGCTGCCGCAGCGGTTCGCGAGCCAGACGGGTGTTCTGGGCGCGGTGATCGCGTGGCTCGTGGCGGGGGCCGGGATGCTCATGCTCGCGTTCGTGTTCCAGAGCCTCGCACTGCGCAAGCCGAACCTCGACAACGGCGTGTACGTGTACGCGCGCACTGGCTTCGGGGTGTACCCCGGCTTCCTCTCCGCCTTCGGGTACTGGGCGAGCTCGTGCGCGGGCAACACGTTCTACTGGGTGCTCATCACGTCGACGCTCGCCCCGCTCATCCCGGCGTTCGGGGAGGGTGACACGATCTGGGCCGTGCTCGTGGGTTCGGCCGGGGTGTGGGGCTTCTACCTGCTGATCATGCGCGGGGTGAAGGAGGCGGCGGGCATCAACGCGATCGTGACGGCGGCGAAGATCATCCCGCTCATCGTGTTCGTACTCGTGACGATCTTCGCGTTCAAGCCCGACGTGTTCGTCGAGAACATCACGGGCGGTTACGACACGGGCGGCGAGTCGCTGTTCGAGCAGGTGCAGGGCACCATGCTCGTGACGGTCTTCGTGTTCCTCGGTATCGAGGGCGCGAGCGTCTACTCGCGATACGCGAAGAAGCGCGAGGATGTGGGCCGCGCGACCGTTCTCGGATTCCTCTCCGTGCTCGCGCTGTTCGCGACGGTGTCGATCATCTCCTACGGCATCCTGCCCAAGGAGGAACTCGCCCAGCTTCGCCAGCCCTCCGTGGGAAGCGTGCTCGAGGCGGCGGTCGGAACGTGGGGCGCCTGGTTCATCAGTGCTGGCCTCATCGTCTCGGTGCTGGGGGCGTTCCTGGCCTGGAGCCTCATGGCGGCGGAGGTGCTGCACGCCGCCGCGCGCGACAGAGACCTTCCGGCGTTCTTCGCCAAGTCGAGCTCGAAGGGGGTGCCGAGCAACGCGCTGCTCATGTCGACGCTGTTCATCCAGCTGCTGCTCATCATCGTGCTGTTCACGAGCGGCGGCGCCCTCGACTTCATGCTCGACCTCACGGCGGCGCTCTCCCTCGTGCCGTTCGCGCTCGCGGCCGGCTACGCCCTCAAGATCGCGGCGCAACGGGACGGCTATGCCGACCTCCCAGCGCGCGTGCGCACGCGGGAGCTCGTGGTTGCCGCGCTCGCGGTCGTCTACACCGTGTTCCTGATCTGGGCGGCGGGACCCGCGTTCCTGCTGCTCGCGTGCATCCTGCTCGCCCCCGGCAGCGTGCTCTACGTGCTCGCCCGCCGCGAGCAGCGCGCCACCCTGTTCACGACTCCCGGCTGGATCGTCTTCGGCCTCGTGCTTCTGGGCGCGGTGGCCGGCATCGTCGGGCTCGCCGCCGGCTACATCACCATCTGAGAAAGGGATTCCCATGGCTGCACCCTCGGCCGCGTACGGCGTTCACTCGGAGGTGGGGGAGCTGCGCAGAGTTCTCGTGTGTGCCCCCGGCCTCGCGCACCGCAGGCTCACCCCGACCAACGCCGACGACCTGCTGTTCGACGACGTGCTGTGGGTGGAGAACGCCCAGCGCGACCATGCCGACTTCGTGGCGGACCTGCGCTCCCACGGCGTCGAGGTGGTGGAGTTGCACGAGCTGCTCGCCCAGACGATGGCGGTCCCCGGGGCGCGGGACTGGCTGCTCGAGCGCAAGATCACCCCGAACGAGGTCGGTCCGGGGCTCGTGGACGGCACCCGCGAGTTCTTGGAGGGCCTTCCCGCGGGCATCCTGAGCGAGTACCTCATCGGGGGCCTCGCGACGACCGACGTGCCCGACGAGTTTCGCACCGGCTACTCGGCCCTCGCGCGCGAGTCGACGAGCGTGCGGGAGTACCTCATGCCGCCGCTGCCCAACACGCTGTACACGCGCGACACGACGTGCTGGCTGTACGGGGGCGTGACCCTCAACCCGCTGTACTGGCCTGCCCGGCACGACGAGACTCTGCTCATGAAGGCGGTGTACGAGTTCCATCCCGACTTCGTGGGTTCGACGGTGTGGTGGGGCGACCCCGAGCTCAGCTGGGGGCAGGCCACCTTCGAGGGCGGCGACATCATGCCGGTCGGCAACGGGGTCGTGCTCATGGGCATGAGCGAGCGCACCTCGCGCCAGGCGATCAGCCAGGTCGCCGCGGCGCTGTTCGAGGCGGGGGCGGCCGACCGCGTGATCGTGGCGGGGATGCCGAAGCTGCGCTCCGCGATGCACCTCGACACGGTGTTCACCTTCGTCGACCGCGACATCGTGACGCTGTTCCCGACCATCATGGACGCGGTGCACACGCTCACCCTCCGGCCGGCGGACGGCGGGGGCGTCGAGGTGATCGACGAGGGCAGCGCGGCGTTCACCGATGTGGTCGCGCGCGCCCTGGGGCTGGCGAAGCTGCGGGTGCTCGCGACCGCCGGCAACGCGTACGAGTCGGAGCGCCAGCAGTGGGACTCCGGCAACAACGCGGTCGCCCTGCGGCCCGGGGTGGTCTACACCTACGACCGCAACACCCAGACGAACCAGCTGCTGCGGGATGCGGGCATCGAGGTCATCCCGATCGTCGGCGCAGAGCTCGGCCGGGGCCGCGGGGGCGGCCACTGCATGACCTGCCCGATCATCCGCGACCCCGTCGACTACTGAGCCGGGCGCGGGGGTTTCCGCGGGCTGCGGGGGTTTCCGCGACCGCATTTGGCAGAAACCCCCGCGGGCGCCGGCGGGCTCGGTCAGGCGAGCGGGCGCAGCTCCGCGGGGATCGGGAACCCGACCTCGTAGGTGAGCTGCGGCGCGCTCATGTCGCCCCAGTCGTCCTTCTTCACGAGGATCCGCTCGGTGGAGACCTCGAGGATGCGCACGCGCAGCCAGTGCCCGTCGGGCTGCTGCAGCTCGTAGGGGTCGGCGAGGTACCCGATGCCGTGCGCGTCCAGCAGCTCTTCGGCCGCGAACCAGTCGAGCTCGGGCGAGATCGGGCGGCCGAGCAGGTCGACCACGACGAATCCCTCGCCCTCCGGCCGCATCCAGCCCACGAGCTCCCGGTCGCCGCGGCGGTGTTCGATCCAGTCGGCGGGGGCGGGCATCCCACCACCGTACCGGCGGGCGCCCGGTGTCGCCCCCGTGTGACAGCCTTGTCTCATGCCAGAGCCCCGGGAGTCAGACCAAGGGCAGTGGCGCACCGCGCTCGGGCGGCTGCTGCCGGCGGCGACCACCGAGAGTGCGCGCGAGCACACGGCGCTCGCGCTGCAGTTCGAGCTGCGCGAGCTGATCCCGCGCACGGCGAGCCGCTGGAACGGTCCCACCTCGAAAGCGGCCAAAGACTTCGAGGCGCACCGCGACTACCGGCTGGGGGTGCGGCCCGTTCTGCGCACCGAGCGGGGCTGGGCGCGCGGTGCACTCACCTGGGCGAACATGCCGCACCAGCTCAACCGGCTCGCCCTGCACCCCGACCAGCACCGCTGGTTCTCGCAGTTCACGGCACTGCACCGCGCGGCCACCCCGCCCGTGCCGGGCACCGACGCGGGCTGGGTGTTCCTCGACGAGTTCGTGAACCCCGTGCTGTGGGCGCTGCTCGACCAGGCGCGCGAGCTGGGCATCCCGCTGGTGGGAGCGACCGCAGCGGAGGAGGTGCGGGTCGCCGGCCTGGCCACGGTGGCCCTCGACGCCTCGCGCGACGAGCACGGCATCCGCATGAGCCCCGTGGTCGCCTTCGACGGGGTCGAGGTGCTGGATGCCCGCCCGATCGCCGCGCACGGGCTCTACCTCGTGGAGACCGCCAAGCCGCGGCGCATCGTGATCGCGCCCACCGGGCACCCCCTGACCGCGGACGAGCTCGCGCTGCTCGGCGCACGCGACGTCGTGGTGCCGCCCGGCGCGGTCGAGGAGTTCCTCGCCGACTACGTGCCGGGCCTCGCCCGCAGGGTCACCCTCGCGAGCGCCGACAAGACCGTGCCGCTGCCCGAGCCACGCCCGACGACGCTCGTCGTGGTTGCCACGCACGGGCGCGCCCGCTCGCTCGAGCTGGCGTGGCACTGGGAGCGCCGGGGGAGCGCCCGCACGGTGGGCGAGGTGATCCCGCCGGACGCCCTGCCGGCGGAGTGGCTGCCCGAGGAGGACCTCCCCGGCGCGGTGCCGTCGACCGTGACCCTGCGGGGCGCTGAGGCCGCCCACGCC
>Ga0247738_10000339_pt1 | contig 18649 bp, 10 predicted proteins | sample UWRJL013104B2_FD_180936 | JGI IMG/M metagenome (GOLD analysis project Ga0247738, IMG submission 180936) | Plant litter microbial communities from Arlington Agricultural Research Station in Wisconsin, United States - UWRJ-L013-104B-2 | ecosystem: Environmental > Terrestrial > Plant litter >...
TTTTAAGAAATTTGTTTCATCACAAAACAAACCAAAAACAATAATCCGTGAAAACAACAAAATACTACATCGCAGCCATAACGGCGTACACCATTTGGGGATTTTTTAGCCTTGTGCTAAAACCAATTCACGAATATGCCTCTTTGGATATTCTGTTCTTTCGTGTTTTTAGCTGTAGTATTTTAATGTTGCTGATTTCTTTTGCTTTCAAACGAAAAAAAGTAAAAGAAACCATCGAAATCTTCAAAGCATTGCCAAAATCTGAGAAACGAAAAGCACTTTTATTAAACATTGGCGGAAGCGTTTTTCTAATGTTAAACTGGTTTACATTCATTTATGTAATGAACCATGTTAGTGTAAAAGCAACTTCGTTGGCGTATTTGGTTTGTCCAATTTTAACCACCTTATTAGCCTATTTCCTGTTGCATGAAAAACTAAGCAAAACCCAATGGATTTCTGTCGGGTTAAGCATTTCCGGTTGTTTACTTTTGTCTTATGCCGATATTATGGATATGTTTTTCAGCATCATAATAGGTTTTACATATGCTTGTTACTTAGTAAGTCAGCGTGTCAATAAAGGTTTTGATAAATTTATCATTCTAACCTTTCATATTACATTGGCAGCCTTGATTTTATTGCCTTTTTATCCGGCGTACAGCGGTCCGGTTCCAACAGAATTTAAGTTTTATTTCTGTATCGAAACCATTGCCATTTTGTTTACGATTTTCCCGTTGTTCCTTAATTTATATGCACTTTCCGGCATTAATTCATCAACAGTTGGCATGTTGTTAAACATAAACCCAATGATTGCCTTTGGATTAGCGACTTTTGTATATCACGAAAATATCACCGTTTTACAAATTACGGCTTATAGCATTATTTTTATAGCCGTTTTAGTGTTTAACTCGCATCATCTTTTTGCACTAAAACAAAGATATACACCAGCTTCAAAAAACGCTTAAACTTTTTGCCACAACTTTCACGAACCTGAAAACTCCAAATTGACATAGTCAAATTTCATAAATAATGACATTTGATGAACATTCGTGAAGCTGTGGCTAATTTTTTAAACTAATTGAGGAAGAAGTTTATGACCAATAAATTTTCCGCCACGAATTCACGAATTTTATAAACTAATTCGTGAATTTGTGGCGATTATTTTTGAAGATATAATTCATAAAATTACCAGAATCTTAACAGGATATTTAAACAGGAATGAGTATTTTTCATTTCTGTTTTTTTATGCGATAATGCATATTAAGAAGTAGCCACAGATTTCACAGATTAAAAAGATTATTAAAATAAGTATTAAAAAAAAATCTTTAAATCTGCGAAATCTGTGGCAGGAATATAAATAACCAGATTCAAATCTTATGAAAAATACCAAATTGCAAGCCTTCATTCCGTTATTTTATTTAGTATGGTCAGACGATCTTTTAACACAAAAAGAGTTTGCCACCATTCAGACATTTATTAATGATTTGACATGGCTTTCGCCTGAAGAAAAACAACAGCTTCTTTCTAAAGTTGATATTTCAAATCCGCCTACGCGAAATGAACTCACACAATGGAAATTAGATATTGAAAAAAGTATAAAAGATAAATCATCCATAAAATCTGTTTTTGATATTGCCGAAGCACTTTCAGAAAAAGACATAGATATTTCGAAGTTAAAACCTGAATTTTTAAAACTGGAGAATGATTTGGGTGTTTTGGGAGAAGAAGTAATTCAGAATTTCAAAACAAAAGCGGAATCCTTTACAGCGACTTCACAAACGACTTCTAATTTTGATATTCAGAAAATAACAGCCCTTTTAGACGGAAAAGAAGCTGCGATTATAAAAAAGGTAAAATCAGTGATTTCAAGACCTGAGTTTGCTTATGAAACTTCCACAGATATAAATGTTTATCGCCAAACTGTTTACAACTGGTGTAAAATTTTAGCCGAAGAAAATCTCGGAAATATGGCGTATCCAAAGCAACATGGCGGAGGAGAAAACATAGCCGATTATTTTGCGATTATGGAAACTTTGAGTTATCATGATTTAAGTTTGGTAATTAAATTTGGCGTTCAGTTTGGACTTTGGGGAATGAGCGTTCAGTCATTAGGAACCGAAAAGCATTACGCAAAATATTTAAAAGATATTGGTTCGCTAAAAATTCCGGGCTGTTTTGCCATGACCGAAACACATCACGGTTCAAACGTAAAAGGATTAGAAACCACGGCAACTTACAATCATAACGATCAAACGTTTACGATTCATACACCGCATGAAAAAGCGCAAAAAGAATATATTGGCAACGCAGCCGTACACGGACAAATGGCCACTGTTTTTGCCAAATTAATTATTAACGATCACGATTACGGCGTAAATGCTTTTGTGGTTCCGTTGCGCGACACAAACGGAAATACGTTAAACGGAATTACCATTGGCGATTGCGGCCATAAAATGGGATTAAATGGCGTTGATAACGGAACGATTCGTTTCAATCAGGTTGTAATTCCGAAAGAAAATATGCTGGACAGATTTGCTTCTGTAAACGAAAAAGGTGAATTCGAAAGTCCAATTCCGAGTGATAACAGACGTTTCTTTACCATGTTAGGCACTTTGGTTGGAGGCCGAATCGGGATTCCGCGTTCCGCTTTGGCAGCAGCCAAATCCGGATTAACAATTGCCATTCGATACAGCGATCAACGTCGACAATTTGGACCGGAAGGGGGATCAGAAGTTCCGATTTTAAATTACAGAATGCACCAACGAAGATTACTGCCGCATTTAGCAAAAACCTATGCGGTTCATTTTGCATTGCAATATCTTACGAAGCGTTTCCTGAATAAAACCGAAGCCGAAATGCAGGAAATTGAAGCTCTTGCAGCCGGAATGAAATCCTATTCAACCTGGTCTACAAGAGATATTTTGCAGGAATGCCGCGAAGCTATTGGAGGAAAAGGATATTTATCTGAAAATAGAATCGACGATTTAAAAAACGATACCGAAATTTACACCACTTTCGAGGGTGATAATACCGTTTTAATGCAATTGGTTGCCAAAAATCGTTTGGCCGAATTCAGAAAAGCATTTGGTGAAATGGGTTCATTGGGAATTATCAATTATGTATACGAAAATGCAAAAGTGGCGATTTCTGAGAAAAACCCAATTGCGACCAGAAGAACAGATGATGAACATTTATTAGATTCAGAATTTCATTTGCAGGCCTTTATCCATAGAGAAAAAACAATTTTGGCCTCAGCAGCCAGACGTATCAAAAAATTGGTCGATGGTGGTTTAGAACCTTACGATGCGTTTAATGTGGTTCAGCATCAAATGATCGATGTGGCTCAGGCATATTTGGAGAGAATTGTTTTAGAGCAATTTCAGGAAGCCATTAAAACGGTTGAAGATGAAAAATCAAAAGAAATATTGACAAAATTATACCAACTATACGCGCTTTCGCAGATAGAAAAAAATAAAGCCTGGTATCTTGAAGATGGTTACATGGAAGCTGTTAAAACAAAAGCAGTTCGTAAAATAGTCAACCAGCTTTGTTGGGATATTCGTCCCGATGCTGTGGCGTTAGTAAACGCTTTTGATATTCCGGAGAGTTGTTTGGCGGCTCCAATTGCAGTTAATTAGGAATATAAAATATAGAGTAAAGAATATAGACTTTTTAAGCAGCTTTGTCAAATATAGCCCGTGGTTTCAACCACGGGGATTCAATATTATTACGTCTCATATTGTGTCCCGTGGTTGAAACCACGGGCTATGTTTGAAAATAGAAATAAAATGTAGGTTTACAGTCTGTCATTTCAGAAATGAATAAAAATGCGCAAACTAATTTTAAACTTGAGCTTTGTCAAAGTTTTAAACTTTGATTAAGCTTTTTTTTAACCGCATTTTTGTCATCCCGAGGAACGAGGGATCTCCGTAAGAAACTCTACAATCAAAATCGTCAATCTTTGTCGAGCTACTAACGGAGATCCCTCGTTCCTCGGGATGACAATCGTTGTGGTCACTTTACTATAAAAAATCGTGTATTTGTGGTAAAAAACTACCAACTTCCCTTCAAACCTTCTTTAAGGGCACTGTTATATTTTTCTAAATCAAAACTATACAAATCAGGAGCTTTATGAGCGCCGCCTTTTCGCGATTCATCTAATTTTGTCAGGATATCATAACGAAGAATTTTGCGATAGAAATTCCCACGGTTCAATTTTTTTCCTAAAATAGCTTCATATAATTTTTGAAGCTCCGGCATCGTAAACTTATCCGAAAGAAGATTATAGCCAATAGGATGATTATTTAATTGTTCACGAAGTGTCGAAAGTGCTTTATCCAAAATGGTTCTGTGATCCATCATAAACGACGGCAAATTTTCAATAGAATGCCATTGCACATTTGTAGAATATTCATCAATAACTAAATTTACTTTTGAATGCTCAGCCAAAGCATAATATCCAATAGAAACAAAGCGCTGTTTGTTCCAAATCGTGTCATCGTAGTCTGCAAAAGCATCTTCAGAGCGATGCAGGTTTCCAAAAGTATAAAACTGCTGGAGGTAAATATTTTCAGTTCCGGTTCTGTCTTTTAAAATGCGAACTGCCGCATCATCTACGTTTTCCTCTTTTTTTACATATCCTCCCGGAAGTCCCCAAAATTCCTGATCCTTCATTTTTACAGTCAAAACATGAAGCGAATTTTCATGAAAACTAAAAATGGCACAGTCAATAGAAAGCGTCGGAATATATTTTTTAAACGACTCTTCCGATTGTTGTTCAAGTATCTTTTTTAATTCCATTCGAGTATAATTAGATTCAAATTTAGTTTTTTGAAATTGAGATATCAAATAAATTAGCTTTTTTCTGACTATTTTTTCATTCACCAAAAAGAGTATTTGCAAGTATAAATTTTCGCCTTGAAACCTTTTTTCAAATATCAATAAAATAAAGGTCATATTGACTTTAACCACTGTTTTCGAGACTTTACGCAAACGTGGTAGCTGTTTGTTTTCAATTTTATATCAATTTAAAGATAATGGTTCGTTATTGGTTTTATGAAATTTATTCCCTGATAATAATGCGATTATGAAATTTTTTAATGGTTTTATTTGTTGATATGAGAATTTGTAATTAATATTGCTTCATAATGAAGCAATGAAAATTATAAACGCCAAACTAACTTACCACAAATGAAAAAAATAATGATTTCAGCTATCTGTATGTCTTTTTTTTCAACTTTTGAAGCCTTCTCTCAAGAGGATAAAAAGCAGCAAAAAGCCACAGATTCAATTAAAACAATTACCAAAATTGTAGAATCAGATTCTAAAGAAGAAAAAAATAGAAACGTAATGCTTAACGCGGCCAACAACTCAGGTCCGCGCGATGTAAATATCGGTTTACCTTCAACAGTTGGGGGAATAACCATTCAGGAAAATGATTTACCGGTTGTATATTATTTCTGGCCGGAATTGCCAAACAGAACCTGGAGACAAAGCAAAAGCTTAGGAAGAACAGGTTTGCTAAAAATTGGAGAAGCCGCTATTACAACAGGCGATTTAGGGTTTGCAGTTAATTCATACACTAAACTTGGAACAGATAAATTAGAAATAAACGGTAATTTTTCCGGTTCAAGTTTCGGTTGGATGAAAGGCGATCTTAATGTTTCGGGACCATTGGCAAAAGGCTGGTCGTATACAATGGGCGCTTACGCAAACTTCGATCCGAACTCTTTTGATCTGAAATTTGCTAATTATTCAGACCGAACTCAAATTTACAGAGCGGGTTTAACCAAGAAATTTAATAACGGAAAAGGCCAGATTAGCTTTTTGTATAAATATGCAAACTCAGCTTCTTTAACCAATTATGCCGTTTTTAGATATAAAGAAGGGGGAAAAGTAGAAGAATACAATGATTTTAAAATTGGACGTGATTCGTATATCGTAAACGACGGAATCCTGAAATTCAAAGATATTTTGAGCGGAGAAACCAAATTTGCCGATATGGGTGGAAGTGATGCCGCAACCACTTCACATACAATTGATGTTTTGGGAAATTATGATTTGGCAAATGATTGGAAATTCAATTTCTCAACACGTTTCAGAACTTCAAAAGCGTCACAATTAATTGCCATTCCATTGAGTATTTTTCAGGCAACTGCAGCAGACAATTTTACTTATCAAGCTAATGGTCAACCGTATGTAGGAAATGTAAATTCGATGTTAGGATTGTATACAGACGGAACACCTACAACATCAGTTTTATCCCGATTTGAAATTAAAAAGAATGTAGAGAAACACAAATGGAGATTTGGATTGTTAGAATACTATTATAATGTTGATGAATTTACTTCTAGCCGTTCTTTCTTTAACCAAACTGTAAGTCCAAATCCGGATAAATTGGTTCGTAATACTGCCGGAGGAACTTCAAATACTGATGCTGACGGATTTTATAATTACAATGTTGGAGGAGAATACCACAATGGTTTTGAAAATAAATTATCCGGATATTTCTCTGATAACTGGACAGTTTCTGATCGTTTAAGCCTTGCTTACGGAGTGAATTTAAGATACCACAAACTAAAAGGTGATTATTACCAAACAGCAAGAACGCCAAATTTAGTTTTCGATCCAAGTCAAAAATCATACTTTGATAACAATTGGTTTCATTTAGGAGGTTCTGTAAATGCGGTTTATAAAGTAACCAAAAGTGCCGGAGTTCTTGCTGATTTTACTTATACAGAAAAAAATGGTCAGTTAGAAAGTTATTCAGGAGCCGTTGCGCCAAATTTGGCTAAAACAAAAAGCCCGTTGGCTGCCTTTGGATTGTACTACAATCTGAAAAATTTAAGTATTGTCTCTCAGGCAACTTACTTAACAAGAAACAATTATCAGGCAAGATTAAATTTGGTAAATCCTGCAGATGCAAGTCAATCAGAAGTTGCAACTGTTTTTTATGACATCCAGACTTTGGGCTGGACGACAGATATCGTAGCATCGCCTTTTAAAGGATTTTCACTTCACTATTTAATTACTTTCCAGGATCCCGTTTATAAAAACTATGATTTCTCTGCTTTTGGAAATAACTATTCTTATAACGATAAAAATGTTTTGGAAATTTCTAAAGTTTTAATGGAAATCGATCCAAGTTATACTTACAAAGATTTCAAGGTTTGGGCGAGTTTCCGTTATTTCAGCAAGCAATATGCGAACCTTACCAATGCTTTATATTTTGCGCCAAGATGGGAAACTTTTGGTGGTGTAAACTACAAAATCAACGATCATTTTGATATTGGTTTAACCGCAGTAAACTTCCTGAACCAAACCGGTGCAAAAGGAACGATCAATGGAGCAGAATTAATTACAGATGCTTCAGCTTATTATGACAAACTTTTGGTTGGATCGTATATCAGACCTTTTACTTTAGAAGCGTCACTTAATTTCAGATTCTAAATTTCATTCTATGAAAAAAATTATAACAACAGTTGGTTTAGCTTTTTTGATAAGTGCTTCAGTACAAGCGCAACAAGAAAATTTCACGATTGTAAAAAATAATAAAGGTGCCGATTTGGGATATTCTCCCGAATCCGGTATCAAAATTCTAACCGTTAGCGGAAAAAAATTCAAGGATTTAAATAAAAACGGAAAACTGGATAAATACGAAGACTGGCGCCTTTCGGCAGAGGATAGAGCCAAAGATTTAGCTTCAAAAATGTCGGTTGAACAAATCGCAGGTTTGATGTTGTACAGCCGTCATCAGGCACTTCCGGCTCCTGCAGACGGATATAGAGCGGGTCATTATAACGGGAAAGTTTTTGCAGAAAGCGGAGCCAAATCCTGGCAGCTTACAGATGAGCAGAAATTATTTTTGAAAGATGATAATCTTCGTCATGTATTGATTACCAGTGTAGAAACCCCGGAAACAGCGGCTTTATGGAACAACCAAATGCAGGCCTTTGTAGAGGGAATTGGTCTGGGAATTCCGAGTAATACCAGTACAGATCCGCGTCATACGGCAAATGTAACGTCTGAGTTTAACGCCGGAGCAGGAGGAACAATCTCGATGTGGCCAGACGGATTGGGAATGGCATCTACTTTTGATCCAAAAATTGTAGAACAATTTGGGCAGATTGCAGCCAAAGAATATCGTGCATTAGGAATTGCAACGGCATTATCGCCACAAATCGATTTGGGTTCTGAGCCAAGATGGTACAGGATTTCGATGACTTTCGGCGAAAGCCCAGCCTTAACAAGAGATATGGGAAGAGCATATATCGATGGTTTTCAGACTTCTTACGGGAAAGATGAAATCAAAGACGGCTGGGGATATAAAAGTGTAAACGCCATGGTGAAACACTGGCCAAGCGGTGGCGCAGAAGAGGGCGGACGCGACGGACATTGGGCGTACGGAAAGTTTGCCGTTTATCCCGGAAATAATTTGCAGCAGCATATTGATCCGTTTATAAATGGTGCCTTTAAATTGAAAGGAAAAACCAGTAAAGCTTCGGCGGTTATGCCTTATTATACCATCACTTTTGATCAGGATAAAAAATACAATGAAAACGTAGCCAACGGTTACAGCAAATATATTATAACAGATTTGTTAAGAGACAAATACGGTTACGATGGCGTAGTTTGCACCGATTGGCTTGTTACGGGCGATGAAGGGAAAACACCAAATCTTTTTGCCGGAAAACCATGGGGAGTGGAGAATCTTTCCATTAATGAAAGACACTACAAAGCGATTATTGCAGGAGTAGATCAGTTTGGAGGAAACAATGATAAGAAACCTGTTTTGGAAGCTTACCAAATGGGAATCAAAGAATTGGGCGAACCGTTTATGAGAGCTCGTTTTGAAAGATCTGCTGTTCGTTTATTAAAAAATATTTTCAGAGTCGGACTTTTTGAAAATCCCTATTTGAATGTTGCGGAAACGAAAGCAGTTGTTGGAAATCCTGAGTTTATGAAAGCAGGTTATGATGCACAGTTAAAATCTGTTGTATTATTAAAAAACAAAGCTTCGGTTCTTCCAATAAAAGAAAAGAAAACGGTTTTTATTCCGAAGATTTATACCGCTTCAACCAAAGATTGGTGGGGCGTTGCGAGTCAGCCAAAATTGGATTATCCGGTGAATTTAGAATTGGTTAAAAAATATTACAACGTAACCGAAGATCCATCAAAAGCAGATTTTGCTATTGTTTTTATTACAAGTCCGCAAAGTTTAGAAGGCGGTTATGACTTAAACGACCGTACAAACGGAAGCAACGGTTATGTGCCAATTTCACTTCAATACGGAACTTATACCGCAACCGAAGCAAGAGCAAAAAGTATTGCCGCAGGAGATCAGGTTATTGACCCGAAAATTACAGACAGAACTTATAAAAACAAAACAGTTACAGTTGCCAATACAATGGATTTGAGAACAATTCTCGATACCAAAGATATGATGAAAGGCAAACCGGTTATTGTATCGGTTACGGCTTCAAAACCAATGATTTTTAATGAATTTGAAAAACAGGTTGACGGAATTGTATTGAATTTTGGAGTTTCGACACAAGCGGTTTTAGATATTATTTCAGGAAAAACAGAACCTTCAGGATTGCTTCCGGTGCAGATGCCGGCAAATATGGAAACGGTTGAAAAACAATTTGAAGATGTTCCTTATGATATGATTCCGCACAAAGACAGCGAAGGAAATGTTTATGATTTTGCTTACGGATTGAATTGGAAGGGCGTTATAAAAGATGCCAGAACAGAGATTTATAAGAAGTAGATTTTTTACGATTTTAAACGTGACAGGTTTTAAAAACCTGTCACGTTTGCTGACAAAACAAATTAAAACCACAAACAACATGAAAAATAAAATCACCATACTATTTGCTTTCTGCCTGCTTTTAGGTACAACAGCAAAAGCACAGGAAACTGTAAAATTATATTCAGGAAAAGCCCCAGGATCTGAAGACTGGACCCAAACAGAAGCCCAAATGTATTCTGATCTTTTTAAGACAGAAGTGGTTTACAATGTTACAGATCCGTCATTATTGGTTTATCAGGTTCCAAAAGGAGTAAAGAATACAGGAACAGCAATTGTAATTGCGCCAGGCGGAGGTTTCCAAAGTTTGTCTATCAACAGAGAAGGAAAAGAATTGGCTGAAATTTTAAGTAAAAAAGGAATCACGGCTTTTGTTTTAAAATATCGCTTGAACAAAACCGAAACCAATGATCCCGCCAGAGAAATGATGGACAAATTAAAAGACAGAGCAGCTTTCGAAAAAAACTCTTTGGCAACCATACAATTAGCGGCAAAAGACGGAAAAACGGCTTTGAATTATGTTCGCAGCAATGCTTCAAAATACGGAATCAATGTTAAGAAAGTCGGCATAATTGGGTTTTCTGCAGGAAGTACAGTGGCGATGGAAACGGTTTTGGATAATAATCCGGAACAGCTTCCTGATTTTGTGGCCAATATTTATGGAGGTCCAAGGCCAGAACTTTTGAGCGTTCCGGTACCGGAAAAAAAGATTCCGATGTTTGTTTGTGCAGCCAGCGACGATCAGTTGAAACTGGCTCCAAGAAGCATTCAAATGTACAACAAATGGTTGGATGCCGGACAGACTGTTGAATTACACATGTACTCAAAAGGCGGACATGGATTTGGAACTGGAAAGCAAAATTTACCGGTAGATTCCTGGGAAACCCGTTTTGAAGAATGGCTTCAATTACAGGATTTTCTAAACTAAAAAAGACTATTTAAACTATCTATATTATGAAAAACAACATTATAAAAACAGGAAAAATAACGCTTTTAACCGCGTTAGTACTTTCTAATTTATCATGGAATAGTATTCCAAATGATGAAACAAATCCGCCACTGGTCACTATTAAAGGATTTACTTTTACGGATTACAACAGAAATGGAAAATTGGATCTTTGGGAAGATACACGTCTTTCTAATAATCAAAGAATTGATGCAATCATCAAAGAAATGACCAATGCAGAAAAGGCAGAACTGCTTATCGGGACCGGAATGCCGGGAATCGAAGTTTTAACTGGTCCTATTGGAGATTCTAAAAAAGGTTTGGTTCCGGGAGCTGCAGGAGGAACTGCTGCTTTTGAGCGTTTCGGAATTCCAGCCACAGTTGTTGCCGATGGCCCAGCGGGTTTAAGAATTCAGCCAACCAGAGATAATGATACAAAAACGTATTATGCGACGGCATTTCCGGTAGGAACGGCTTTGGCTTCGACGTGGAATAAAGCGCTTTTAGAAGAAGTTGGAAAAGCAATGGGTAATGAGGTAAAAGAATATGGTGTTGACGTTTTATTGGCACCGGCTTTAAACATCCACAGAAATCCTTTAAACGGAAGAAACTTTGAATATTATTCTGAAGATCCGTTGATTTCTGGTAAAACTGCCGCTGCAATCGTAAACGGAATTCAGTCGCAGGGAGTTGGAACTTCTATCAAACACTTTGCAGTTAATAACGAAGAAACTAATCGTTTAACAATCAATGCGCACGTTTCTGAAAGAGCGGTTCGAGAATTGTACTTAAAAGGTTTTGAAATCACAGTGAAAGAATCGCAACCGTGGACCGTAATGTCTTCATACAACAAACTTAACGGCGAATATACTTCTGCCAGAAAAGATTTACTGACGGAAGTTTTAAGAAACGAATGGGGTTTTAAAGGAATTGTAATGACAGACTGGTTTGGCGGTTTTCCGGGTTTTGAATCAATTTCAAAAGGTTCAAATTCTGATGTAGTAGAACAAATGAATGCAGGAAATGATCTTTTGATGCCGGGAATTCCGGTTCAGAAAAAAGCATTATTAGAAGCTTTAAATTCGGGTAAATTATCTCAGGAAGTGGCAAATACAAATGCAAAAAGAATTTTAGAATATATTTTTCGTACGCCAACTTTTGCAAAATACAAATACGGCGATAAACCTAATTTAACAAAAAATGCCGAGGTAACAAGAAATGCAGCGGCTGAGGGAATAGTTTTGCTTAAAAACACCAATAGTGCATTGCCTTTTGCTGACAAACAAAAAGAAGTTGCTGTATTTGGCGTTACGTCTTATGCGTGGATTACAGGCGGAACCGGAAGCGGTAGTGTAAATAACAAACATACTGTTTCTCTTTTAGAAGGTTTAAATGCTGCGGGTTACAAATTAGATAAGGAATTAGTTGATTTGTATAAACCATACGCTGATAAAGAAGTACTTGCTGAAAAGGAAAGAAGAAAAGAAAAAGGAGTTATGGCTTTGCCTGAAAGACTTCCTGAATTGAAATTGGATGATGCTTTTATTGCTAAAAAAGCAGCAAGTTCTGAAATTGCATTCGTTACTTTAGGAAGAAACTCTGGAGAATTTAACGACAGAGTTGTTGATAATGACTTTAATCTGGCAACAGAAGAACTTGAAATGCTGGATAAAATTTCAAAAGCTTTTCATGCCAAAGGAAAAAAGGTCGTAGTTATTTTAAATATTGGAGGTGTAATCGAAACAGCTTCCTGGAAAGATAAAGTTGATGCTATTTTACTGGCATGGCAACCGGGTCAGGAGGGAGGACATTCTGTTGCTGATGTCGTTTCAGGAAAAATAAATCCATCAGGAAAATTGACAATGACTTTTCCTGTAAAATATGCAGACACACCTTCGGCAAAAAATTTCCCTGGAATTCCTGCTGATAATCCGAAAGAAGTAACTTATGAAGAAGGCGTTTATGTTGGATACCGTTATTATAATACATTCAATGTAAAACCATCTTATGAATTTGGTTTTGGAAATTCTTATACGACATTCGATTATTCAGATGTAAAATTAAGCTCACCAATTTTTAAAGATAAACTGACAGTTTCTGTTACAGTAAAAAATACAGGGAAAGTTTCTGGTAAAGAAGTAGTGCAGGTTTACCTTTCGGCTCCGGCAAAATCTATTGATAAACCTAAAGAAGAATTAAAAGCTTTTGGTAAAACCAAAGAATTAAAACCGGGAGAAAGCCAAACGCTGCAATTGACATTATCGCCTAAAGATCTGGCTTCGTTTTTAGAAAATAAAAGCGCCTGGATTGCCGAAGCCGGAACATATATGGTTTTGGTTGGAGCTTCATCTGAAGATATTAAAAAAACAGCTAAATTTTCAGTAGCAAAAGAAATTACAGTCGAAAAAGTAAAAAAAGCTTTTGAAGCAGATGCTAAGTTTACAGAGCTTAAACCTTAATTACGAGTATATTTTTGGTTAGATAAAAATTGATTAAGGCTATAATTCCGCTTGGATATTCAGATTTGAATAAACAAGTGGAATTATTTTTTTTATACCAAAATGAGTATGAAATTAATTTAGTAATATCATTTGAATATAAATTCAAGTTTAAATCATCGTTTTATTAAAATAATTGGCTTTCTCAAAATCTTTGATATTGATTGAAATTACCGGAACTTCAGGAAGAATTTCATTCAGTTTAGTTACAATCGCTTTCGATAATTTTGATTTTTGATCTGTATTTCGTCCTTCCATAATATAACTAAAGACGTGAATAAAATCGTCTAAACTATTTCCGTTATTATAATAGCTAAATGGATTAATGCGAATCTTAATTTCAGAAGCAATAAAAAGATCCGTAGACAAAGCGGCGTCAAAAACTTCCTGCATTATTTCATCGGCAGATCTCATTCGGATTACGTTTTCAGAACAATCAATTATAAAATGTGGCATGTTGATATCGTTTTAAAGTGTGGAAATTCAGTTAAAACAAAATTAGGAAAACATTAGTTGGAATTATTTAAAAATGACTTTTATAAAACGTTTTTATTCGATTTTTTGTTACTAAATTCAAATTTTACGACTTACTAAATAATTCATTTTTGTTTGCGTACTTTCTTATATTTGTAAGTCTCATTATATCTTAATTGGTTTGAAAAATTATCTGTTGTTTTGCTTGTTCGTTCTTTTAGGAAATCCTGTTTATTCATCGGATAGTACGGATACTATTTTGAAGAAACTAAACGACGCCTTAAAAAACAAACAGCGATATGTAGAGCTTAAGGAAGAACGCATTTTGAACTTCAAAAAAATAAAATCGGCTGATTTAAGCAAAGAACAGGAATACAATTACAACAAAACCCTATATACAGAATACCAAAAATTCAATTCAGATTCGGCTATTTTTTATGTAAAAAAGAATTTGAAAATTGCCGAAGAACTTCAAAACAAAGAACTTTCAGATTTGGCCAGCATTCAATTGGTTACACTTTTTTCTTCTTCAGGAAAATACCGTGAATCTGAAGCCATTTTAAAAAGCATCAACAAAAAAGCATTATCAAAAACATTGCTTCCTAATTATTATGTGGCCTATCGCGAATTTTTTGAGCATTATGCCGCCAATAGTTACGACATAAAATACCTTGAGCAAATACGAAAATACCGTGATTCGCTGCTAATGGTTTTAGATCCAAGTACTTTAAACTATCAGATTAATAAAATTCAGCAGAGAATGTCTCAGAAAAAAATAGACATTTCGAAAAAACAATTACTGGATTTACTGAAAAATACCAAAGAAGAAAATCCGCAATATGCCATGATTACTTATCTTTTAGGAAGTATTTACGAGGGAACGCATCAATTAGAATTACGAAAAAAATACTACGCACTTTCTGCCACTGCAGATATTAAAAATGCCAATAAAGACAATGCATCGCTTCAGGAACTGGCTTTAGTTTTTTATGAAGCTGGCGATGTCGATATGGCGTACAAGCTCACACAATCCGCAATTGAAGACGCGTTGTATTGCAATGTACAATTCCGAACACTTTTAATGTCAGAGGTGTATTCGATTATCAATACGGTTTATTTAGAAAAAGAAGCCAAAAGAAAAACAGAATTGCAATTGTATCTTTTGTGCATTAGTTTGCTTTCAGTATTCTTGATTGTAGCGGTTATTTACGTTTACAAACAAATGAAAAAAGTTTCGAGAATTCGTGGAGAATTATACGAAACAAGTCAAAAACTAGCCGAGTTAAACAAAGATATTACCGAAACCAACAATCAGTTGCAGGAACGTAATTCGCAATTATCAGAGTCGAATCATGTTAAGGAAGAATATATTGCCCATTTTTTCAATCTTTGTTCAGCTTACATTAATAAATTAGAAAACTATCGCATTATTCTAAACAAAAAAGCGACGGCAAAACAGTTTGATGAAATTTATAAAATGCTAAAATCAACGACTTTGGTTGATAATGAACTCGAAGAATTATATAAAAACTTCGATATTATATTTTTGAATTTATATCCCACTTTCGTGAAAGACTTTAACGAATTGCTGATAAAAGAAGAACAAATCGTTTTGAAACAAGGAGAATTGCTAAATACAGAGCTTAGGATTTTTGCTTTAATCCGACTCGGAATTACCGATAGCGTAAAAATTGCTGCCTTTCTCCGTTACTCTTTAAGCACAATTTACAACTATAGAACCAGAGCTCGAAATAAAGCCGCAGTTTCGCGAAATGATTTCGAAGAAATGGTCATGAAAATAGGTTTAATTTCGCTGAAAGTGTAACGTTTTGTTTTAAAACCACTACTTTTTTTGAGCTTAAAAATTTATTAAACATTTGTAAATCAATATTTTGGGTTTTTATTTCACTACTTTTTTTCGTTTAAAAATCTCATGCATACTATAACGTTTTAGCTTTACAATATTATTATAGGGTACTTTTGACACTAAGCTATCTTATATATAAATTAATGCTTTAATAAATTATAGTTATGTTTAAAAACGTTAAAACAATTGTTGTTTTACTTTTGTTGGCTTCGATTGGGATAAATGCCCAAAATAAAGTTCCGGTTTATCTTGATGATAAAAAGTCTATTGAAGAGCGTGTCGCAGATGCACTTTCAAAAATGACTACCGAAGAGAAAATTGCCATGATTCACGCACAATCTAAATTTAGTTCGCCGGGTGTGCCGCGTTTAGGAATTCCGGAAAACTGGATGACCGATGGACCACACGGAATTCGTACCGAAGTTTTATGGGACGAATGGGATCAGGCAGGCTGGACAAACGATTCTTGTATTGCTTTTCCTGCTCTTACAGCACTTTCTGCAACATGGAACAAGGAAATGGCTGCTTTATACGGAAAATCGATTGGTGAAGAAGCACGTTACCGTAACAAAAATGTATTATTAGGACCTGGAGTTAATATCTACAGAACACCATTAAACGGTCGTAATTTCGAATATATGGGTGAAGATCCTTTCCTGACTTCAAAAATGGTAGTTCCTTATATTAAAGGAGTTCAGTTAAATGGAGTTGCAGCTTGCGTAAAGCATTTTGCCTTAAATAATCAGGAAACCAATCGTAATTCAGTAAACGTAATTGTTGATGACAGAGCTTTATACGAAATTTATTTGCCAGCTTTTAAAGCTGCTGTACAAGAAGGCGATGCTTGGGCAATTATGGGATCCTATAATAAATATAAAGGTCAGCAATGTTGCCACAACGAATTTTTGCTAAACGATATTCTTCGTGGAGAATGGGGTTTTAAAGGTGTTGTAATTTCAGATTGGGGCGGCGTTAACGATACCAAACAAGCGATTCACAATGGTTTGGATATGGAATTCGGTTCCTGGACAAACGGACTTTCATGGGGAACAAGTAATGCTTATGATAACTACTTTTTGGCAAAACCGTATTCAACGATGATTGCCAGAGGCGAAGTGGGAACGAAAGAATTAGACGAGAAAGTAAGCCGTATTTTACGTTTGTCTTTCCTGACAACGATGAATAAAAACAGACCTTTTGGATCTTTTGGAACAGAAGAACATGCCAAAGCAGGTTTAAAAATTGCCGAAGAAGGAATTGTATTGCTTCAAAACAACAATAATATTTTGCCAATCAATCTTTCTAAAACTAAAAAAATCGCTGTAATTGGTGAAAATGCCATTAAAATGATGACAGTTGGTGGAGGAAGTTCTTCGCTTAAAGCGAAATATGAAATCACACCGCTGGAAGGTTTAAAGAAAAGAATAGGCAATCAGGCTGAAATCGTGTACGCTCGTGGTTATGTGGGAGATCCGACAAGTAATTATAACGGTGTTATTGCAAAAGTAAGTTTAGAAGACAAACGTTCTGCTGCTGAACTAACTGCAGAAGCTTTAAAAGTAGCTAAAGATGCTGATATTGTGCTTTTTATTGGAGGTTTAAACAAAAGCGATAATCAGGATGCAGAAGGTCATGACCGTAAAGGATTAGAACTTTCTTATGGTCAGGATAAATTAATTAGCGAATTGGCGAAAGTAAATAAAAACATAGTTTTTGTAAATATTTCAGGAAATGCCGTGGCAATGCCGTGGGTAAAGGAAGTTCCGGGAATTGTACAAGGCTGGTTTTTAGGTACAGAAGCAGGAAATGCTTTGGCAGCTGTTTTAGTTGGAGATGTAAATCCGTCAGGAAAATTGACTTTTACTTTCCCTGTAAAATTGTCTGATAATGGTGCACATGCCTTGGGAGAATTCCCTGGTGGTAATGAAGTTAAATACAATGAAAGCATTTTTGTGGGATATCGCTATGCCGATAAACAAAAAGCAAAACCATTATTTTCTTTCGGTCACGGATTAAGTTACACGACTTTTGAATATGGAAAAGTTTCAGCGGATAAAAAACAAGTTTCTGCTGACGGGAAAATCACCTTTTCGGTAAAAGTAAAAAATACAGGAACTCGTGAAGGTTCAGAAGTTGTTCAGCTTTATATCAGCGATTTAAAATCTTCATTGGTTCGTCCGATAAAAGAATTAAAAGGTTTTGAGAAAATTTCGCTTAAAGCGGGAGAAGAAAAAACAGTGACTTTTACAGTTGATAAAACAGCTTTGAGCTTTTTTGATGATAAAAAACACGACTGGGTTGCAGAACCGGGCGCTTTTGAAGCAATCGTTGGTGCATCTTCAACAGATATAAAATCTAAAGTGGGCTTCTCACTTCAATAGTTTCATTATTTCTAAATTGGTTGGTTGTAAAGCTGCAATTGTAAAAAATTGCGGCTTTGCTTTTAGAATTATTTTACGTTAAAATAATTTTTACCATTAAGATATTAAGTTAATTAAGCTTTGTGCTTAAATTTATCTGGTGAGAATTAAGTTCGACGAGCTTAAACTTAATTTTTCTTAATCTCTTAATGGTTCAAAAAAATAAACACTTTATTGTTTTAATTAAAGCCGAATTAGAAAATTAGATAAAATTATATAGTTATACATAAAGCTTTGCGAACATTTAAAGATCTTTTCAAAAATTTCCATCGCTATCTTTGCGTAAAAACCTTTGCGGACTTTGCGGTTAAATAAGTTCAATAAAAAACTAACCATCAACCATTAATAATTAACCATTTTTATGAGTTCTATTTCTACTGATATTCAACCCAAAAAACATTACGAAATATTAGACGGTTTACGTGGAGTAGCGGCTATTTTAGTTGTTGCTTTCCATATTTTTGAAGCTTTTGGCGGCGGAAATCGTTTTATGCAAATAATCAATCACGGTTATCTTGCCGTTGATTTCTTTTTTCTCTTATCCGGATTTGTTGTCGCTTACGCGTATGATGATCGCTGGGTAAAAATGTCGCAATGGGAATTTTACAAACGACGTTTAATACGTTTACAGCCCATGGT
>Ga0247738_10000340_pt1 | contig 18630 bp, 14 predicted proteins | sample UWRJL013104B2_FD_180936 | JGI IMG/M metagenome (GOLD analysis project Ga0247738, IMG submission 180936) | Plant litter microbial communities from Arlington Agricultural Research Station in Wisconsin, United States - UWRJ-L013-104B-2 | ecosystem: Environmental > Terrestrial > Plant litter >...
GTTAATCATTAACTGGTTGCCCACTCTGAAACATTCCATGGCCATAACGCCCACGTAATCCAGCTCATTCAGTAACTTTCCAAGCATGGTTTCGGCTTGTTGCTGCAATGGCTGCAAGCGCGCAAGCGGTGCGACCGATGCGTAGAGGATTCCATTTAAATGAAGGTTGAGCGTAAGGGGGTAATAGACGCACTGGCCTGCACGATTGCGAACACCTACGAGCGAAACTTCCTCATCAAATGCAATCGCCTGTTCTGCGATCGAATGGCCTTGCCATTCAGCAGGAACTTCATCATCCACTGCGCGTAGCCAATATTGACCCTTGCCGTCATAACCGCCAGTGCGACGTTTTAACAACACACGTTCCCCAAGACTGTTGCGCAATTCGCTAGCGGTAATGTCCCCAGCTACGTTGCGCCATGGAGCAGTAACGAGGCCCAGCGAATCAATCAATTCCTTCTGGGTTTTACGATCAGCCAAACGGCCAAATACAGGTTTATTTACGAAATGGCTGTGCTGCGCCAGGGTACGGGTAACCAGAGTCTCTGGCCATTGTTCACGCTCGGCAGTCACCAGGTCGTCACTTGCCAACACTGGGGCGGTGCTCTCATTAATATCTACCGGTCGCACATCCAGCCCCAAAGGCATGCCTGCGTGCTTAAGCATGGCACCTAATTGGCCTGCACCTAAAACCCAAATTGGCTTGTTACTCATTGACTACCTACACGAAAAATTAACTGTGGATATATAAAAGACACATCCATTTGATTGACCCCATTTGAGCGCTCAGCATTCGCGGGAGCGAAGCGCAAGCTCTTCAACTGCCTCGCGCTCAGGGTGAACGGATTAATCCACACTTGGATCAGGATTATCGAGGACTGCCTGGGTTTGCGTGTAGCGGAACTCATCAATACGAGATGCCAGGTCAGCATCGTTCAGCGCCAGGATTTGGCAAGCCAATAAGCCTGCATTAAATGCACCAGCGGTGCCAATTGCCAAGGTACCCACGGCAATACCTTTGGGCATTTGCACTATAGATAAGAGGCTGTCCATACCGTTCAGCGCTTTACTTTGCACAGGAACACCGAGTACTGGTAGGCGAGTATGGGCTGCAATCATACCCGGCAAATGTGCGGCACCACCGGCTCCCGCAACAATAACCCCAAAACCGTTGCCCACTGCCTCTTCAGCGAAAGTCGCTAACTTCTGTGGCGTGCGATGTGCGGAAACCACTTCAGTATGGTAGTCCACACCCAGCTTTTGCAGGATTTCAACAGCAGCTTGCATGGTGGCCCAATCACTCTTGGAGCCCATCACAACGGCGACTTTAGTGCTCATAGCATTGTCTCGAACGGGAAAATTAGCATCGGAAAAAAAGGGGCGCATATTAGCATAGAGAGTTTAACCGGGTAACCTTGATATACACCTTATAAGTCGTAAAGTCCCTCTAATTACTGGATTCTGCTGATTGAGACGATTGCTCAAGGGAGTCCGCCGGTTCACTTGTTTTCGGCTCAGGTGATTCAGAGTTTGTCTCAGGTAACTTCACTTCTATCTCTGCTTGCGGTTCAGATGATTCTGATTTTATTTCTTCCGGCTCACTTTTAGTTTCTGGTTTAACTTCAGGTGCAGCCGATTTATTTTGGGGTTCGGTTGAAGAAGCTTTTATGTCTTTCGAATCCACGACTTTAAACCGCAATATTCCTAATACCTGATTTGCTTCAGTCTCAACCTGAATTCGCCAATTGCCCACTGCATCTTTCGGGAAGTTCTTTTTGTGGCTCCAAGAGCGGTAGCCGTCGTCGTTACCGCCTCTTATGTCGAGTGCTATTCGGTCAAATGGTTTTCCGTCTTGATACCACGCGTGGTAAATGCGTTCACGTAGGCCTCGAGGGGCGTGAATTGCTGTATAGGCATAAACGCCTTGATGCAATTGTTCAGGTGTAATGACTTTCAATTTTTTATTGGGCGAGCGGCTTTCGTCGTCTATATGATCAGTGATTGCAACTTGCGTTAGCCAAATTGATGCTGGCGGAATCCAGTGGCGTGCTGCCATACCAATTGCGCATGTTCCCGCAATAAATAACATCATTATTGGAATTCGTTTCCACCATATTTCGGAAAAACTTCGTGCAATTCCCGGCGATGATAAAACCGCTGCAACGCCTAAGGCCCATAGATAACTTTGGGATGTTGGCATATGAAAAATTAGTGGTAGTGCCGTTAATAACGCGGCAAATAAAGTGACGCCGTGAAAACTAAAATACAGCCAGCGGCGCGGCGCAAGCCAGTTATAGTAAATAGGGTCGATCAGAGAAATAAGTGCAGCCAGAATTAGCAAAGAAGTAAACACTACCTGCCCACTGTTCCAGGTGGTGGTGATAAAAAAGAATGGAATGACAAAAAATAAACTTTCCTGATGAATTAGCTGGCTAACGTAACGCAGTACTACACGCGGAACTTTTATACCAAACCAATGTGAAATTCCGCGCTTTAGTGAGTTTTCCAATACTAACCAGATCCAACCTCCCAACATTAGTATGGAAATAAGTTGCGCAAATTGCTCCTGCTTTCTCTCGACAAGTAGAAAACTCGCCGCTCCAGAAACGAACCCGAAAAGCGGAATTATCCAGGGATTGCGATTCACAACCCTCAGTGTGCGCCTTACTATTTTTTTTATAACCGCCATAATTTTCCTATCGGATAGATTCGGATAAAAATTGTTATTGTTTAATTTGGCTCGTCGTTGGTTTAAGGATGTCTATCATCCAACTCATAAAAGCTTGTACACGTTTTGGTAGATGTCGACGGTTAGCATAGAGCAATGAAACCGGCATAGGCGATGAACGATATTCCGGCAAAATTTCAATCAATTGTCCGCTGTCAATGTAGGGCCGCGCGGTGGCTCCATTCTCAGGTATTTGAATAATTCCAAGCCCCGCTAAGCACGCACTCAAATAAGCATCGGCATTGTTAACGATGAGTGCTCCCTCCATTTCAATGTATTTCACGGCGGATGTTAGTTCGTCTACATACTCGAATCCGTGCGATTTCCCACCAAGCACGGGCACATAGTGAACCAATTTGTGGTTAACGAGATCTTCGAGCGATTGCGGTGTGCCATATGTCTCAATGTAGCGCGCAGACACACAGTTAATTAATTGATATTCCCCGATTGCACGTGCAATCAAGCTCGAATCATGGAGCGTTCCCACGCGTACAACACAATCAAACCCTTCTCTTACTACGTCCACACGGCGATCAGTACTACTCAGTTCAATCTCCAGGTGTGGATGCTCGCGTAAAAATGCGGGCAAAGCGGGGATAACCAGGCCGCGCGCCATCGCCGTTGGCATGTCCACCCGCAGGCGCCCGCGCAATTGGTTTTGCTGGTTATTGAAGAGGGTTTTCAGTTCATCGAAATCTGCCAGTAAATCTTTGCTTCGTTCGTAAAATGCTTGTCCGTCATGCGTCATTTGCACCCGACGTGTAGTGCGATGTAGCAATCGCGTACCGAGCATGGCCTCCAACTGCTGCACCGCAGTTGAAACGTTTGCCTTGGCGAGACCCAAACTATCTGCCGCTTCTGTAAAACTCGCTAATTCCGCAACTCGCAAATAAATCTGTATGGCGTCCAGTTGATTCACGGTTTTGTCCTATTGTTTTGTTTTTATGAATAGTAAATTCAAAAAAGGCATATTTATCTATTGTTTTTAGCTTAATAGACTGGCAACCAGCAAGCAACACATGCTTGAACTCGTAAACTAACTTACAGGCGGGAATTCTTATGACTCAGAAAATTGCGATAGTAACTGGCGGTAGCCGCGGTCTTGGTAAAAACACAGCGCTTCGTTTAGCTAGCAAAGGTGTGGACGTCATTATCACCTACCATAGTCAACGCGAAGAGGCAGAAAAGGTAGTAGCTGAAATTGAGGCAGTTGGCGCCAAGGCGGTAGCGCTCCAACTAGATGTTTCGCAAAGTAAAACGTTTGTAGCGTTTGCGGCAAACGTCAAAGCCATTCTTCAATCAAAATGGCAGCGCGATAGCTTTGATTATCTGGTGAATAACGCGGGTACAGGCATCAACACTCCGTTTCTTGAAACGAGTGAAGAGCAATTCGATCTAATGGTGAATATGCATTTAAAAGGCGTTTATTTTCTCACGCAAAAACTTGTTGGGCTCATGGCCGATGGTGGCAGTATCGTAAATATTTCGAGCGGGCTAACACGCTTTAGCTTCCCCGGTTATTCCGCTTACGCAATTATGAAAGGCGCCATTGAGACTTTGAGTAAATATCTCGCAAAAGAATTGGGTGCGCGCGGTATTAATGTAAACACAGTTGCTCCGGGTGCGATTGAAACAGATTTTGGCGGTGGTGCGGTTCGTGATAACAAAGAATTAAACGATCATATTGCATCCCTCACTGCGTTAGGACGTGTAGGTGTGCCGGAAGATATTGGCGGTGTTATAGCCTCAATTTTATCGGATGATAATCGTTGGGTGAATGGACAGAGAATTGAGGCATCTGGTGGAATGATGATCTAGAAAAAGCGCCAACTGGATAATTTTCAGTTGGCATTTTTACTAATGTGGAAATTTAATCTTTCGGTGGTTCTTCCAGTTTTACACTAGTCAAGATGCCCATTGCTTTCGATCTTTTTTCAACAAACTGATCACCAATTTGGTCGATAAAGAGTGCGGCAATATTATTTGCATCGGCAACTCTAATTCCCTCATCACTTCCCAAGCAAAGCAACGCTGTTGACCACGCGTCGGCAAGGGTTGAGCTAGTAATAAAAGCGTTTGCAACGACGGTGTTGTGTTCGATAGGTTTACCACTGCGAGCATCCAGAATATGGCTATAACGTTTTCCATTGCTGTCGAAATAATGATGGTAGGTTCCCGATGGATTTATAGACATGGCTTCGCCGGTTTCAAATATGGCAATTTTTTCTATTTTGCGTGCCGTAGAAATAGGTTTTTCCATCGCAATGCGCCAGGGTGTTCCGTCCGGCTTTTTGCCTCGCACTTTGAGCTCACCGCCGATCTCGACAATGTAATTCGTGATTTGATGACGCTCTAACAAATCCGCAAGGCGTTCAACGCTATAACCTTGTCCAATGGATGATAAATCCACACGTAAATTCGGTAATTTTTTTTGCAAATGAGTCGCGTCGACCGTGACGACTTTATCTATGCCAATTAACTGTAAGGTTTTTTGCAAGTCCTCCTCACTTGGCAAATGAAAAACATCTTTTTTGAAACCCCACAAATCAAACAAAGGTTTTATGGTGAGATCGTAACAGCCACCGCTCGCTTTATTAATGCTACGCGCATATTCAACCAATTTTACAATTTCTTCGTTAACTTCATGTGGCTCTGTATCAATCTGGGCGTTAAATAATTCGATGGTTGAATCTTTACGGTAATTGGAAATAGATTCATCAATACGTTTGAGTTCAGCAGTCACTTCTTGGGTGATAGCAGCTTGCTGTTTTGTGTCAGGTAATAAGAAGGTTAGGTGATAGGTTGTACCTTGCGCAAAGCCTTCGATTTTTGTGGGTTCGGGGGATTTGCTACAAGCTGTTATTAAACAACTTGTTATGAGGGTACAAAATAATTTGGACGTGAAAGAAGTTAGTGCGCGCATGATAAGCCCGAATAGATGTTGAGAATTGCTCGCATTATATCCTTGCTGCGGACGAGAAAAATCTTTAATCGTGCAATTAATATGAATTAATAAAAGCCGGATAAATTATGGGGATTTAGGTGTGATGAGAAATAACGCGGATTGAAATTTCCAATCCGCCTAGCCAAGCATTTAAAAAATTTACACAGGATCTGTCTCGCCACCAAATGCGCTGAGTAAAGCAGTGATAAAGTTTTTCAATTCGCCACTCATGATTGCAAAATCGGCATCAAATTGTTCGGCTTTGCTTTCGGGATTTCTTTCGTTGGCTTTTTCGCTGATGACATCATCGAACTTTACGCGTTTTACGGCAAGTTGGTCATCTAGTACGCAATGAATCGATTCTCTCCAAGTTACGGCGAGTTTGCTGACGAACATTCCGCTGTTAATGTGGCTGAGAATTTCGTTTGCGGTTAAGTCTTGTTTTTTACAGCGAATGACGCGGCCATCTTTACCAGCTTGTAATTCACATTCTTCGCCGAGTTCAAATTCGTTAGCGAGCTTTCCGGTTTGTAACCAGTGCGTCATCACTTGTGTTGGAATATTTTTGGCGCTGATAGGAATACAACGCAAACTACCAACTGCTTCGCGTAATTTACTCAATAGATCTTCTGCGCGCTTTGCGGATGAAGAATTTACTATAATCAATTTTTCCTGCGGTGCGATATAGGCAAAATCCAAAGACGATTTCGTAAACGCTTTGGGGAGCAGCGAGAAAATAATTTCATCTTTCAATGTCTGCTTTTCTTTACGGCCAACACTGCGGCTTTCAGCTTCGCTAATCGATAATGCTTTTTCTTCAAGCTGTTCATTCACAACGGCAGACGGCAGAATTTTTTCCTGCTTTTTTGCACAGATCATGATGTAGCCGTTGGTGACATGAATAAATTCACTGCCATGACGACCAAGTGGTTCGATAAAACCGTAACGTACCAAATCAAGACTGCCGCATGGGTTAAAACATTGGGCTTCGAGTGCAGTATTGAGGTCTTCGGGTTTGTGTGTCCAATCTTCGGTGAGGCGGTATAAGCGTAGGTTTTTAAACCACATGTAAATTATTCCAGGTAAATCTTGGTTGAGATAGGAGAAAAGAATTATTTTTGAGAGATCTTTTTCGCCTGCTGGCGAGTCACTTTTCGTTGCTTGTCCAACGAAAAGTAACCAAAAGAAAAGACACCCCTCTCGTTCCTCTTCCTCCGCGTTTCAGAAAATTTCTGTCGTTCCGGTGCGACATCCATGTCGCATCGTCTGTAAAACAAACTTCCTGTTTGTTTTACAGATATTTTCTTCCAATGCTCGGGGAACTCGTAGGGGAGTTGAAAGGCAAAATCAAAAGCAAAAACTACCCAACAATATCTAACAATTCCACATCAAAAATTAATGCAGAAAAAGGTGCGATGCTTGCGCCAGCGCCGCGCTCACCGTAGGCGAGGTTGTGCGGAATGTACAAACGCCATTTGGAACCGACGGGCATTAATTGCAATGCTTCAGTCCAACCTGCGATCACGCCATTCACGGGGAAATCGATAGGTGCGCCGCGATCTACGGAGCTGTCGAATACGGTGCCGTCAATCAAAGTGCCGTGGTAATGCGTTTTTACACGTGAAGTTGCAGTGGGTTTTTCACCAGTGCCTGTAGTAATAATTTCGTACTGCAAACCTGATGCGGTTACGGTAATACCGTCTTTTTTAGCATTTTCTGCCAGGAACAATTCGCCAACTTTGGCTTGTGCTTTCGTTTGTTGTTCCTGTTTTTCTTGCATGCGAGTACCAACGATGCGGAAATCTTCTTCAAGTGCTGCGCGCGGAACCTGGCTTTCTCTTCCATTCAGTGCGTCTAACACACCTTGTGCAACAGCATCGGCATCTACGCCATCAAAAGGATTGGAGGCGAGTTGTTCGCCCATTTGGCGACCCACGCCGTAGCTGACGCGAAGTTCGGTAGTGTTGTATTTTTCGGACATGAGAATTCTCGCAATTGATTCATGAAATAAAAAAGGCCGCGAATTCTAACAGATCAGCGGCCTCAGAAGACAAGGTGAAATTACTTTTGGGGAAGGTGAAGGTTTAGCGCGCTAGCGATTTTCCGGTGGCGTATTAGGTTCGAACAAATGCTCGTCGTGAATCATTATTCCCCAGAAGGCGATAAACAGCGCGGCGACTACGGGGCCAACCACAAACCCGTGGACCCCAAATATAGCTATGCCTCCCAGTGTTGAGAGTAAAACTACATAGTCTGGCAATTTGGTGTCTCGGCCCACCAAAATAGGGCGCAGTACATTGTCTAACATACCTATTACCCCGGCACCTATACCGGTCAGAATTAATGCCGATGTCATGTCACCGGTAGCGGCAAAATAAATCGCAATGGGCACCCAAACCAACGCAGAACCCACAGCAGGGATTAAAGATGCAATTGTCATGAGCACTCCCCACAAAATAGCGCCGTGAACGCCAAGGGCCCACAAGGTAATTCCGCCAATCAAGCCCTGAAGCATAGCGATAACTAGATTGCCTTTAATCGTTGCGCGCGTAACTTCGGCGAAAAGTGATATCAGCCTGCGCTCGCGCGTATCACCTAAAGGTAAAGCACGCACGATCAAGTCGACTAGGTAACCGCCGTCGCGCAGCATAAAAAAAGTGATGTAAAGCATAAGCGCTATGCTCACGATAAATCCGAAAGTGTTTTGACCGATGGTCAACGTATGCCCGGCAATAAATTTTCCGCTCGACATGGCCGCTTCTATGGCGTTGGCTTTTAATCCATTGATATCTACACCCAATCTGTTGAGAAATGAATTAAGTGCGGGATAGGCGGTGTCCATAGATTCTATGTAACGAGCGGGGTTAATTTCACCGGATTGTAATTTGTCATATAGAGCAACACCTTCGCTGACTACCGAACTCACTACAAATGTCATAGGTAAAACGACCACGACAATACAAAGCAACAGCGTAATAAATGCAGCCAGATTTTTGCGTTTCGGCCAGCGTTTAAGCAGCTCGTCGTTAAAAGGCGTGAAAATAATGGCAATGGCACAGGCCCAGAAAATAGGACCGAAGAAGGGTTTGAGAAGTATTAAAAAACCTATGGATACTAAAAATAAAAATAACAGAAATGTACGTGTTTCCACTTTGTTATACATCGAAGGTGAATCCTCACTGGTGGAATGACCGAAAAATACCTAAATGTGACTATACGGCAGCATCGGCTGGCTGTCACCCAAGCCTATGCTAGGCTTAGTGGATTACACCGCGCGTTTATAGTTGGAGAGGCAATTTGCGATTGTTCAATATACGATTATTACTACTGTTATGTTTTGGCCTGCTGGTCAGCGCAGTGGCAGAATCACGTATTTACGTTGTGGATGTTCAGCTTAAGCCTACCGCGAAGGACGATTACTACTACGTTGATCTTCTGCGGCTGATATTGAACGCGAGTAAAGCACCGGATGAAGTCATAGACATCCATTTTTATGGGGAGAAAATTTCCCAAGCTCGTTGGGTTGCTGCGATTGAAAAAGACGAAGGCAATAATGTCTTGTGGACTATGACAAACGCAGAACGCGAAAAAGCCATGCGGCCGATACGTGTTCCTATTTATAAAGGGTTAATGGGATATCGTGCGTTAGTCATCCGTAAGGACGATGAGAAGCGATTCGCTAAGGTTAAAACAAAAGAAGACTTAATGGCTTTCACCTTCGGCCAAGGGCTGCATTGGCCTGACACCGCTATTTTGCGTAAAAATCAGTTCCGCATATTGGAAGCTGTGACTAAAGAAAGCCTCTATAAGATGAGTGCTGCAAGACGTTTTGATATGTTTCCTCGCGGTGTCATTGAAATATTGACAGAAGATGATTTTATTCGTCAGCAAAATTTAATGGTAGAGCCTCGTCTGATTTTGCATTACCAGGCGGATATGTATTTTTTTGTGAATAAAAATAATACTGAGTTAGCTGAGCGCCTGGAAAAGGGTTGGGATATTATCCAGCGCAACGGTGAGTTTGATAAACTTTTCTATAACACTGACAGAATCATGTACGCGTTAAATTTTTTAAAACAACCCGGTCATACGATCATAGAACTCGATAATCCATTCTTGCCTGAGGATACGCCTTTGGCTAAACCTGGTTACTGGTTAGATATAAATGCACTTCGTTAAAACGCGTTTACTCTCTGGAATCAGGTTCGGAAACTGCTACGTAATTACTCCCGAGTTGTTTGGTGTTATATAGAGCCTGGTCCGCTCGTTGAAATAAATCATCAAGGTTTTCTTCAGTGCGAATAGCACCTACGCCAATACTCACTGTCACTGAAATTTCTTGTTCCTGATAAACAATTTTTATTGCTTCCACTGCGCTGCGCATTTTCCGCAATTAACAGTGCATGCTTTCTGTTGGTTTCGGTACAGAACAAGAGAAATTCCTCTCTCCCCGCAGCGCAAGTGTGGACCAACCACGGTTTACCAGCCGCCGCGTGAACTAAGGCGACCTGTGACGAATAATCTCTGCGGCACCGTCGCATGTCGCCATTATCTTCGTTATAATCTGATAACGAGAATCATTATTGGATAAGAAGTTATGACAGTTAGCATAAAAAAAATGGTCGTAGTGCTGTGGTGCACTCTGTTTTGCGTCGTGGCCAACGCTCAGCCAGCCGAATCTGGCAGTAACACGAAACAGCTTTGGCAGCTCATCGATTACGTGGCGGTAGATTACGGTGGTGCTATTGCCGATGGCGCGGTCATTAGCGAAGCCGAATACGCCGAAATGTTGGACTTCACCGAAAATGCACAAAAGCAAGTCCAGGCACTTCCGGATCATCCAGCTAAAACCAACCTTATTGCCAGCGTTGATCGGCTACGTGAAGCTGTTGTTAGCAAAGCGGACAGTGCTGAAGTTGCTAAACGTGCACATGCAGCAAATGACGTATTGATTGCGGCTTACCCGTTTCCTGTTGCACCGAATAAATTTCCGGATTTAGCAAAAGGCGCGACTCTGTACGCGGAAGTATGTGGTAGTTGCCATGGCGTAACAGGCAACGGTGATGGACCCGCAGCAAAAGGTCTTGACCCCGCACCTATCGCATTTACCGATCATGAGCGCGCCCAATCGCGCAGTGTTATGGCTCTGTATCAGGTTATCTCCCAAGGTGTTGAGGGGACATCCATGGTGAGTTTTGCATCGCTGCCAGAAGATGATCGCTGGGCATTGGCGTTTTACATTGGCAACTTAGCTCATGACGATGCAACTCGTATTCAAGGTGAAAAGTTATGGGCTTCTGACGCAAGCTTAAAAAATTCTTTTCCAGATTTGACGGCTGTTACCACTACAACTGAACTGGCAGCTGCCGAAAAAATCCCAAAGGAGACCTCTCATGTTGTTACTGCTTATCTTCGCGCTCATCCTGAAGCGGTTGAAAGTGGAAAGCCGCGCGGATTGGACTTGGCTCGTCAACGACTGGATGAAAGCCTCCTTGCGTTACAGTCGGGCGATCGTGATGCGGCAACTAAACTCGCGCTATCAGCCTATCTCGATGGTTTTGAGCCGATAGAGCCAACAATCAGTGCCCGCAACAAGTCACTTCTTATCGCCGTTGAAAACGCGATGTTGGATTATCGCTCCAGGGTAAATGGTGGTTCAGCATCAGAATCCCAGGCTGCGGCGGCACATCTGCGCGGTTTATTTGATCAGGTTGATTCAGAACTTGGAGCTGCAAAAGCGGATTCATCAACGACCTTTATCGGTGCGCTAACCATTTTATTGCGTGAAGGCCTTGAGGCGCTTTTAATCGTTATAGGTATTGTCGCCTTCCTGAAAAAAGCGAATCAAACTACAGCGCTTCGCTATGTCCATGCTGGTTGGATAAGCGCGCTTATTGCAGGCATTTTTACGTGGGTTGTATCGACGTATCTTATTGCCATTAGCGGCGCTAGCCGTGAAGTTACTGAAGGGTTGAGTTCCCTATTTGCCGCAATAGTGCTCTTAAGTGTTGGGCTTTGGATGCATCAAAAAAGCAGTGCTGATCGCTGGCAATCTTACCTAAATGAAAAGCTTTCATCGGCGATGTCTCATCGTTCAGCATGGGCGTTATTCGCACTCTCTTTTATTGCCGTATATCGCGAAGTTTTTGAAACCGTGTTGTTTTACTCGGCTTTGGCGGCAGATGGCAACGGTACAGCTCTATTGAGCGGTTTCCTCGTTGCGGTTGCGTTGTTGATAGTTATTGCGTGGATTTTATTACGCACCAGTGCTCGCATGCCAATCGGTAAATTTTTCTCCATCACCTCGATTTTTGTTGCGGTGCTCGCAGTGATTTTAGTTGGGAAGGGGGTTGCTGGTTTGCAAGAAGCCGGGTGGATAAGTGTTCATCCAATTGCAGGGCCTAGGGTCGATATTTTAGGAATTCTTCCAACTGCTGAAACAGTAATTGCGCAGGTTGCGGTGTTGTTAATTGCTATCGTAGGGTTTGCAATTAATTACTCGTCAGCGCGAAAATCGAGTAAACGATAAGCTTTTGTAATGAGGTCATTGCTTCAAAAAAACGCTTGCTGCGTCATGATTTGAGAAACAGCGAGCGTTTTTTTTGATATGTGAGAACACCCTTGGCACTAAATACGAGCTTTGCAGTCTGTTTTGCAAGGTACGCGGTTGGTTTCGCCCGTGCTGGAGCCGTACCGGCTTTTACTACATAATCGCCTGCTATTTGCTTGCCCTGATGTCCATTCTCCTAAGGAGCTTTTATGTCATATCACGATCGTCCGTCCACTGCTTTCAGTCCGCTTGTAAAGTGGGGAGTTGTCCTGGCGGCGGCGGGTGCTATAGGTGCTATAGGTTATTTTTTAATGGGCGATAAAAGTGATTCGCACACATTTCCAGAATCATCCACTCCCGTCGCAACCCAGTCTGCCGCAACTCCCGAGGCGTTGACCGATAAGCCAGTCTACGATGAGCCAGCAACTACTCCCGCACCGCAACCTTTACCAGAATTGGACCAGAGTGATGCAACAGTGCTGACGGCCCTGAAAGATCTGAATGTAAATGGCTTGGTTGAGATGATTATCCCCCAAGAGATTTTGCGTAAATTTGTGCGCGCAGTGAATGTGCTCGATGAAGGTAAAGTCATTACCGAATACCGCCCGGTCGCATCACCACAAGGGGCATTCGTCGCTGATTCGTTTAACGTGAGAGTTTCCGGTGGCGAGCTTGGTGAGCAGCAAGACGCTGAACAATTTCGAGTCAGTCCTAAAAGTTACCTGCGTTACACACTGTTTGTGCAGGTAATTTCCGCTCTGGATAGCGATTCGGCGGTTTCCCTTTATAGACATTATTACCCACTGCTTAACCGGGCTCATCAGGAACTCGGTATGAGCAAGGACAACTTTCACTCGGTACTTATTCGCGCTATTGATAGGGTACTCGCTGCACCTGATGCCAGCGGCGATCTGATATTGATTCGCCCCAAAGTGTATTTTGAGTTTGCCGATCCTGCACTGGAAAAGTCACCCGATGTCCATAAGCTTATGTTGCGTATGGGACCGGATAACTCCGCTAAAATTAAAGCCAGCCTTAAAAATGCACGCGTAAAGCTGCTGCAGAAATAATAGAAAATCCCGCTGCTCAGGCGGGATTTTTATTTGTTAATTCTTAAAAATCAATAAAGCTTTATTCAAGCGCTACTGACAGATGCTACCTGTTACTGCGGGGGCTATAGCCGTACCAGCCGGCTTGCTTCCCTGGAATCCGAATTCAATAGTTTGACCAGGTTGAATGGTCGAATTCCAATTCAAATTTGTTGCTGTATAAGGATTACCGCCACTCAAATTTGCATTCCATGCATTAGTAACGTTAGAACTGTCTGAATATTTCCAATTTACACCCCATCCGCTAATAGGCTGAGTGCTTACATTTTTAACGCGAATTGCTGCGGTGAATCCATTACTCCATTGACTTTGAATTTGATAAACACATTCAGCTTTTCCGTTATTCGAAATAGAAGAGCTGGAAGAACTTTTTGCTGAGCTACTACTTGAATTACGAGATGAACTTGAACTGGACGAACTTCTAATACTCGAGCTTTTGACGCTTGAGATTGAACTGCTCAGCGATGACCGGATAGTGCTGCTAGCGGAGCTGATAGAAGAAGCGCTACTGAACGGACAGTCCAGATAAAACGGCGAAACGCTGTGAACTACAGTCGCCGATGCTCCATGGCTATCAGTCACAGTCAGAGTTACTTGGTAACTAAACCCGCTCCGACTTGTAAAGGTCGCTTTTTCGCCTGTAGCTGTTCCGCTTGGACCACTCCAAAAGTAAGTTAAGGGGTCGCCATCTGGATCGTACGAACCTGTCGCTGTCGCCGAGATCCTTCCTTGCCCGGCATTAGGGCTACCGCAAAAGATCGAAGGATAATTGCCAGCGGTGAAATTCGCGATTGGAGGCCGATTGGCCTGCACGTTGCTGGATGAGCTACTTGTACTTGAAATGCTGCTTGTGCTGGAAGTGCTGCTTGTACTCGAAACACTGCTTGAGCTTGAGAAGGTATTATCGTAAATCGAGGCGCGTTTTGCGGTTGCTTTGATGCCGTTGGCATCGTTGAATAATATATTTCCCCAATTCGTTGGCGCACTTGCATCGTAATTTGTCACAACATCCAGACTCGGGTTTTTATTCCCGCTCCAACTCCAACCAAAATAGCCCGCGCCATACTCTTGTGCATATTGCATAACTGAGGTGACGGGTAATGGCGGAGCATCTGTTGGGAACGCAGTTGTACGGTGAGGATGATGGTAGGGCACAGGGCCGAAACCACCAACGACTAGTGGCGCTCCGATCGCATTAAAATTTGCGATGTAACTACGTATTTTTTCGGGATCTTCGTAAGCGGAAAACATATCAACCGAATAGATAATTCGGTTTGAATAGGAATAGCTCGAGGACTTTAATTCGGTCGCAAAATTTAATGCAGATTTGGCAGTGTCTTCAGACCAATTGTCGCCGTCAATCATGACTAAATAGCCTCCTGGCAAGCCAGAAATTAATTGACCGAGGTAAGTTGTCATTCTATCTCTGAAATCACTAGCGGATTCCGGGGTCACATAATGCTGATTACCAAATCCAATAATAATGTGGCTTTGATTTCCTATTAAAATTGAATTCATTAACGTCGGCCACCAAGAGGCAATTGCTCCGCCATTTTCTCCACCGTAAGCCGGATATCCGGCAACGTCATTAGGCTCAAGTACACATATTAATTTGTTCGCTTTACAGGCTGCGATGATGTCCCGTAGTTCCTGCACAGATTTAGGGGGCCATGTGTCAACAGCTGGATCTGGCAACAAATTGAATTCGATTTGTGCTGAGTTGGCGCCAGCAGCAGAGATATCTTTAAGTGCTTGCAGAGTTTTCTCTGGGGCGAGGGTGTGATCGATCGTCACGCCGCGAAAAATAAATGGCTTGCCATAAGAATCTACCAGTTTCCCGTTTTTAATATTCATAGGCGCGAGCGCGCTTAGTCCAGCCGGTTGCTGCGCTAAGACCGGAGTTGTTGATGCCGCGACGGTAGCCAGAGCGAGAATAATGTTTAAAAATGTGGGTGTATTAAAGTTTATATGCTTCATAAGGTTTCCTTTCTGTGTTTGAAATTGATGTTATTTTTTCTATAAGAGTCCGTTAAAAAACGGATTTCGTTTCCTTGCAAAAAGTTTATTCATTGCAACACAATAGCCACCACGCAATATAAGATTTCACACTATCTCTTTATTTTTTTGCAGTGGTGAATCAGGGATGCTATAGCGCAGGGAAATATCGTGTTAAAAAACGTGACGATCGGTTTTTCGAGATGTCGAGCGGTGGGAAATCTGATCGAGCGGAGAGCATGCTAACGAATTGTTTGATTAGGAAAATATCAAGGCTGTTGCCTCCATACTATTCGTGTCGATTTAAACGGCATTTATAAATATCGTGCTGGGTTTGAGAAAATATTTCATGCAGCGTTAAAAACGTCTGCATGAAATTACTGAAAAATAATCGAAGCCCCCACCGTGAATGTGGGGGCTTTTTTACTTTTCTATTGGATGAATGTTGGTAGACAAACAGTTCCGATAAATGCAGGTGTTACCGCTGGGCCTGCCGGCTTTTTACCTTGGAAACCAAACTCAACAGTTTGACCAGGTTGGATAGTGGCATTCCAACCAAGATTTTTTGCCGAATAAGGATTTGTACCAGAGAGATTTGCATTCCACAGATTGGTGACTTTTGAGCTATCTGAATACTGCCATTTCACGTCCCATCCATTCATTGGCAAGCTGCTCATATTTTTAAGGCGAATCGTTGCGGTAAATCCATCTTGCCATTCACTTTGGATGTGGTAGGAACATACGCCCTGAATAAATGGCATAGACGAGTTGGATGATGTTTGCGATGAGCTGCTTCTGCTCGATGTTGAGGAATAACTTAATCTTGAGCTTGAGCTGAATTTTGAACTCGAGTTAGCGCTTGAGCGTGAACTGGAAATGGGTCTTGAACTTGAACTCCAGTTGGAACTCACGCTGGAGCTCGGCCTTGAGCTAGAGGGTCGTGTGTAACTCGAGCTTGAAGACGCACTTGAGATGTCTACTGACGAGCTGCTGGAACTCGTGCAATTGGCGCTGGGCGGAGCAATAGTTTTTGTCACACTGGTGGATGCTCCCCAACTGTCGGTGACTTTTAAGATTACGTTGTAGCTAGTATTGACTGTGGCGCGGAAACTGAAATAAGTGGTGGAGCCAGTCTCATTACCGTCACTCCGACTCCATCGATAACTCACAGAATGGCCATCGGGATCGCTCAAGCTCGTAACTTTTGCATTCAAAGTCCAGTACAGCGGGTTGGCACCGCACTGTGGAGTGATCTCAAGGCTGAAGTCTCCCACAGGAGGTCTATTAGGTGCGCTTGAAGAACTACTTGACGATACATTGTCGTAAATAGCTGCAAGTTTTGCGGTTGCCTTTATTCCATTGGGGTCATTGAAAAGCAGATTTCCCCAAGCCGTTAGGGTGGATGCGTCGTAATTTGTCACTACATCCGAAAACGAATTTTTATTACCACTCCAGCTCCAGCCAAAATAACCCGCGCCGTATTGCTCAGCGTATTGCATGATTGAGGCAACGGGTATTTGTGGCGCATCCTGATTTAATGGCGTGGGGCGATTGGGGTGATAGTAAGGTACTGGTGCGAAGCCACCAATAATTAGAGGTGCGCCAATCTCATTAAAGCTGGCGATATAGTCATGCACTCGAGTTGGGTCTTGATAGGAGTAGAACATATCAACGGAATAAATTAACCGTTGCGACAAAACGCTCGCTTGATCTTTTAGGCGTTTTGCAAAATTAAACATGAGTTTTGAAGTGTCCTCCGACCAATCATTTCCATCAATCATTACCACGTATCCCCCAGGCAACGCATTGATTAAAGATTCGGCGTAAGCGGGCATGCGGTACTCATATTCTCTGAATGTATCGTCACCAAAATGTTGATTACCCAAACCTATAATAATGTGGGCTTGGTTGCCATATAGAACCGAAAGCATGTCGGGCCACGTCCAAAAAGTAAGTAGGTCTGAACCTATATTTGTGTGGAAGGGGTAACCTGCAACATCATTAGGTTCAAGTACACAGATCAACTTATTCGCCTTACACTCCGCAATAATTTCACGTACTTGTGCGACGATCGGGCGTGGGTAAAATTGAGCATCGGGGTATAAGGGCAACTCAATTTGTGCAGAGTTGGCGCCAGCAGCGGCAATATCCCTAATTGCTTGTAGAGTTTTTTCTGGTGCGAGTGTGTGATCAATAGTCACTCCACGAAAAATAAAAGGTTTGCCGTAAGAATCCAGCAATTTACCGTCATGGATTCTCAACGGGCCGAGGGGGCTTAGCGCAAATGCTTGCTGCGCAAATAGTGGAAGTGTGCACAAGGCAGCGGTAGCCAAAGCTGCTGCAGTTTTCAAAAAAGAGAAAATTGAGTTTCTGTTTTTCATGGGGTTTCCTTTTGTGTATGAATGAGCGTTATTATTTCTTTATATTCCGCTAAATGCCGGAATTATTCCCTTACAACATGGCGTCAGCTACGACACGGCTGCTAACAAACTAACACTACGGATAAAAAATTTATTTCATTCTTTTTAATATGACGAGCGATTTCATGCTTGATGAGTGATGACAGTGTTCATTCGAAAGATAAAAAAGATCGTTTAGATAATGAAGCACAATTAAATTTATAAAAGCAAATGCAACGATAAATATAAAAACTATCTATTTTTAAGTCGTATTTAACGTGGAAGTTTTGCCAGGAATATGTAAAGTGATTTTGAAAATAATGGAGCATTCATCCGACGAAATACATTTGAAAACGCGATTTTGTGTCTGAACAAGGCTGGCGACACTAGAGCTCATTATTGTTATAGCGTGTAGGATACAAAATACAGATTTTAAGATAGGCAAACAGGGTAAGGTTCGCAATTTAACTTACACAATTTTATTTTTGTCGTTTAAAACAATAAAATATAATATGAAAAGCGTGTATGGGGGTGAGATAGTGATGAAAAACCTAAGTGATACTGAACAACTTTTTATAGGTGTGGATGGTGGCGGCACTAAATGCCGCGCTTGTCTGTACACGTCTGATCTTGAAATTCGCGGAAGCGGAGTGGGCGGCCCAGCAAATCCTTTTCACGGTGAAGCACAAGCTCAGGCATCAATTGTTAGTGCTGTTGAAATGGCCTTGGTGGATGCCGGATTGCCTGTATCTACTATTGCTAATTTAATCGTGGGTGCCGGCTTGGCTGGTGTAAATGTGCCCGCCGTTTTTGAATCCATGAATGCGTGGCAGCATCCGTTTAAAAAACTTTATCTCACCACCGATTTACATATCGCCTGCATAGGCGCGCACAATCAAAACAAA